>Ga0307932_1000544_pt1 | contig 15616 bp, 7 predicted proteins | sample OrgLakmetageno48_FD_201843 | JGI IMG/M metagenome (GOLD analysis project Ga0307932, IMG submission 201843) | Saline water microbial communities from Organic Lake, Antarctica - #48 | ecosystem: Environmental > Aquatic > Non-marine Saline and Alkaline > Saline | place: Antarctica: Organic Lake...
TGTTAGTACTTCCAGTGCTGTTTGTGAGCTTGGGAGCTGACAATGCATTGGCTGGTTTTGGTATCACTCCTCCGTATGTGAGTAATACCAGCTTGACCAGAAACTCTATCTACGAGCAGCAGATTTTGCTGGTGCGGAGCGATGCCGTGTCCGATCAGAAAGCTGAAATAACAATTGATGCTCCCGAGATACAAGACTGGATTGAAATCGCCGAGGGAGACGAAATCAAGCTTCCTAGAGGGGTACAGAAAGTGCCGATGACCGTGAGAATTACCGTTCCTTCAGATGCTGACTTTAAAGACTACGCAGGATCAATTAGAATTCGTACGTTACCCGACAGTGGGGAGGTGGCGCCGGGTGCGGTGAGTATTTCGTTGGGTGCTCTAGTAGACATTGACTTGTCGGTTATTGATAGAGTAATTAAAGATTTCCGAGTGAGAAAGATTTCTGCTCCGGACTTGAACGAAGGTTCTAAGATTGCCTGGCTGTACTTCCCCGGGAAGATTCGCTTTGAGGTTCTGCTTGAAAATACCGGAAACGTTGACGTAGCTCCTTCAAATATTGAATTTAGAATTTATGACCGAGCTGGAAAAGTACTCTTGGAAGAAACCAATAGTAAAGGAAAGATTGAAACGGTTGTACCATACGGCACAGAAACTATTATTGCTGAAATTCCTACTCGGCTGGAGGCAGGAAGTTACATCGCTCGCTATACTATTTATAATGATGACCAAATAAAACAAGAAGGAGACTTAAGTCTCAACATTCTACCGGCCGGAACATTGCAACTTGCTGGTTTTGGGTTTAGTGGCTTGTCAGTACCACACAAAATCTCGATACTTTTACCAGTCTTTGCCGTATTGATTGCGGGTATTTACCTCTGGCACGCACGGCGTAAGCGTGATGTTAAAAACCGATAGCTATGAAAGGATGGCAACTGATTAGCGGTTTGCTCTTATGTTTAGCAATACCAGCACTTTCGCACGCCCAGAATCTTACTGCCTCCACGACACTGACGTTGAGTATTTGCGGAAACGAGCTAGTAGATGCCGGAGAAGATTGCGATGTGATCGGCGAGACAGGCGTATATAGTCAAACGATTACGGGACGTCAGTGTACGCCGCAATGTCAGTTTGGACCGTACTGTGGTGACGGGATTCTACAAACTGCGTTTGCAGAAGAATGTGATGATGGGAATAACGAAGACGGTGACTTCTGCTCGGCATCGTGTGTGATTGAACCGGCTGGTTCTGGGGGTGGGGGTTCTTCTGGAGGTAATAGCGGTGGTGGTGGAGGTGGGAGTCGTGACCTGGGTGACACCCTGATTAGTGTGGTGGGACGAGCGTATCCATCCCGTACAATTAACTTCTTACTTGATACCGCATCGGTCGGGAGTGTGCGTTCGAGCAGTAATGGTGATTTTGAATTTTCTACTGAAGCCTCACCTGGTACTGCGACGTTTGGTATCTGGGCAACTGATAGTCAAGGATCTCGTTCCATCACGTTAAATAATACCTTCGACGTTACTCAAGGAGCGATTACGAACGTCAACGGCATCACCCTGCCACCGACTATTCGAGTAGGAAATCAAAACATTGACCCAGGCGCCCAAATTACTCTCTCCGGCCAATCCGTTCCCAACAGTACCGTTGAAGTGGTGTTCAACGATGAGACGATCGTCGAGTCAGTCGCTGCTGCTGCTGACGGTCAGTGGTCGCTTAATTTTTCGACCAGTCGACTTTCTGTAGCTGAGCACTTAGTGCGAGCGCGAACTATCACGGGGACTCCACCACTGACGACAGAAAGCAGCTTTAGTTCGTCTCTGCAGTTGTTTGTTGGTGTGGATGGTCAATCTACTACTCCATCAGACCTCAATCGAGACGGCTCCATCAACCTGATTGACTTTTCTATTTTAATTTTCTGGTGGCAGACAAATGGTGGAGATTCCGATCCTCCGGCTGATATCAATGGTAATGGTCGAGTGAGTTTGGAGGACTTTTCTATTTTGTTGTTTAACTGGACAGGTTGACGTAGATGAGTGAGGCCCAAAGGGCCTATTGCGAATGCCTCTACTGAAAATCATCCTCTCCTAGAGGATATTCAGGAGGCATACCATCAGGTAACAGGTAGATGATGGACATTTGGTGGGCGTTTTGCTCCTGTGCTAGTGATTTTCTTGAAGACAAAGAGCGTTGCGGTCTTTGTTCAATGTTCCAAGAATCCGCCCTAGGACAGGGGGATTCGGAACTAAATTCAACATAATCCTTTCAGGCTTTCGTTCACCCATCGTTTTCCGTGTATAAGTATCAGTTCGCTTTCGGCGCCGTTGTACAATGGGTATGTACACGAAAGGGAGGTAATCAATTAGTATTACTGCACGTATTTTGCGTGAGCACTTCAGCCGAGTGTCACCTTCTGTGTACGTTTACGTCTCATCTTTGGGTAGCGGAGTGGAGACCACTACCTAGTACAGGCTTGCCTGTATATGTATTCACACCACGAATACATAATTCGTAAACCTAATACAACGTAGAGTATATGAACAGAACGACACAATCGTTCTCTATACTCCAAGCTACTGCAGCGATTGTAGGCTTTGCCATCATTCTTTGGTCATTAGGTCTACCGTCACTCCGCTTTGCGGAAGCTGCATCTGTCACCTCATATAGCGACACCCTTTCGGACTCAGCTCCGAGTGCGCTATCTAACCACACAATTGAATTTGTGACCCCGACTGGACTTGTTGGTGGTGAATTTATCACTATCACGTTTCCAACTGGATTTGACGGAATCGATAATCTTCTTTTTTCTGACATTGACCTTGCAGTCAATGGCACAGAGGAAAATTTAGCTGGCTCAGCAAATCTCGCCGACTGGGGAGTGACTGCTGCCGGTCAAACTATCGATATCGAAGCCGGGACTGACACTATCGGAGCTGGTGCCACAGTTACAATTCAAATTGGTACCAATGCCACTGAAGGAACAACTGGGGTAAACCAAATCACGAACCCTGCTACATCAACTTCTTACAAGATTGATGTGGACGTGGCAGGAAATGATACCGGTAGTACGCGAGTCGCTATCGTAGATAACGTTACGGTGACTGCGTCAGTAGATACTCTCTTCACCTTTACGGTGGCAGGAGTAAGTGCTTTAACGTCGGTAAACACGAACGACACTACTGGTGGAGACACCACTGCAACTGCGATTCCTTTTGGAGTCCTGCAAGCTGATACAGCAAGTACAGCGGCGCAGACCCTAGAAGTGAGTACCAACGCAGCGAACGGATTTGTGGTAACAGTGCAAGCTGACCAACAACTTCTCTCAGCCAACGGTGCTGACATCGATGGTTTCCGAAACGGAAGCTTCGACAGTACACCAGTTGCTTGGGAAGCACCAGGAGCAACTCCTGGAAATGAAAACGAGTATGGTCACTGGGGAATTTCTTCAGCTGACACGACTCTGACAGCTGGTCTATCAGACCTGTACACAGGAGGAGATAACTTTGTATCAGCTTCCACTACACCGGTCGAAGTGTTTCGACACGATGGTCCATCTGATGGAACAGTAGCGGGAGAAGGTAACACTGAAGTTATCTACAAGATAGAAACATCTGCCCTGCAAGAGGCAGCAACCGACTACACAGCTACATTGACATATGTAGCAACACCAGTATTCTAGCCGAATACTGACTCTAAGCTTGGAGTTAAACGGCAAAAAACCCTATCTCCCACCACGAGACGGGTTTTTTGTTATTTGAGCAAAGGCCCAAAGGGCCTATTGCGAAAATACTTGTGTAATCAAGCTTTTCCTAGCTTGATTCCAGAAGTAACCAGTACTGCCTCACCACCAAATCCATCGAAGCGAAAATACTTGTGTAATCAAGCTTTTCCTAGCTTGATTCCAGAAGTAACCAGTACTGCCTCACCACCAAATCCATCGAAGCGAAAATACTTGTGTAATCAAGCTTTTCCTAGCTTGATTCCAGAAGTAACCAGCTCCAAGCAAATAACAAGTCGATCTTTCCATGTCTAATACAGCAGCCAAAGGGCCTATGCGCGCCACTGTCAAAAGAAGCGTTAGCGACTATTAAACAGCAGTGCCTTGGAGGAAAAACCAATGTAGTAAAACCACCGCCTGTATGTGCACAGAGCCCCATCGAGAATGTAAGTTCTTGGTATACTAATGACATGAAATGGGCGCAATTCTCGGTGTTTTCGGTACTACTGTTCTTGATGATTCCTTCAACCGCGTCAGCGGCTTCTTTATATATTGACCCGGCAATGAGTGAGTTGCTGCGTGGCGAATCTATCACGATGGCTGTCCGTTTGGACACCGACGAAAGTATTAATGAATGTGTAAACGCAGTCGATGCCGTGATTACGTATCCGGAAAACATCGAGCCAGTTGACGTCTCCATTGGCGAGTCAATCTTTTCGATGTGGGTGGAACGACCAACTATTAATAAAGAAGATCGCACGATTACCTTTGCGGGCGGTATCCCAAATGGGTATTGTGGCCGAGTGACGGGTGACCCACGACTCACAAACGTCCTGACCGAGATTATCTTCCGCTCCCCTGGCTTTGTAGTGGGCGGTACTCAATCAGATGCAAATACCGCTCGGGTGGCTTTTGCGCCTGAGTCTGCTGCCTATCTCAATGACGGACGCGGCACCAAAGCGGACCTTACTACTTACGGAGCGAATATAACGCTCAATTCAACGGGTGGTTCTGGGCAGAACAATCTCTGGCGAGATAAGGTAAACGACGACAATATTCCTCCAGAAGAGTTCAGCATTTTCTTAGAAAAAAGAGATATTTCTAACGATTACTACGTCGTTTTCAATACTTCAGACAAACAAACGGGTATTGATACCTACCAAATTATGGAAGAATCATTAACTGAATTTGGTTCATTTCAGTGGGGGCGAGCTGATGCGCCGTGGGTTGATGCTCGAAGTCCATATACGCTTCAAGACCAAAGTCTAAACAGTATTATCCGCGTACGGGCGATCGACAAGGCGGGCAACGAATACATTGCTAATCTAATTCCAGATGAATCATTGAGAACACTTTCCAGCGAACAGCTCCTGACGTACATTCTTTGGGCAGCGGGACTTGTGTTGCTGGTAGTGACCGGGCTAGTCGCTTTTGTGCTCATCAAACGAAGGAGAAGAGTCACAAAAGAAACGTCAGACGACCACCACGAAACCGGGTCTGAAACAGACGACGATGATAACGACACATTAAGATAAAATATGGCCAGTTCTTTCTCTAAAAATCAGTTTATACGGGCAGCGAAACTCTGTCTTACTGCGACAGTCTTTGCTGTTGCGTATGTGTTGCTGGCTCAGGTCACTTTTGCGGCGTCACTGAGTCTGTCGCCGGGCACTGGAGTGTACACTTCAGGAGCGACGTTCTCAGTGAGCGTGCGCGTAAATACGCAAGGGAAAGCCATTAATGCAGCTGAGGGTACCTTAAAATTTAACCCCAACGAGTTGTCGGTGGTGAATGTGAATCGCTCGAGCTCAATATTTAATCTCTGGGTTGCTGAACCGGCATTCTCAAACAGCGCTGGAACTATTTCCTTTAGCGGCGGCTCACCGTCTGGCTACACGGGATCGGGTGGAACCGTAATGTCCGTTACTTTTCGAGCGGCTGGTGCCGGCTCACCCCGGGTGTCATTCACCAATGGTTCAGTCTTAGCAAACGATGGTCGCGGCACCAATGTCCTAACCGCCATGAATGGGGGCTCTTTCACGATACAAGCCCAGTCCACATCGCCAGCTCCGGAGGTAATCACTGAGTATATAGCACCAGCAAATACACCAGGCGCACCGTCAGTTACTTCTGCTACCCACAGTGACCCCGCTGCTTGGCATAGCAACAAGAGCGCAACGCTTTCCTGGAGTCTACCCGCCGGCATCACTGCCGTGCGCACCGGATTGAACTCCAACCCGACGAGTGTTCCCACCAAGGTCTACGAAAATCCTATCAGAACGATTACGCTCGATGAACTTGATGAAGGGGTTTCGTACTTTCATATCCAGTTTCAAAACGCCGATGGGTGGGGAAGAGTCACTCATTACCGACTGGCAGTTGACACACAAAAACCCACCAGTGTAGATATCTCTCAAGCTGAAGATGCAAATCTCGCCAATCCGGTGCAGGAGCTCATCGTGGTCGCCCGTGATGAAACGACTGAAGTAAACAGATTTTTGGTTAAAATTGACAACCAAGAGCCGGTAGAAATCACTCGAGAAACAGCCAGCGGCACCTTAAAACTTCCCGCCCTAGAACCCGGGTACCACAGCGTTATTATCGAAGCATTTGATGAGGCTGGTAATAGCGTGATCGCTTCGTATTCGCTCACCATTCTCTCTTTTGATAAACCAGTTTTTACGGACTACCCATCAGAAATTAATGAAGAAGTAATTCCAGTGATCAAAGGTTTGACCCGACCAGACTCAACGGTTGATGTGTTTGTCAGGAGGGTTGGAGGTGAACCGAGTCAATATTCTCTGCAAAGTGATGCAAAGGGTGTGTTTATCTTTATACCCGAAGGTACATTCTCCAACGGCGTGTACGAGTTGTCTGCTCAAGCAACTGATGAATACGGGGCGCAAAGTGCCGTGTCTGATGTAGTCAGAATAGCTGTTCAACAACCTGGATACCTGAGAGTCGGTTCATTGATAGTCAATGTACTGTCAGTTGTAGTACCTATGGTAATCTTAATCGGGCTGCTAATGGTTGGCACAATCTACCTTTTTGCCTATCTAAGAAGGTTTAAAAAGAAGGTGGGAGTCGAATCGGTTGAAGCCTTGCAAATTCTGCATAGAGAATTTTCTCAACTACAAAAAACCGTACGCTCGGAAGAAAAGGCGATGCAGAGTTCCCGTAAAACCAAAAAACTCACTCAGGCAGAAACACACATGGTTGAGACGTTCGATGCAGCACTGCTGGCTTCACAAAGCAAAGTTGAAAAAGAAATCCAAGATATTACTGAACTAACTGAAAAATAATAACCAGAGACCTATGAATACTGAATCTAGATACATGAGTAACCTGAAACTAATCGCAGTCTGTATTCTCGGAATTGTTCTTGTTTACTTTTTAGTCACGAGTTTAACCGAAAACCGTTTTCAAAACTTAGAGTCTCAAACGAGATTGTTAATATCACAACAGCAATCGATTCTCGCAACTATTGCAGAAACCACTGCCAGAAATGGAGCTGACTCTGTGACTGAACAGATTGTGAAAGATTGTTCTCTTTCAGAACGCTCTACATTCGATACACTGCTAGGTGATCTTGACACTGGACTTTCGCAATTGCAATTGGTGGAGTTAGAGAGGTTGTTTGGAAGATGTGGTGGTTTTTACTCAGAAAGGAAGTCCGTGATGGTCGCCAGATTGGCCCGTGAAATTGAAGTGTACGAAACTTATGTTATTCAACTTGGGGTCATCTTGGACGCAGATGTAGCAGATGAATTTCAAATCGACCTGTGGAATAAATTGGCTCAAGAAGAAAAAAAACAAAGTAACTTATTTTCACGACTGGTCAATACACAAGACCAAATTATTACCACCCTCTTGTCAGGTAAGTCAGCGAATTCAGTCGAAATTAAAGAAATTTTACAAGAAGTGAAAGAGATTCAGGGAAACCTTGTTGTTGCAAACAAACAAGTTGCTAATATCCGCGCCGAGTTGATTTCATTTTAATGGGACCTTATGAAGAAAATTAAAGTACTCTTTCAGTCCATTTTCAGAAAAAAACAAAAGAGCGCGACGGTTCGATACATGTTTCCAGCCTTACTTACGTTTGCTGCACTCTTTAGTTTGGCAAGCGTAACATCAACCCAGTCTTCCTACATTCGTCTAGAGTCTTCGGAAACATCAATTGAGGCTGGAGATAGATTTACTTTGCGTGTATACGCACGGGCGCACGTGCCAGTTAATGCGGTTGATATTACACTTGGATTTGACACAGACTCAGTAGAGGTGCTCGAAGTAGACAGGGGACAGTCAGTGCTTACAATTTGGACAGAAGACCCGATTATTAAGTCCAACAAGGTAATTCTCAGAGGTGGTACGTACCGAAAAGGATTTATCGGTGAACACGAGATTGCCTCGATAGATTTACGAGCGCTAAATACTGGACTTGGCACCTTTGAAGCAACAGACGTCGTTTTGCTCGCGGGAGACGGTTCGGGCACCCCCGTGAAAGTAAGTAAGTCTCTAGATTCGAGTGTAAATTTTTTTATATATGATGAAAATACTGATCCGGAAACAATCGCAATCAATGTCAAAGTAAAAGTAGTTACAGACATTAATGGTGACGGAAGGGTGACACTAGTAGACATTAGTGCTTTTATGGCTGCTTGGGGCTCAAAAAATGCCACTTACGACTTCAACTCTGACGGTAAAATGACTTTTCGAGATTTCTCAATTATTTTGGCCGATTATTTCTTAAAGTAAGACAGAAAAGTGCATAAGGTGTTGATAAAGCTGGTGATAGAAACTGGACAAGACTGGTATTATTAGTGAGTGATGGGAAAATTTTACGGCGAACACAGTGAAAGCTGTGCCAAAAAATGTCACGTAGTAGCAAAAATATAACAAAATATAACAATTTAAAAACTAGTCCGGGGCGCTTTGTAACAAAGCGTTCTACTAGGGTATTTGGAAGTGGGCCGCCAGCGTCTGTGGTTGATTCGGTGCTCCTCTATCAACTAGTCTTTAGAAGTAAAAAAGCCGTATTTATGGCTCTTTTCTTGTGTCTGTGTTTTGCTACTCAGTCAGTAAAACTTGCTCAAGCAAGTGAAGAGGAAAGTGTCTCTACCCAAGCACAAATGCAGACTGATGAAATTGTTACCGAACAAATACCCAAAACAGATATTGAAACAAAATCAACCGCTGTAGCGCTTGAAAATAATGAGTCTGAGGTAGTAGATTCTGGCGCAGAGCCAGAAGCAGGAGAAGTAGTTCCAGAACCCGAATCCGAACCAGCACAAGGACCGCTCGATGCAGATTCTGCACAGATAAACGAAGATTCATCCACTACGACAGAATCAGCAGTTGGTGCGGGATCCAGTGCAACAACCACCAACCCAAATACGTCAGAATCAGAAACAAGCAGTACTACCCAAAACGCCGCAGAACCTGAAGCTGGCAACTCGACCATTAATACAGCCACAGCCACTGATGCAACTGAACCTGAATCCAGCGCAACGAGCACAGATACAGAATATGATGTTGAATCTAATGCATCAACAACAGAAAGTTCAGCAAGTACTGCAGAGTCAAACGATGACGGAAATGCAGAACCTGCGGATACAGTTCAACAAGATTTAGGTGCCGAAAGTGATGGTGGAACAAGCGGACGGCCGGTGGAAGAACCCGAGTCAATCGATGATGATGAGAATTACGTTCGAGAAGCGCCAACCACTTCCAATGAAAATCTCGTCTTTACGGTCGAGAGTGATACTCATTTCTCGTTTAATAAAAACGAATGTACTCGTATCGAAGACGGGACATTCTACTGTCAGGAGCGCAATACGGAAACTGCCTTGGCAGACTCGCTGATAGCGGCTCCCGATAGTGGTGGTGATCTAGAAATATACCTGGTCAGAGACGGTGAGCGCTACCAGATTACGCAAAATGAAGTGGACGACGCTTCGCCCTATTACGACGAACGTTCAAATACAATTGTGTGGCACCGCCTACTCAATGATCGGTATCAGATTATTTCTTATGACATTGAGTCTGGTGAAGAGGAACAGCTCACGCAAACAAGTGTTAACAATATGGAGCCGGCTCGTCATGGTGAATATACCGTGTGGCAGCGCTGGGTTGAGAATAATTGGGAAATTATTTTGTACGACAGCAAGACAGAAACCCAGATTACTGATTCAGCCCGTCACGACATCGCCCCGCATATTCGCGGGCCTTTGGTGATTTGGAACAGTCAGTCAAATGATGGTTCTCAGGAGTTAAGAACGTTTGATATTCAAAGTAGAACGCAGACCACCATTACTGATAGTGAAGGAGTGTCTGTTTCGAACCCGAGAATGGTGGTCATGTATGAAGCGATGTATGAAAATGGAGACATTGTCACTAAGGGATTTGATTTGGTATCAGGTAAGATTGTCCCGCTCCAAGCGCTGCCCAAGCAACTTCCCGAAGAATTGCCCAATTCCGAACCGACCGAAGAAACTCGGGCGCTGATCCAAAACAAACCCGAACCAAAAGCAACAAGCATCTCTCAAGTGCAGACTTCAGGCGGAAATGGAACCTCCACCAGCACCGCTACCTCAACGACACCCACTGTTGAGAATGCAACCTCAAGTGTCCAAACACTCGATTTACGTTCACTGTCTACTCCAGAACTCATTAAACACTTGACCGAAAAGGACGTCTCTACCTCCATGATTCCCGATGTGGTGATTGAGAGTGAACAGTCTGGAACAACGACACAAAGCGAGGTTCAGGCAGACATCCCAGACTTGGTCATATCACCGACTAATAGTCCTCAAACCGTTGGAACCAGTACACAAATGACCTCTGACTAAGTCCAAAAATAAGGTATTATAGAAGGACGGAGTTATGTATCATCTGCGGTTTTTAAAAAGTATTAACAGTCTCGTTTCAGCAGGAGTTTTGAGCACTATGCTGGTGCAAGCAATCGGAGTTTCGCTATTTCAAGCGGTTTTGTGGTTTCCGGTCAGTACCCAAGCGGCGGTAGTTACTGTAGACAGTACAGTGAGTACCGCCGCGAACGCGAATAATTTTGCTGGAACACAGACAGTTTTTGTTGATGATGTGACTGGGTATACGTTTTATAAAGACAGCAATAGTCAATGTGTCTATAGCAAAACCACCGATGCCGGCTCAACCTGGGGGACCGCAGTCACGGTCGATAGTCAAACTGACTGTTTAAAAATTGTTATCTGGTACGACCAGTGGACGCCAGGAGATATTACGGGGACGAATATTCACATTGCGACGATGGATAACAGCGATGATGATTTATTCTACAATCGATTAGATACCTCCAGTGACACCCTGCTCTTGGGCAGCTCACCGGTAAATACAGCGGTAAATTCTGCCCAGAATCCAACGTTTTCCGATAGTATTAATGCGCACACAATCACGAAAGCCACAGATGGAAAAATATATCTTGCCGTAAACGACGTTTCTGACTCTTACGCCGTGTCTTGTACAGCGAGTTGTGAGACAACGTCAAGTTGGACCGAGGTCGGCACCAGTCCGTTTGATAGGAGGAATGACTATAACCTGTTATTGCCATTGTCAGGTGGAAATATTCTCGTCATTAACCGCGACACCTCGGCTGATGATATTCGTTCGGCGGTTTGGGATGGAGTATCGTGGTCTGGATGGACCACAATAGACGCAAACGCACCTGAGAGCACTGTTTATGACGTATCAATGAGCGCCGCTGTAGAAAAGACTACTGGTAACATTCTGCTTGCCTATGTGGCAGACATCGGAGACGCCACTGCAAATGATGATATACGTACCGCCGTCTACAGTTCAGGCGCTTGGTCGGCTGGGGGAGATGTTGTTACTAATGCGGCTGGGTCGTTGAGCAGTGTTGCCATTGGTATCGACGAAAACACTGCTGATGCCTACGTAGCGTATGGGCTAACGAGTACATTTGGTACCCAAAGCACCGGAGACGTGTTCTGGAAACGGTCAACCGACAACCTGACTTCTTGGGGAGTGCAAGAAGGTCCGTTAAACAGTACTCAAGGCGATATCTACGGTGTCTCGCTCAACTTATACGATCCAGAGAGACTCTACGCCACGTGGTTTGAAGCAGCTGGTTCAGATCGGTTTGGTGAAACGGTGGTGAATATCGGGCCAGATACAATCCTTTCTTCAATCGGCAATCAGCTCACTGAAGTACTTGCTGGTGCGACCAGTACATATATTGGCGGTACGTTCGCCTTATCGAGTCAGTCTTCCCGGACGGTGTCCGGTTTTGTGATTAACGAAGTGGGTACAGTCGATGCTCAAAACGGACTAAAAAATATTAGCTTGTACTACGACTTAGACACCTCAGCACCGTATGATTGTACGAGTGAATCTTACTCAGGAGGCGAGTCGCAGTTTGGAGCGACAGACACCAATGGATTCTCTGGCGCAAACGGACAATCTTCTTTTGGTGGCTCTATTGTGGCTATGAATCCGACCCAAACAGTATGTGCGTACGTGGTGCTTGATGTTACAACTGCTGCGGTCGACGGGACGAGTATAGAAATAGAAGTCAGCAATCCTGAAACAGATGTCACCATTTCTGGGGGTACGGTGTATCCAGCCACGACAGTACAGCTCGCAGGAGGCACGAGTATTGTCAGTCCTGCTTTAACCCAGACGCATTATCAATGGCGCAACGACGATGGTTCTGAAACCGGAGCCACTTCAGCCACGGGGGGAATTGAAGATACGACAATTCCTGCCCTGAGTAGCGCAGACCCAAGACGCATACGAATACAGGTATCAAACGAAGGTTCAACTTCCACTTCACCGACCTTTGAGCTCGAGTATGGCCTCGCAGCTCCAACCTGTGAAGACACAAGTACTTGGACAGCTGTTGGACTGACAGCTGATGCGTGGGACATGTCTCCCTCAGCTAATATAATAGACGGTTCTGATACTACCAATATCGCTCTTTCAGCTGGAGGCTTGAGTGATGAAAACACGAGCTTCTTATCGCCCAACAGTGCTCTGAAAGACGTTAGTTCAACTCTCGGTGTGGTCACTCTGCAAACAACTGAGTTTATCGAAATGGAGTTTTCGATTGTTGCCTCCAGCACCGCTAATGAAGGCGAAACCTACTGCTTTCGAATGACTGACAATGGTACACAAATGAGCGCGTACACTCAGTATCCCCAGGTAACAATAGCGGCTGACGTAAGTGTGGCCGCCTTAGGTGCTCACGTTGCCGCCGCTGATATTCCGGCCACTGACCAGTACCTGGGAGGAGCCTTCCGTATTCAGTCAAGCTCAGGGCCGCAAACGATAGACAGCCTTACTGTCAGTGAAGTGGGTAGCGTAGATGCTGCGGTCGGCCTTTCTTCCGTAAAAGTATTTTATGACTTAGATACTTCAGCCCCGTATGACTGTTCGAGTGAATCATATAATGGAGGCGAACTGCAGTATGGGGCTACTGATACCGATGGATTTTCGGCACCCAATGGCGCCTCAACATTCTCTGGCAGTGTGAATATTTCTAACACTAGTTCGATGTGTGCGTATGTGGTGGTCGATGTGACGCTCGATGCGCAAACCAATGATACAGTTATCTTTGAGATTACGGCTCCCAATTCTGACGTAACTGCGAGTGGTGCGTCTGTTAGCCCAGGTACACCACAAACACTTTCTGGATCAACATCACTACAAGGTGGCTTTCTCTCTCAGACGCATTATCAATGGCGAAACGATGACGGTTCTGAGACCGCAGCTACTTCAGCCACCGGCGGAAGTGAAGACGCAATTTTGAATAACTTTTCCCAATCCACTCCGATTCGGTTGCGACTACAGGTGTCCAACGAAGGAGCCACCACCACCCAAGACGCTCGCTTTCAACTGGAATTTGCACCAAAGATTACTACCTGCGACGCGGTGAGTGTCTGGACAGCGGTTGATGCTTCCAGCGACGACTGGGATGTATACGATTCTACGTTCTTAACCCATGGAGCAGACACCACAAATATCGGCGTTCCCAATGGAGGGGTAACCGATGAAAACACTACATTCTTAACCCCAAATGCTGCAGTCAGAGATACTGACTCTAAGACTGCCAGTACAACGATACAAAACGATGAATTTATTGAACTTGAATACAGCATCCAGTCTACCGTCAACACGGCATTTAACACGACGTACTGTTTCCGGGTTTCTGATGACACCACTGATCTCTCAGAATATCTGTCCTACGCAGAGTTAAGAACCAGTGCGAAGGCTGATTATAAAGTGCAACGAGGACGGACAGTGATTAGTGGCACATCAACTACCCTTAGTGCTGGTGCGGATTACACCTCGCCTTCCTCAGCCAATACTGCATTTGTGAGAATCACGAACAGTCAGCACATAGGAGCTGGAAATACTACTGGCGGTGGTCGTCAAAACTCTGATGATGTGACTGCGTACGTCAGTAATCCAGAAAATATCTTCACGTCACTGACGTTCACTCGAGCTGGTGCCGCTGATAACACCGCTATTGATTGGGAAATTATTGAGTTTATTGGGCAGCCAGGAACAGACAATCAGATGGTAGTTCGTGACGTGGGTACCGTTTCGCTCTCAAGTGCCGAGCTGGCTGCTACCGGCACCACGGTTGCTGTCACCGATGATGCCGATGTGGTGGTGTACGTAACAGGAGTGCAAAATCAAAATACTTCACGAAACTATTACGGCGGACAGGTGACCACGAGTTGGACTGCTGGCAGTGATTCTCCAGTGATTACTCGCGGATCGACCGGGGGCGCGGGTATCGATGTGAGTTACGCCGTAGTCGAGTACATCGGAGAAAACTGGTCAGTCCAAAGAGTTGAACATGCCTACACGAGCTCCGGAGTCGCTGAAACAGAACCAATCACAGCTGTGAATGGTTTGGATAAATCAATTGTGTACAGCCAAAAACGAATGGCTTCGTATGTGAACGTGAATGAGTTAGGTCAAACTGTCTGGCTCTCGAGTATTGGTGCGGTTTCTTTCCGGCTAGAGAGTGGGGCGACAGCTGCCAATCAAGTCGGCGTGGCTTGGGTGATAGAAAACACCCAGACGGGGACAGGGGCAATGAACGTTCAGCGCACAAATGGGACGACCGCAAATGGCGCGGAACCGCTTTCTCTTTCAATATCTATTTTGTCTCCGTTGAAACTCGAGAATAACGCCTCCATCTTTATGAACACCAGCGCCGGTGGAGCAGATTTTGAACACCCGCGAGCGATTGCTGGCGCCCGTATTACCTCGACTTCTTCCTATCAAATCTGGCGCAGTGACACTGGCTCGACTCTGACATACCGAACAGAAATAATAGAATGGCCAGTAGCTGACTTAGCCTTGCGTCAGAATTATTACCGATTTTACGCTGATAACAACACCCTGACTCCAAGTGATGCGTGGCCACCAGGAGGAGCAGACTTGGGTGAAAATACTTCCATTACGGAAAATGATGAGCCATTGGGAGCCGATACTTTTTTGCGCTTGCGTACAAGTATTCGGGTATCTAATGCAAATCTACCCGCTGGGTTTCAACGGTTCAAGTTGCAGTTTGCACAACGACTTACTACCTGTACAGCGGTAGCTGATTGGAGTGACTTGGGCGACACTGCCAGTTCCTCTGCGTGGCGGGGGTATGCGGCGACCGGAACCGCTGATGGTGCCGCGCTCTCTTCGGACCCTCCGCTAGCCGGTGACTTGTTGATATCGGTTTCTGATGTTGCTGGTCGACTTATCCATGATAACTCCTCGGAATTAAACCCCTACTCAGTGATTGATGGTGAAGACGTCGAGTATGATTGGTATGTACAACAAAATGGGGCGAATCCCGAAAGCACCTACTGTTTTCGAATGGTTAGGGACGACGGTT
>Ga0307932_1000546_pt1 | contig 15559 bp, 13 predicted proteins | sample OrgLakmetageno48_FD_201843 | JGI IMG/M metagenome (GOLD analysis project Ga0307932, IMG submission 201843) | Saline water microbial communities from Organic Lake, Antarctica - #48 | ecosystem: Environmental > Aquatic > Non-marine Saline and Alkaline > Saline | place: Antarctica: Organic Lake...
CGCTCAAAACGCCACCACCGGACAAGTGTTTCACATCAACGTATACCTCACACCCGACGAGGCTTGATATGACGTCCCAAACAAACGAACAATTGATGCTGGGAAATGCGTTGCAAACCATCCTCAGCGAACAGCAGAACATGATGCCGGTGATCTCAGAGTACCAGTTTGAACGCGAGGTGTTGGGCTTGTTGGAGAACCCATTCACCATAGAGTCGGTTCAGCAATACAGCATCTACGTGGGGGAGCTGACCAAGCCTTTAAACGTGGTCAGTAACTCGGATCGAAACGAAATCCTGTTTACCGTACCGGCGCTGGTTCAATCCCCGATCACCACGATTCCGACCGGGTCGGGCATCACCGCCGATACGTTCATGCGTTCGTTGGCTCGGGACATGGAGTTGGGGGGGCGAGGCACGAACGACAAGATCGCCATGTTCATGATTCACCTGACCCGCCGCCCTGATTACCTGGAAGTCGTTTTAAGGCCGATACAAGCCATACTGGCGCGGTACAACCGAACCATGGTAGACTTGCCAGGCGTTGAGGCTGATGCCCCTACAACCGCTCCTAAGGCGGCCAGTCAAACCTCGTTCTCAGACGACTATGAAGATTAACCAAACCAAGCACCCGGGACGCTTCCGGTTTATCAGTTTGGGGGACGTGCATCTCGGCCACCACCAAACCCCCACAACCAAGATCATCCAGAACTTGGATAAATACTGCACCAACGACCGGGTGTTGAAAGACGTGGACCTGTTGATTATCACCGGGGACCTGTACGACCGGTTGCTGCACAACGCCGATGAGAACGTTCATCACATCAACGCCTGGATCACCCGGTTGCTGTACCGGTGCGCGTACTTGGACGTGGTGCTGCGCATTGTGGAGGGTACCCCATCCCACGACCGCGGCCAACCTCGGTTCTTTTTAGAGCAAGCGGTCAACGCCAAGGTTAAGCTGGATCTGCACTACGCGTCCAAGCTGGAGATCGAGTACATCGAACGGTTCGGCATTCACGTACTGTACATCCCAGATAAATGGCGGTCGGATTCCAACGAGACGTACAACGAAGCCCGCTTAGAGATGAAAAAACAGGGCATCGACAAGGTGGATTTTGTCATCATGCACGGGGCGTTTGAGTACCAGCTTCCCAGCATTGTTAAAGAGCCCACCCACGACAGCCCGTCGTACTTGGCCATGGTTCGGTATTTCATCCTCATCGGTCACGTGCACCTGAGAACCCGCTTGGACCGCATACTGGCCGCCGGCAGTTACGACCGCATATGCCACAACGAGGAAAACCCCAAAGGGTACTACGACGTGACGGTTCGGGCCGAAGACGACCACGACGTGGTGTTTGTTCCAAACAGCGGGGCCAAGCGGTACATCACGGTTGAGTGCGCAGGACTGGACACCAAAGAACTGAACGTCACCGTAAGAAACGCCGTGGACGGGTTGCCCAAAGGCAGCGCGGTTCGGTTGCGCAGTGCCCCCACCGACGCGGCCGCCGGCGACTTGAGTGAATGGGCGACGACGTACCCCCATTACGACTGGACGTTTGCGGCGGTTAAATCCGAGGCACAACGAACCAGCGTGTTGGACTCGTTCTTAAAGACCGACATGGCTCAGTTCGCCAACATCACCCCCGAGTCGATCGAGTCGTTGGCTGTGGAAGAACTGAAACGGCAGGGCGTGAGCGAGGCCCATTTACTCAACTGCACACGACGATTGAAGGAGATAGTGAGTGGACTACATTGATCGGGAAACAGGACAGTTTCCGTTGTCGATCGGCACGTCACTGGCGTTGGAGGGCTTGCTGGGGGTTCACCCACAAGCCCCTAAGCAACCTAGCGGTGTGGGTCAAATCGGTGAGGTGTGGGTCAACCTGAGGACGTTGATTCGCAATCTTTACGCCGCCATGACCGTTGAGGTCGCCGCCAAAGCGCCCATGGAACTGGCGGCACAGGTGCTGTGTGAAGAGCTGGGGTCCATACCGGACGTGCTGAACCAACACGCTCGGGGGCGGTACATCTTAAAGGTGTACCACAACGACCTCACGGATTTCAAATGGCAGTTCCCACACGCGGTGCACAAAACACCCAAAACCGAAAAACAACGCCAGTACCACACGTTTGAAACACTCGTGTTGAAGTTGGTGCTATTGCAGTTAGGGCACGACCGTTACCCGGTGCTGGTGGTCAAACGGTACCCGGACAACAGCAACCGAGTGGCGGCGTTGTTAACCCACCACACCCACGAGTTGCTGTGGCGTACCCGGTTCAGTCGGCTGTTCTTGTTGGAATCCCACACCGGGCGTTTAAAATCAACCGGCCAGTGGGGCGGCAAACTCAACGGGGTCAGTGAAGACGATCACTTGCCTTTGAACGAATTCACCTTGCAGTTGTTCGGCGAACGCCAGTTACTGGGGTCCATGACCAAAAAACTGCGGGATGAGACCCGTCAATTGGCGGTGGTTCGGCATTGGACCGCGGTCACCACCGTGGCTAAAATACGGAACGACGTCATGCGCTACGGGGGTGAAAACCTAAAGCGCGCGTACCACGAAGTGATGGTAAACCCAGGGTAAACTACCCACCGACCTTATCATACGAGAAACTCACCCAAGCGCGATGCCGCGGGCTTTTTTAATCCAGCGCATATGACGCAAACAACCAAAAATGCAGCCTGCATTTAAACCACTCACGGAGCACTACCCATGTCTGAGCAACCGCAACGCCCTCCCATTATCCCCAACGCTTTGGATGTCATGTCGACGTGGATGTACGCCGAGCCAACGTCCAGCGGCCAAAAACGCCCCAACTTCCGAGTGAAGGTGATTGGCAACGTACCGAGACTGGTGGTTAAGACCAACGTCCCGGACGACAAAAACAACGGCCGCATTGACTACAACATGGATTTGCCCACCTTCGGGGTGATCATGGCCAAAATTCGGGAAATAGCCCAAGGCAAGGACGGGTCGTTCACGTCCGAGTACGTCGACGACTTCATTGCCGGTAAAAAGCTGGACAAACCCGTGGTCATCGCCAGTGTGAAGATTGGTCGTGACAACGCCTCGGGCAAGATATACATTGCCGTGTTGGGGTACCAGCGTCCTAAGATTCAGTTCTTCTTCGGCCCGTCTAAGTTCCACACCCTCAAACAAGGCGACGGGTCGGAATTGACCGAAGCCGAAATCAGCTCGGCTTACGCCATGGGGTTTGTGGACATGTACTCCAAGGTCGTGGCGGAGCTGCTGATCTCGGAATTCAATCCCGAGGGTAAAAACGTGGCCAAAGCCCCCACGGGCCCGGGCGGTTATCAGAACGATAACAAGCCTGCAGGCGGCGGCGGTGGGTACCAGCAACCAGCCCCACGCGCACCGGCTCCAAAAGTCGAGAGTTTTGACGACGACTTCATGCTGTAACCCCCGCATATTAACCCAGGGTATTTTACCCTGGGGTTTTTGCACTCCGGACTTATTCAATAAAATATAAGACCTACATTATCCAGGTGCTTAACGTGTGCGCACACGCATTAAGAAACCATCAACAATGAGGTTACGACTATGCACTTAGAGATTTCTCAAACCCAGGGTGATGGGTTTACCGAAGTGACCGCGGTTCACAACGGTAACAAGCTGGTCTTCAGCACCGGAACGTACGGCAAGGTTAAGTTGAACAGCACTGTGGGTGTGTTTGATGAGATCAACGCGTACTGGGAATGGGCCGGGGCCGAGGTTCAGAACAGCGTTTGGGAATGCTACTGCGAAATAAAGCAGTACCTAGAGCCGGTGATGGATTCGTTCCACATCGGAAAGCATTTGAAGAAATACATCACGGTGATGTACCAATCCATGCCCATGGAATCGTTCAGCAAGTGGCTGCTGACCCGGGGGAACCTGTACGTGCCCAGTGACATCCCCGACGCCATAGTGGACAGCGCTCGGTACAAGCGGGAAGATCAGACGTATTTGAAGTCGCACTACATCGACCTGGCCACGCTGGCGTTGGCCTTACGTCCGGTGCTTCCCATCTTTGGTGAGTACATCGACCACGGCGGCGTGGGCGGTGGCAGCGACCTGTATAAGGAAATGGAGGTGGTCAGTTTGATCACCGACACGGAGTTGGTAAGCTACCCCAAAGAAGAGCCGGCGTTTGAGAAACTCTTCAACTACATCCGGATCACCACGGACGACGGCCCTGTATCCCTGGCGCGGCTGTGGAAAGGCATGGGGTCGGCGGAAGTCCCGCTGTGGTTCCAAGCCAAGGTGGTGGTTCGGCGTCTGACCATCGTCCCACTGACCGATCACAACGCCACGCATTCGATCATAGCAAACGTCTACCGGTACGTCCGCACCAACATGAAACCGGCGGACCGCCGCGCCACCGACCGGGTTAAAGAGAAAACCCCCGAAGACGAGGGCATGGACGAGGACGACAAAACCTCGCTGCTGGAGAATTACAAAGTCAAGCAGCGCATCGCAGACGGCGACGCGGTGTTGTACGCGGTGTACAGTGAGAACATAGCGGGCATCGCCCAGAAAGTCGACCCGACCGTGGACCTCAAGCTGATTGAGCAAACTACGGGGATACTCGATAATCTGAATAAGATCCAAATCAACCCACATCAAATCCGCATCGGGCAGTGGGTGTTGGCCAAAGCGTTCCCACCCAAAGCGTTTTACCACATCCCGAAGGCGGCGGTTCAACGGTTGCTGGCAGCCACTCAAGCGCTGTTGTGGCATTGGGGGTATTTGGACATCGCGGTACTGATGCAGGTGGAGTGCATCAGCACGACCGAGCAAAACATACCCGGCATCACCCAACAACCTCGGAGCAACACCCGAATCTCCCGCAAATACATTGACGAGTTGATGGTGGCTTACCCACACGTGAAACCCCAACGCCCTAAGATCGGCACGGGTGAGATCAACAACCGCAGCGGCAACATCGCCGCGATTGGGATCAACTCGGTCACGCGGTTGGTCATGCAGAATAACTGGTACTACCACGGCCCTAAAGAACTCAGCAAACTTGCACAACAAACCGAAGGTCGCGGCATGGTGGCGGTTCCCCCAGCCATCAAAAACCGCATCACCGAATTGGTGTTAGACCTGGCCAAACTGAATCAATAACACAGCAAAGAGAGACATCCCATGCACGGATTTAACAATACAGTCGATGTAGCGGACTTTATACTAACTCAGACGGGCACCTATCAGGAACAGTCACTGCGCCCGTTCGTAACGAACATCCAAACCGACACGGTGAATGCCCTGGCCACCGCTACCCGAGGCGGTAAAAACCTCGGCGTCACAGCGGTGGAAGACATCGCGTCGCAAGTGATCCGTCCCTCGACCACCCCCGAAGGACAAGTCAACATCGCGCACGGGTGGAACTCCCGCCGGTTCCGGTTCTTAATGCGCGTCGTGGAACAACACCCATTTAACGGCGGCCAACGCACCCAGCGGGTACTGTTCGGTTACACCGATCACTGCGACGCGTCGGTCAACCACCTCGATCCGGACATGCGAATTTATTTCAACTCCGAAACCGTCATTGCGGACCGGGTTCGAAGCACCGCCAACGGGGTCGTGCGTGAGCCCATGGTGGTGTCGGCGGATCAAATCGTCTCCCCCATGGACATGTTTGGTCCCAGCAGCAATTTCTCGTCGTACTACCAACCGCCCGCGGCTTTCTTGATTCGACCGGAAGACATCTTCGGTTTGGGTCAAACCAGGGAAGTCACGGAAAAGTTGAGCCAAACCGGGCAGTTTCAAGGCGGGGTCGACATGGTGTTGGATTCTCGAAACACTGTGGGTATGGGCGGCACGTACAAGTACTCGCGCCGGCGCGACACATCGCCTTCGCGGTACTTGAGCGACACCTTGTCGGCGTACCAACACGCCGTGAAGGAATCCACCATGTCCGACGACGCGGAACCGGGTGGGGACAAAGAAACCATGTACGGCGAAGCGCAATCCCACGCCACGAACAACGACATCCATAAAAACGTGTTCTTCAGTCGCCTAAAAGACGAGGCTGGGTTTATGGAGCGTGGGTACGTGACGCTGCGTGATTTGGAGCGGATTTTCCCCTCGGTGGGCCATGTAACCAAATACTCCATGGACGACGGGCGCAGCATTCGTCGCGTCAACGCCATGGCGGATTCGGAGCATTGGAACGGGTCGGACAACATGACCATCGCGGCCACCACACTGGCGCAGGTCATTCCCTCGATCATGATGGACAATTACATCCGAAGCATCAGTTTTGCGGTGACCAACGGGCACGGTCAAGGACAATACGTCGTCGACTTTCACCCGAACGGTACCATGGGGGTTGTGGAAGGGCTAGCGCTGGTGTCTCCGTTGGAGGAGTTCCACCGCCGACTGATCACGGACGTGCTGAACACGATCACCATGCACAACCACATCGGTTTTCAAATCAGCATGAGCAGCGACTTGGCCGGTGACAGCGTCATCGACATTACCATGGACGGCGAACCCCTGCGGCGTTACGTAGCGCCCACGTTCAGTGACTCGTTGTTTGCGCCCATGATCACCCACGACCAACAGCGCCCACAGCAAATCTCTAACGATCTGTTGTTTTTGGTTGAACAAACCATTCCGTACGCCCCCAAACAAGGGCTGGTTGACATGCACGGCAGTCCATACAGCAACACCGACCCGGCGTACGCCACACCTCCCCCACACAACCTAACCCAACAACCGACAGGGTATCAGAATGACTATAACAATTCAGGATTTCTATGAGAAACAGCTGAGCTCGCTCAGCTACGCGGTCAACGAGGACGACCTGATCAGCTTCGTTGACCCAGGCGGTACCGAAGTCCCGGCCACGGTGGACCAACGCCGTCTGGCCATGCCCACCAAAGCACTGCTGCGGTCCGGGTTTGACGCGGACGTCCAGCCGTTCCATCCGCTGTCGGAGAACATCGCCCGACGCAGCGTGTCCCCGGTTGTTCAAGGGATGCAACGCACCGCCCGCGCCGTGCTGGCGCATTACTTCACGGAGATAGCCTCGTACCTGCTGGCGGTGGCTGCGGACACCAGTCTGCACAAAGACCTGCCTCCCGCGTGCAGCGAGTACCTGAAGAAAGTACCCGAAGCCGACGCCAAAATGCTGAAAGTCTTTGAGCAGTTGGTGGGCAAAGCGGTCAAGCAGAATCAACTGATCACCCTGTACCTGCGCAACGGCGGGACGTACGAAGGCAAGAAAGTCAACCGGTTGTGCGTCATTCGGTTTCCGTTCATGGAAGAACTGACCAGTGAAACGCCGTACGGCATGAAGATCCGAAAGAAAGATCGGGAGACGTTGATCGCCTTGACGCACCACATCATGCCTTTTGGGGATTCGCCCGAAGAATACAGCGCCGGGTCCAACTCCCGCGTGGCGCCCTTTTACGATGCGTTCATGCACGCGTACGCCAAAGCCGCCACCCGTTTAAACCTGATGGTGCGTAAGTACGCCAAAGCCATGGAGATCCCGCTGGAGGAGATTAACATGGAGTACACGGATCACATGGACGATTTGGGGCAGTTTTACGACAAGATCCCCAGCTTACGGGGCAACGACGGCGGGACCGAAGACACCCCAGAACCCGAAGCCAAACCCGCGCCGGTAAAACTCGCGGATCGGACGGTGACCAACACCCCACCGTGGGAAGAGCTCCCCGCGGAGCCGTCAAAAACCCCCCCGGCCAAACCCGCCGGCACGGGCATGTCCATCAGCGATTTCTTAACCACACTCAACCCACAGCGGCCGCCGCAGCCCGCCTACGCTCAGCAGCAACAGCAGCAGCCGTACGCGCAACCCCAACCGGCCTACGCGCAGCCTTATCAGCAGCCGTACGCTCAGCCCCAACAGCCCGGTTACAACGCGCAGCCAGGCCCAGTGGCCCCGTACGGGGGTTACAGCGCACAGCCACCGCAGTACGGCAACCCGTACACCCAACCACAACAGCCCATGCAGCAACCCAACCCGTACACCCAACCACAACAGCCCATGCAGCAACCCAACCAAAACTGGGGGAATCAGTATTACAACCAAGCCCCACAAGACCCGCGCAACCCAACGTGGTTGGGCGGAGGTGGTGGGCAACAGCCGCCTCAACCCCCACAGAACCCGTTTGCTTCGGCAATGAGAATGGGTAACGCGCCCCCACCCAACCCGTACGGCAACCCGGGGAATCCAGGCACCCCCCACAACAGCATTCTGTAATAGAACAACGGCATAAAGAGAGGGCGATTGCGCCCTCTCTTTTTTTTGCCTTTACGCGGTGCGGGTGGTTAAGAACAACAGCCGTATGTCCCCAAACAAATCCATGGGCGGGGTGAGCAATTGAAAACCGATCCGGTCCGCGTACGGATTCTGTAAGTCGCGCCCGAACTCGTTGGGGTTCATCATTCCGTTGACCCGCATGTACAACCACCGGTGTTCCATTAAAATACCCAGCTCGCCCAGCAAGCCGTAAAAGTCCCCTTCGTATTGGTGTATTTTATCAGGACCGATGGGGGACGCCTGAGTGCTAGGGTGCGTTCGAAACAGCTGCATGTGTGATTCCAACACCGTTCTAAACTCGGGGTCGTAGTAAACCGCGGTGTTTTCAGAACTGCGTGAAAGCGTGGTGACGGTAAACGCCATGACGACTCCTCAAGTAATAAGACCTATATCATGTTTGTGAAGTCCCCATTCACGATGACCGCAAGGATTGAATCCCCATGAAACACAAAATCCATAAAGAGATCGGAGTGGACCTGTTGGGTGTCAACGCCCTCGATCCGTACTTTGAGAACACCTCCGCGTCCCGTAAAGCCATGTTCTCCACGCAGATCGGTCAGGCCCCCATTGTCGACGGCAATACCCCACGCCGTATTTTCACCGGCGTTGAAAGCATCTACGGCAAAAACACGTTCAACGTAAAGCTGCCGTGCGACGCCACGATCTTGAAGGTCATCCGCAAATACCCGGTCGGTATGGGTCAGTCAGCCATCCGCCACAACCCCATCACGGTGATCCTGTATGAAGATTACTACGACCCACACAAAACCATCGGGGTGTTGGAAGTACCGGACCACTACTCGTTCCATCAGGAATTTGGCTTTCAGTTGAAGAAAGACCCCGCCGTCTGGAACGACCTGGCGCCTGGGTCCATGATTGAGAAAGGCACGGTCCTGGCCCAATCCAAAGCCGTCCGCGCCAACGGGCAGTACGGCATGGGGTTGGAAGCCCAAGTGGCGTTCATGTCCAAACCCGGTACGATCGAGGACGGGTTTGAGGTCTCCAAAAGTTTCTTGGCGCGGATGCAGGCACGAACGTACTCCACCTTGGTGGGCAACTGGGGCCGCAAAACCTTCCCATTAAACCTGTACGGCACCGACACCCACTACAAACCGTTCCCGGACATTGGCGACAAAGTCCGAGACGATGGGATGGTGTTTGCGCTTCGGGAAATTGACGACGATTTGGGGGTGGCTGAAATGACCCCCAGGGCCTTGAGAACTGTGGACTACGGGTTTGATCGGCCCTTGTTCGGGAAACCCGGGGCGCGGGTGGTGGACGTGACGGTGTACCACGACGATCGGGTCAATCCGTCTTACACCCCCGTGGGCATGGATTTGCAAGCGCGTAAGTACTACGACTTGCAAGTAGGGTATTACCAATCGCTGATGGACGAGTACCGCCGGCTTCAAAAACGCCGTGGGGCGACCCTTAAGATCACACCGGAATTGAACCGGTTGTTGGTCGAAGCCCAGATGTTCTTGCCGGTGGCGGCCGATCGTCGCAAATTGACGCGGATGCACCGCCTGGAACAACTGGACGAATGGCGGGTGGAGGTCACGTACGAAAAGAAACTGCAAGCCGACAACGGCTACAAATTCACGGATCTTCATGGCGGAAAAGGAGTTGTTTGTCGAATACGCGACGATGCGGATATGCCCACCGATGAGAACGGCAATCGCGCGGAGGTGGTCATTTACGGGGGATCGACGGTAGCTCGAATGAACTACGGTCGAGTGTACGAGCATTTCGTGAACGGAGCCAGCCGCGACCTGCTGCACCGGCTGCGGACTGAAGCCGGGCTGAAGCCCAACGTCAAACCCACCGAACACCAAGTCCGCCAAATCGAACCCAACACAACGTTGGTGGAATCGCTGTGGGCGGACATCATGGGGTATTACGCCATCACCGCCCCGAAGTACCACGGGCTGTTGGTGGACGACCCCGACAAATACCGGCACGTGCACGCGGTGTTGATGGACGAGGGAACCTACGACGACGGCATGTATTTGTGGGCACCACCCGACAACCCGGTCAACAACTTGACCATGGCTAAAACAATCCACGACTCAAAGTACTGCCCCCACCACGGACCGGTGACGTACCGAGACAACGCGGGTAAGATGGTCACCACCAAACACCCGTTCTTGATCGCGTCCGTGTACATGATCATGTTGGAGAAAACCGGCGAAGATTTATCGGGGGTGGCGTCGGTTAAGACCAACCACTTCGGCGTTCCCGCAAAGCTCAACAACTACGACAAACAAACCAGCCCGATCCGTCAGGCCCCGGTGCGGGCGTTGGGGGAATCCGAAACCCGGTCGTACATCTCCACGGTAGGCCCCAAAGCCACCATGGAGTTGTTGGATCAGTCCAACAACCACGCGGCGCACCAAAACGCCGTCGAGAACATCCTAAAAGCCCCCCGCCCCAGCAACATCGCTAAAGTGGTGGACCGGCAAAAGATCCCGTTTGGAGGGTCCCGACCCGTGGCGTTGATCCGTCATCTATTGTCGTGCCGTGGGCTTCGGTTTGTTTACCGCAAAGACAACAACGACCCCATGCCCGAATGACCGTCAGAGTCGTGGGGAATGGGGCCGACATACACAGAGGGCAGTTGAATGAATCAGTACAACGCGCGTGATTTGATGGCGTTAACCAAAGACGAGCTGTGGGCCTTGCCTGAGGAGCACCACACGGTGGTGTTCGACGATGGGGTGGTTACCACACACACCCGGGCAACGATCACGTCTGCGTACTTCTGGGGGCTGTTAAAAGACTACCCCGAAGTCCCAGTCACCCGCAATTTTCACATGCAGGACGCCACGTTCAGCTCAGGGCTGATGCTTGACATCTTAAACCGAATCTTGTGGACGGTGTACGACCATTACGCAGGGGCCGTGCACTCGGAGGTGTTGGCCCAAAAGGTGTTCAACGTCAACAACGAGTTTTACAACGACTTCACCACCCGGATCTCCGAGTACGTCGCGGGCATGAGCATGTTTGACATACTGGAAGTCATGTACCACCCCGACATCAAAGCCGCCAACGACAAGGTGGACGCCAGCCAACACTCCATTGAAAACGAGTGCTACCCGGCGATCAAAAACGCGCTGCTAAACGCCCCCAGTCTGAGGCAATCGGCCTTAGCCAAGGCGTGTCGGTCCGGTACGGTGAAAATGGGTCAGGTGCTGCAGTCGGTCGGTCCCCGCGGGTTCTTAACGGACATCAACTCGGACATCTTCCCCGAACCGATCATGACCGGGTACATCGAGGGCATCAACGGGTTGTACGAAACCACGATCGAGTCCCGTTCTGGGTCTAAGTCGCTGCTGTACAACAAAGAGCTGCTGAGGACCACCGAGTACTTCAACCGGAAAACGCAGTTGATCGCCGAGTACGTCCAACAACTCCACGCCGGGGACTGCGGAACCCCGCACTTGGTGGACATGCCCATACTGCGCGAACTGCTGCCGTATTACGAAGGCAAGTACTACATGAACGAGGGCAAGCTCACCGCCATGCGCGGGGACGAAGAACACCTGATTGGGACGGTGGTGAAGATGCGGTCCGTACTGGGGTGCGTTCACCCCGACCCAACGGGGCTGTGCGAGGTGTGTTACGGGGAGCTGGGTAAGAGCATACCCCTAGGAACCAATCTGGGTCAGGTCAGTGCGGTGTCGATGGGCGACAAAATCACGTCGTCCGTGCTGTCCACCAAACACAGCGAAGCCACCTCCACCGTGGAGAAATTCAAACTCAACAAAACCGAAGGTCGGTTTTTGAAGTACGGGGAAAAACCGGAGAACCTGTACCTGAAACCCGAATACCAAACCAAGAAGTTAAAGTTGGTGGTGGCGCGCCAAGAAGTGGCCAATTTGGCCGACGTATTGATGCTCAGCGATTTGGACAATTACCCCGTTGCCAACGCCAGCCAAATAACTATGATGCAAATCATCGTTGACTACGGCGACGAAGGTAAGAGCTATGATGTCTTACGGGTGTCCTTGTACAACCGGAAATCCAGTTTCAGTCGGGAGCTGCTAAAGCACATCGCGTCCAAACGCTGGACCCACGACGAACGCGAAAACGTGGTCATTGACTTGGACGGGTTTGACGTCAAACAACCGCTGTTGTCACTGCCGTTTAAGCACGTCAGTATGCACGAAGTCATGAAACGGATTCAGTCGTTTTTGCATTCCAGCAGTGACACGGAGAACAAGAAGCTGAAGGTCAATGCTAAAGACGTCACCACCAGCAAGCTGAAGTTCCTGAAAAGCTACAAAGACCCGGTGGAGGCCTTGGTCACATTCACCGCCATGCTGAACGAAAAGTTAAACGTCAACATCGTGCACTGCGAGGTGCTGGTGTACGCCATGATGATTCGTTCCGCGGCTCAGAAAGACTACCGACTTCCCAAGCCCGGCATCCACGGTTCGTTTGAAACCTACAACCGGTTGATGACCAGTCGGAGTCTATCGGCCGCCATGGCTTACGAAAAACAAAGCCGGCCTTTGGTCATTGCGGGGAGTTTCATCTACCGCGAACGCAACGACCACCCCTACGATTACATTCTGATGGGAGGGCAAGGCATCTAACGCATAAGGACAGGGGGGCATACGGCTCCCCAACACCCCCGGTATGAAAACACACCTAACGCTGGATGTGTACTCGCACGGTATTCGTATCAGTGGGTACACTCGTGAAACGTTCAAAACCATCGCAGGGTATTTAAGCGCGTTTGTTCTTAAAGAACCCCGACTCATCCCCCGCGAGAACCGCATGGTCATGGAGTTGAAGAAACGCTTCTATGGCCTGACGGATGACCGCACCGAAGCGTTCATTCACGCCTACCAACTCGACCCCTTCTTGGCGTACATGAAAGATCGTGGAATCGATTCGGACCGGATGCAGATCAACTACGTACCGTTGCCTAAATCCATACCCGTGGAATACGACGTGTTTGAGCACTACGAGGCACGGGATTACCAAGTTCCGATCATTGAAGCCCTGGCTGATACGGTGTCCCGATCACGCCGATTGGACCTGCAAACAGGTTTGGGTAAGACGTATGCTGCGTTGTCCGCCTTGCAAAAACGAGGGGAACGGGCCGTCATCATGATCCCACCCAAGTACTTTGGGTTGTGGATCAAAGCGCTGAAAGACACCTACCGCGGCGTCGAAGGTCGGTTCATGACCGTCTCAGGTTCGGCGGAGATGAAAAAGCTGACGGAGTCGGCGGTTGAAGGCGAGCTGGACGTGGACATCATCGTCATTTCGAGCATGACGTACCGAACCTACATTGAGGCGTATGAGCGTTTCAAAGACAAGATGTCGGAAATCGGGTACATGGTGGTGCCGCCGCGGTTTCACGAGGCGTTAGGGGTGGGTTATCAGATCAACGACGAATTTCACGAAGACCCCGGATTGGTGTATCGAATCGACGTTTACAGCAACGTGGCCAAGCAGGTCTATTTGTCGGCCACGCCGTTTACAGGCAACGAGTTTGTGACCCGCATGATCGACATCATGTTGCCGGCGGGAACCGAGTGCGAGTTGCCCGAATACGACCAGTACATCAAAACGGTGGCGTTGCTGTACCAAGACCCCACCGTTCAAAAGAAAGATTTCTTAACGCCGTTTAAGAACACGTACAACCACGCCCGGTACGAAAACCGAATGCTGGAAAAGAAACGTCGGGTGGAGCGGTATTACGGAATGGTCAAACGGGTCATTCACGGCGTGTACTACAAAGACCGACTGCCCGAACAAAAACTGCTGGTGCTGTGCGCCACGGTTAAATTCATTGAAAAGTTAACGGTGTTCTTAGCAGCGGAGTTTCCCGATCTGGTGGTGGGGGCGCACGTGGCCGGGTCGAAGTTCGAGAAGTTGATGACCAACGACATCACCGTGTCCACCATCAAGTCGGCGGGTACGGGGGTGGACATCCCCAACTTGCGCGAAACGTTGTTGTTGCAAGCCACAGACTCCAAGAAAGACAACATTCAAATACTGGGTCGGTTGAGGCGCTTGAAAAAATACCCCGACCATACTCCCCGATTGACGTACATGGTGTGTACCGACATCCCACAACACACGAGGTACCACAATAATAAGCAGGAGCATTTTAAAGGCAAGGTGATTGCCCACCGTGTAATGAAGATATAACCAAAAGAAACAGGGCTCAGGCCCTGTTTCTTTTATACCCTAACGTCAAAAACCGGAGTACAGCCGTGACCGATTTGCTGGTTATCAATGTCGAGTTCAACCACCCACAACACGGGGTGGTGAAGAAAACGCTGAAAGTAAAGGACGTGGATGAACTGCGAGCCCAGTTGGAGTTGCCTGTGGAGTACGCCGTGACGCTGGTCGATGGGGTGGTGTACGCGGCCGTACCCGGCGACACGCTGGCCGACATCGGAACGCTGGAATCGTGCGAAAAACAGAAACGGCCAAAAACCCGGCACGCGGTGTCGGTACTGAAGACCGCGTTAACCCCCCGGGTAATTGCGGAACAAATCATCGTAGACGCGTTCCGCATCCAAAAGGAACACCCAGAACTGATCGTGCCCAGCTCACTCCCAATACCCATGGCTAAAAACACGCGCCGTCGCATCGCCCGGCTGAATCGGGTGAACATGGACCACAACTTTCATTCACTGTACGACAAAGCCATTGCGTTGATTGTAGCCGAGGGGTAAATACCCCCCGGCTTATTACTATGGACCCGATTCACCCAATTACCAAAGAGGAAACAACCCATGGCCCTTCAATTAATCGCAGGACAGCTTGAGAAGTTTGTGGGGGTGTTTTACCGCACCAACGCTAAGTCACCCCCAGCCAGACCCGAGGTGGCCTTCAATCAGGCCTTAGAGCGTCTGGTGATCACCAAAGGGCAACTGCAGGTCACCATGCAAAACAACGAAAACATGACCGTCTCCATCCCCGAGTCGGATCAGGTGGACACAGAGACGTACGAGCTGTTTTTGGACTTACTGTCCACCCAACTCGTGGAGCTGCTGCAAGTGCCGCAGCACGGCGGCGATGTGCGCAACGCCATGCGCCGCGGGGGCATTGTGGCGTACTTCCAAGGTCAGACCCTAAGAATCAACCCACTGACCCCAGGCGTTGGCGAGCTGGACGCGTTTTAAACAAACGCGTAATGCCCAATTTAATCGTTTTCCTATGAGGGAAACCACACAGGAGCTGTAACGATGAACTGTATCTCGATGCAACAGACTTCCATGGACTTG
>Ga0307932_1000549_pt1 | contig 15507 bp, 15 predicted proteins | sample OrgLakmetageno48_FD_201843 | JGI IMG/M metagenome (GOLD analysis project Ga0307932, IMG submission 201843) | Saline water microbial communities from Organic Lake, Antarctica - #48 | ecosystem: Environmental > Aquatic > Non-marine Saline and Alkaline > Saline | place: Antarctica: Organic Lake...
TTTGCACCGGTAAACGATGCGTTTGCTGCCCTACCACCAGAAACACTTGAAGCGTTGCTACAACCAGAGAATATCGCTGACTTGCAAGCAATCCTAACGTACCACGTTGTACCAGGAGTAGTTATGTTTAGCGATCTGGCTGATGGTATGGAAGTAGAAACTGTTAATGGCGAACTGATCACCTTTAACTTTGACGCTAGCGGAGTATCAATCAATGACTCAGCCAACGTTGTTATCACCGACATCGAAACCAGCAACGGAATCGTTCACGTGATTGATTCAGTCTTGATGCCACCAACAGAATAGTAAGAAGTACAGTAAATAAAAATCCCGTATCAAATGATACGGGATTTTTATTTATAATCTTACTGTCCTTACAGTAGAACTAGTTTTCCTCGTACATTGGGTTTTGTGCCTTGGTAGCCTCATCTTCATACATCGGATTTGATTCTGATCCTGCCTCAAGGGTAGGAATACCGTCCCCATCATCGTCAGAATCTAAGGCTTCGCAATCTGCATCAGACCCAGTTGGACTATCACAGTTATCATCCAGCCCATTACTAGATTCAGCCGCTTGCGCTTCGTTCGCCTCAGCGTTTGCTTCACCAGTTGTACCGAAGTCATATCGGTTTGCGTCTGGGTCACCCTGGACAGCCGACTCAATAACCACCTCTTCTGAAACCTCACCCTCAACTGGAATATCATATCGATTAGCGTTTGGGTCACCCTGTTCGTTTGATTTTAGAACCTCAACTCGTCTTCTGGTAGTGTAGCTTTGCCTACTCTCGGTAGCCTGCACTTCTATCTCTTCAGTATCCTCTTCGATTTCGACAGCGATGGGTTCTTCTGCGACTGTCCTGTTTTGCACTACGAAGTACGCAGCACCAGAAACGACTACCAGCCCCACAATGCCAGCCATAATGCTAAAGAAGCCTGATTGGTTGTTTGTGTATTTTTCCATTAATTTACTATAACAGAAATTCCACTACGTGGGTTTGTGGGTATGTGCAGCCAATTCAATACAACACAGCCAAGCCAAGTCTTGTATACTAGTTATACTGTAACTATCTATACATGTCTTGGTCTCCCACACAATTAACTGTAGTAATTATTACCAGTGTTAGTGCGCTTTACGCATTATATGTTGCACAACAAGCCATACTGGTGGTACTTTTTGCGGTTTTATTAGCAATCGGCTATACCGGACTACTCAAATATGTGTCAGATAAGATAGGCACATCATTTGGTATCACTTTAGCTGGAACTCTTCTACTCACTGCACTTTTAATCGGTGGCCTTGGTTGGTACGCTGCCCCACAGTTACAAGAGCAAGTGGATATATTTATGTCCACTGCACAATCAGTTGAAACCGGTGAGTTACTCCCCTCCTACATCAGTGATTCGAACACCTCTGTGACAAGTATTATTCAAGATAATTCTAGTCGATTACTCGCTGAGTTAGGGTCAGTTTTTTCGACCTCCTTTTCGGTGGCCTCATTTTTGGTTGTGATTGTATTCATAGCGCTTTACGGCGCCTGGAATAATCAAACGTATTATAAGGCTACGCAGCGTTTGCAGTCGATATTTGGAACCGGGTTTGTGGAATCAATAGATACGATCACGAGTGTGACCCGAAAGTGGCTATTAGGAAGAATACTTTCAATGGTAATTGTTGGGATTCTGACGTACGTTGGACTATTGGCACTTGGTGTTTCGGTGCCATTGTTGTTAGCGATATTAGCTGGCTTGTTTTCATTTATACCTAATATCGGTCCGATTTTATCTGTTGTACCAGCCATACTGGTGGTATCAGGCGCTGGATTGCTGCAGATAGGTTTAGTGATTACTCTCTATGTGGTGATTCAATTTATTGAAAGCTATGTACTCACCCCGCGTATTCAACAAAATTTAATTGCGGTGCCCCCAGCACTCTTGCTTGCAGCCCAATTGGTTTTAGGAACTATATTCGGTATTATGGGTCTATTATTGGCCGCACCAGTCACCGCTATTATAGTTGCACTAGTGCGTGACCACCTACCTGACACCTCCGATTAACAAAGATCAAGCAAAGATTTGTACCATCAATCAACCTGTTGGATTATTTTTCCCTAAGCCAACGCATCAATATCGTCGACCTAACAGCTTTTTACATGTCTGACGTACTTCCCTGTTCGGGCATCATCCGGAACAATAAACAAAACCAATATCTATTAGGCAATAATTAGCGTATACTGACAACACGAGATATGCAGACTGAGTACGTACTTTGTACTAACTGTATTTAATAACTTAGCAACGCTTTGGTTTCTCCCGCAAAGTGTTGGATAAAAAAATAATCATGATGAAAAACGTACTGTCGGTGGTTCTGTTTATTGTGGTGCTTGGTGCAGGATTCTTAATTGGGCGATTTACTCCGGTTGCCAATACTGTCATTACTGGTACTCAAAGTCCCGGTGCACAAGCCGTAAGTGAGAATAGTGAAGCAGAAGCAACATCCGATCAAGTATCGGGAAGTGTTTCGATTGAAGCCTCAAATCTTACCGATGGACAGAAGAAGCTCTTGTCCGCACTTGGGGTTGACGCAGACAATATTACTGTGACATCAGAAATGATCGCCTGTGCAGAAACGAGCCTGGGCGACGCTCGCGTGACAGAAATTACCAACGGCGCCACACCGTCTTTTGGCGAAGGATTGAAGTTAGCTGCTTGCTACAACTAGTAGTAAGCGAAATTGTTATTACATTAAATTAAATATATGTCATTTATTGCTTGGATTGTTTTAGGAGGGTTAGCCGGTTGGATAGGGTCGCTCGTTATGGGAACCGACGCTTCACAAGGGATTATCGCCAATATTGTTGTAGGGATTATCGGAGCTTTTATTGGCGGATTGGTCTTTAATTTCTTTGGCGAAGGTGGGGTCTCTGGATTCAACTGGTACAGTTTATTTGTCAGCATTATCGGAGCGATAGTGACTATTTGGCTGTATAAAATAGTCAAAGGCTAAACATGTCTGTGATCAGATTAAAAAACTAAAACACATTTATATGGACTCATCATACACATCAACCAGCACCAAACCACTCTACCGTGGTACCCAGGCAGTTTGGTATATCCTTGGCTTAATCGAAACCCTGCTCGCCTTTCGTTTTATCCTCAAGCTCATGGCCGCCAATCCCGATGCTGGCTTCTCTAGCTTTATCTATGGCGCCTCGTACTTATTTGCAGCACCATTTTTGAACGTGTTTTCTACTACCCAAGTAGCGAGCAGCTCCTTTGAATGGACAACACTCTTAGCAATATTGGTCTACTGGTTATTGGCAGTAGGTATCATTAAAATATTCCTCATGAGCAAGACTGTTTCTACTCCTGAAGCGGCAGAAAAATTAAATGAGGAAGCCAATGAGTAGACTTTAAAAAAGTATCTGATGAATTAAAACTAAAAATCTACCATATGGTAGATTTTTTAGTCTTGCTCGCTCTACAGGACGACTTTCCGTAGCTCCGAAGGACGGGCCTTCGGAGCTAAGACAAAATATTTCAGAACTAGTGTTGGTTATTAAATGACTTGTTTGATTAAATTTTTAAGAGCTGTTTCGTCGATATCTTCACTTGAAAAAACTTTAACATGTTTAACAAATTTTCCAGTGCCTTGGAGTAAATTTTTTGGGTCTTTTAATTTAGAGCCAACATAAAAACCAAGTTGAACGTGGTCTGATGCAGAATGAATAAAAACTTTATGATTTTTCCCCTCAGTCCAGCACCCTTGACCCCATTTAACAACTGTCTCTAGTTTTGGAGCGACATCACAGATAACTTTCGATACTTCGGTTATTAGTTTCCTGTTCTTGGGAGACTGGTTGTTTTTCCAATCTGAAAAAGAATTATACTGTTTCATCTTTGACATATATATCGACATTATAACAAAAACACTTCCATTTTACTGAACGTGCTCTATCTGGCTCCGGACCTTTGAGGCTGTGCGAACCTATTATATGTACAATGACGTCAAAGTGATGGTGCCTGACCTGCGGACTGACGGCGAGCTGGTGTAATTTAGCGATAAGCGAAGGGGGTACCCCCAAATCGACCCCTACACCCTTCCCCACAACATGTACCCATACCTTGGTGATAAAATTGACAAAATTTTTGAACAGGCGTAATGTCCCTCTCCATTAACCGATAAGTGATAGCAATATGGTGCAAGTAAAAAAACGAGATTGGTACAAATGTTTTAGGGATGAACTATTTAAGCAGCCAGGAGTAACCACTGACATGGGTGTACGTGAGGCAGCCGAACATGTCGCAGAGACCAATGATTTTATCGCCTACCAACTAGGTGCCATTAAGATGAACGAAGACTACGGTATTGGAGATAGTGCTACACCTATTATTCATGAGGAGGCATTAGTTAGCATTACCCGTATGGATTTAACGTCGCAGGATTATCTAGCAAGATATGTGAGCCTAAAGGACCCGATATTCGCTCGTGCTGCAGGAAAACTACCAAGAAGACTGATGCCACGAGCCAGAATGCGTTGGTGCGAACTATTCCTGCTCTCGGAACACTTGAAATAGTGATAATATATTTGTATGAGCTCCGAACTTAAGGAAATAACAAAAATAGTAAAGAAAACTTTTGCTGATTTTGGTATTAAAATGGAGATTACTAGAGCCTACGAGGGATTTAGTTACTATCATATTCGTATGGTGCCGACAAAACCAGTTCGGATGCATGAAATTAAAGGTTTTCTAGACGACCTTCGTTTTGCTACTGGCAAATACGTAATAAAAATTGAAGCACCGCTGAAACTTACAAAAGAAATCCAAGTGTCTGTCATACGCCTTGGAATGCCAGAGGAAATTGACTGGTCTACCCTATACAACAACCCTGCCATGTCGGGTGCTGTAGAGCCTTTAGTTGTACCGCTTGGAATAGACGACCAAAAAGAAGTGAACTTTATTGATATTGCCACACTACCCCACATGCTTATGGGCGGTCGGTCTTTTGTAGGTAAGACAAACTTTCTCCACGGAGTAATTAATACACTCATTCTACGCAATGGTCCCGACAAGGTTCGTCTGCTTTTAGCTGACCCTGAAAAAAATGAATTTGCGGTGTACAAAAACATCCCCCATCTCCTCACAAAACCAATCGATGACGTACAGAAAGTTGTACGAGCACTACAATGGGCTACGGCGGAAATGGAGCGACGGTACGATATCTTGGAATCGTCGAGCGTAATGGATATTAAGGAGTACCACGCCAATACCCCCAAGGCAGACCTAAAGACTGAACCAATGCCATACATAGTGTTTATTTGCGACGAGTTTGCTGATGTAATGTCGGAGTATGGCGACAAGGTAGAGACCTATATGATTAAGCTGGCACAGATGGCACGAGCTGTCGGCATACACATGATTCTTTCTACCCAAAGCCACGAACCTAGAATAGTGCGAGGTGCAGTCAAAGCAAACTTACCCACCAGATTGGCTTTTAGCAGCTATTCAGAAGAAGCTTCAATAGCAATCACCGACCTACCGGGCTCTGAACAGATAAGAGGCTGGGGCTTAACACTTTTCCAGGCACCATCGACTGAGTTTCGATTGATAGAAATACAAACTGGGAAAATAAAGGAGAAGGCTATCAAAACTAATATCTTGTCGGTAAAGAAAAAGTACAAAGTGGTTGATGAAAACGACCTGGACCTGAAGACACTGGAAGACTATAAGTTCTCCATGGATGAAGACGAGGAGGACGATTTATATACAGACGCAAAAACTGCTGTCATCGAAGCTGGAAAAGCCTCCACTTCGTATATCCAGCGTAAACTACGTGTCGGATACTCACGAGCCGCTCGCCTGATGGATTTGCTAGAGGAGCGAGGAGTCATTGGACCAGCTGATGGGTCTGCTCCACGTGAAATACTTGAGGACTAAGTTTATCTAATTGTTGTATGAGTACTCACTAAGGCAGTTAGCCAGGTCGTCATGTAGCCGGTAATCGTTTTTCTGGGTAGTATATGTATCCAAATTTTCTTGTATAAAATCAGCACATGCCATCAACGCTTCGTGTTCAAAATCTTCTTTACTATCCTGATAAGAAGAGAGCCAGTAGTCAACCAAAAATACTGAGACGATTACCAAGATAATAATAGCTGGAGTCTTGAATTTATCCATGTTATTTACATTATACACACCTGCAAATACAAACTTCGTTTAGTACTGTATTCTTTATATAGAGATAATTTCTCTTAGTGCCACTCCCAAACTGGGAGCAGCAAATTTTTTCTTAAGAAAGCGGCTTGAGCCGTTTTTCTTTTATCGTCTTATCGGGATAGCGTTTTGCATATCCTTCAGAGACATATTTACCCGTCACCGCACTGCGGTGACGAACATACCTTTTGCGTGACATAAGTCTTGTAAAAGTTAACTGATAAACGCTGCCATTGGCAGCGGGTGCGTAGCACTACGTAACAACGTTTATCACTACTCTCGTTTGGGAGTGGCACTATGAGAAACTATTTTTCAAAGAACTACCGTAATTATAACATTTTTACACTTGAGTGTTATCTTAAAAGATAACGCTGTGATACACTAAATTTGTGAAAGATGAAGCGGAAAAATTGGGTTTGAATCTTAAGCGTATTCGTACGGAAAAGGATATTTCTCAGGTAGACATTGCTCGCTCACTTGGTGTGAGTCGTGGCTTTGTTAGTAACCTGGAGAATGGCAAGACCAATCCAACGCTCGCAACCATTACTCGCCTCGCTAACGCTGTCGGTGTCACTACTGATGAACTTTTGAAATAAATATGTCACGACTAACAGATTTAATTGCCCAGGCTAAAGCCAAAGACCCCGAACTAGCGAAGGAACTGGAGCGAGAATTTAAAGTACTTTCAACTCGTCGGTCTTTTGGACTAAACTTCGAACGACATCGACCAGAGAGCGTTGAGCTGCCAGGGCGACCAGTACGCAAGGGTGACAAGGTACACATCTTGTCACCACGAGGCACTGCCGGCAAAGGCGACTCTCGCCTATGGAAAGTGCGAGGGTTTTCAGGTAAGGGTGTAAAGCGAGCTGCTCAGTTGGAGCTACTCGAAGAAACCGAAAAAGAAAACCAGACCGTACTGGTAGATGATTTGGTAGTAGTGGCAGAATTTCGTGATTACATTTACCCTGGTCTTGTCAGTACCGGCAAGGTGGAAAGTGGCGGTGACAAACCATTTCATACAGTCATTAATGGCGAGAACTTCCATGCCCTCGAAGCTCTTACGTTTACCCATCGAGGTAAAATTGACGCTATTTATATTGACCCTCCCTACAATACCGGTGCTAAAGATTGGAAATATAATAATGACTATGTAGATGGTGAGGACCTGTACCGACACAGTAAGTGGTTGGCTATGATGGAGCGAAGACTTCTGGTTGCCAAAGAACTACTAAACCCTTCTGATTCTGTGCTGATAGTTACTATTGATGAAAAGGAATTTTTGAGACTGGGACTTCTGCTAGAACAAACATTTCCCGATGCAAGAATACAAATGATTTCGTCAGCAATAAATCCTAAAGGTTCTTCTCGTAACGGTTTCCGCAGGTCAGACGAATACTTATTTGTTGTGATGTTTGGAGAGTCTCTACCTGCTCGAATAAAGCTGTCTTCCGAGTGGTCTATCTATTGTGAGGAAACGGAAGACCCCAGTGAAGATGACGAAGCAAAGAAAAGTACCAAGAAAAAAACCCCTGACTGGACCTCAATGATGAGGCGTGGAACTGATTCGCTTAGACAGAATGTTCCTAATGGTTTTTACCCTATATATGTTGACCCATCATATCCGCCTCGTGTTGTGGATGTAGGTGACCCATTACCTCCAGGTGTGCACACTCCACCTAAGAAGAAGGGACTAGTTGCAGTCATGCCAATTCGAAGAAATGGGGAGGAAGGTCGTTGGCAAGTTGTAAGAAAAAGTGAATTATTAGAGCGACAAAAACAAGGTCGCATCAGAGTTGGTAGAAAGACTGACTATGGTTACGTTATCAATTATTTACCAGATGGTGCCTATAATGATGTGTGCTCAGACCGATTTGAGATTCAAGGCAGAGACGTGGATGGCTCTTTAATTGCTGTAAAAGTTAGTGATGACGAAAATTCATCAACGGATGAGGATAGAATTCCAACTACACAATGGCATATCAGCTCGCACAATGCCTCAGAAAACGGAACTACTCTCATAAATTCTTTTTTAGGCAGACTAAGGGCTTTTGATTATAGTAAATCACTCTATGCAGTTGAAGACACACTACGCTTCTTTGTAAGCAAAAAACCGAATGCGACAATCATCGACTTCTTCGCAGGCTCTGGAACTACCGCACATGCCGTAATGAGACTCAACAAACAAGACGGGGGTAAACGACAGTGTATTTTAGTTACTAATAATGAAGTCAGTTCAGACGAGCAAAAGCGACTACGTAAAAAATCTTTACGTGCCGGCGATACTGAGTGGGAAAAGTTTGGTATTTGTGATTATGTTACAAAACCAAGACTCAAGGCAGCTATTACAGGAAAAACTCCAGGAGGTGAAGATATTAAGGGTGACTATAAATTCACTGATGAGTTCCCTATGTCGGAAGGCTTTACTGAGAACGCTGAGTTCTTTACCCTCACCTACGAAACTCCAGTGGCTGTAAGTCACAATAAATCATTCACTAAAATCGCTCCCCTCTTATGGATGCGAGCCGGTAGTCAAGGGCGATGCATTGATAAAATTCCAAAAGAAGGTTGGGCTGTAGCAGATACTTACGGACTACTGACCGACCTAGATGCATCCGCTGCATTTTGTAAGGCTGTTAGGGATGTGAAGGACATGCGAGTCGTCTATATCGTGACGAATGATGACCGCCGTTTTCAATCAGTTACCCGCAATTTACCAGACACAGTCGAACCAGTGCGACTTTATGAGTCGTACTTAAATAATTTCCGATTTTCATTCGGTCGCTAATATATGAAATTTACACTTAAAGATTACCAGGACGAAGCCGTTAAAGACGTTCTCGACCGACTAAACAAAGCTCGTAAACGTTGGCACGAAGACGGTGATAAACATGCATTCTCACTGACTGCGACCACTGGAGCTGGTAAGACAGTAATGGCGGCGGCGGTCTTTGAGTCTTTATTTTATGGTAACGACGACTATGACTTTTCTTCCGACCCTGGTGCGGTTGTGATTTGGTTTAGTGACGACCCTTCACTAAATGAGCAGTCACGTTGGCGACTGCAGGAAGCCTCCGACAAGCTAACAGTCTCTGACTTGGTGACTGTCGGTAATTCTTTTTCGGCTGATAAATTCCAGCCGGGAAAAGTTTACTTTTTAAATACTCAGAAGCTTTCTAAGAATAGTTTGCTGGTACGAGGTCATGACCCAGAAGACCCGGCACTTGAAACAAATAAAGGGCAAATGCGGATGATGCCCGACATGAGACAGCATACTATTTGGGACGTGATTCAGAACACTGTTGAAGACCCAGACTTGACCCTCTACCTAGTACTCGATGAAGCTCATCGCGGAATGAGAGAAAACGCTAGAGCGACTGCAGACAGTCGACCAACAATTGTTAAGCAGCTCATAAACGGCACACGTGGTGTGCCAGGTATTCCGGTCGTATGGGGTATTTCTGCGACAGTACAGAGGTTTAATGATGCTGTAACTGGCATGCAAGACAGAGACACACTGTCGAATGTTATTGTTGATACTAAAAAAGTACAAGACTCAGGATTGTTGAAGGATACTATCAATCTAGATATTCCAGATGAGACGGGAGATTTTACTACCGTACTCCTTCGGCGTGCGACTGCTAAGTTGAGGGATATTTCTCATGCCTGGGAGCAGTACAGTAGCCAGCAAGACGATGCTGAGGAGGTACTACCACTAATGGTACTGCAGGTGCCAAACTCACCGGACCATAATGAAATTGGGTCATGGCTCGATACTATATTTGACGAGTGGCCAGATTTGCCGAGAGACTGTGTCGCCAATGTACTTGGTGAGCACAAGAACGAAACCTTTGGTGGACACCTAGTTCAATATATTTCACCTGAGCGAGTTCAGGAATCTGACTGGGTGAGGGTTTTGATTGCTAAGGACGCTATTAGTACCGGTTGGGACTGTCCGAGAGCAGAAGTGATGGTTTCATTTAGACGAGCGACCGACAGGACACATATTACACAGCTACTGGGACGAATGGTGCGTACACCACTAGCAAGAAGAATCCCTGGGAACGAAAGACTGAACGCTGTCGACTGCCTCTTGCCCCGTTTTGATAAACAATCAGTTGAAGCAGTTGTTACGGAGTTGATGACCGGTGAGTCTGGTGACGAAATGCCAAATCGAAGAGTACTTATCAACCCGGTTGAGATGCTGCCAAATCCTGAAATTGGTGATGATGTGTGGGAAAAATTTACCTCACTCCCCTCACAGACACTACCCAAGCGACAAGCTCGTCCAGTAAAACGACTGACCTCACTGGCACACGAACTGGCTGCTGATGGCCTTCTCCCGAATGCCGGCAAGAAAGCACACGCCGAAATGCATAAGGTCCTGGATGCTACGCAAGTACGATACAAAGACGAAATTAATAAAGCTCGCGAAGCAGTTATGACCGTTGAAGGTATGACTGTTCAGGCGGATGTCGAGACTCAAGAAATGACGTTTAATCACTTTGTAGAAGTGGCAGATTACACTGTTATTGAAGATGCCTACAAATCTGCGGCTCGAGCTCTTAGTCCAGACCTAGCTAACAGTTACAGTGAATACTTGGCCGACAAAGAGAAAGACAGCGACGACCCTGAGGAAGCTTTGATTGAAGCTCATACTGTGGTGGCGGCACTTGGTCTTGTGTCTGATATTAAGGATGACCTGGAGACGGCAGCTGAGAAACTTTCAAACAAGTGGCTGACGGATTATCGAGTTGAGATAAAAAATCTCTCTGATGTTCGACAAGAATCATACCGCCAAATTCGCGAGATGAGTGCCGAGCCTTTGGATGTTAGCCTAGCAAAACCAATAGTCTGGCTACAGATGACAACTGTCCGACAAGCTAATGGTAGTGAGGAGATACTGCCGTCTCACAAGCTACACCTACTTTGTAACGACAAAGGACTATTCCCTATAGAGAGCAATAACTGGGAAAAAAAAGTTATCGACGTTGAGTCGAAACGAGATGACTTTATCGGCTGGTACCGCAACCCAGAGCGAGCAAGTCAAGATTCTCTTGGAATAACCTACGCAGATGGAGAAGAAATAAGAATAGTGAGACCAGACTTTATTTTCTTCTCACGTTCGTCTGATGGTACAGTTGCCGCTGACATTGTAGACCCACATGGCACACAGTTTAGTGATGCATTACCGAAGCTACAAGGGCTGGCAAAATACGTACAGAGTAATCCAGGTGTGTATCGACGAGTCGAAGTTTGTGCTGAGGTAGACGGAACATTTCTAACTATCGACCTCACTGAAGAAGCTTCACGAAAAATAGTTTTGAACACGAATTCAATCAACGAAGTGTATCGAAGTGAGTGTGCCAAAGCGTACAAATAATCTGCGTGTAATTTTTGCTTTATTAAACTTCTGTTTTGTAATTAAGCAGTGATATCAGTCTGATAGCTGATTAATAGCGTGAACATAGCCATATTTAAAGCCATATTATTGGTTTTTTGGTGTTTTTTCTGAACGGCAATCTAAACATGATTTTGTCTATATCGCATCAAAGTTTTATGTGTGTTTAACTCCGCTAAGGCATCGAGTATTACTTGATGTCGGGTGCCTGGAAAGCATATGACTCTCCTTGAGAACACTTCCAGGTGCCCTTCACGGAGAGTCATATGCTTTTTATTATCCATGCACAACTCCACCCCATACATAAACAAAATCATTCACATATCACACACTAATGGTGTTGAGCTTAATGACGATGAAGCACTCGAGGTACTGGCACGATTAGTCGAGCTGGTGCGAGTGGTTCATGGTCCAGAATTATCTAATTATGGAACCAGGAAGCAAAGAGGATTTGGAGAAGGGGTTTGAGTGGGCACTAAAAAATCTCCGAGGTATATATCGTACGAATCGGTTTCGATTCCACGAAAAATTACTAGAGTGGAATAGAGAGAACGGATTATCAATCACGATTGAGGGAACGGCACTCATTCTGGAAAGAGTTACCGAAGCCATAGAGGGAGAGTTTGAAGCCGAGCACTCTATTGAGTTACACACATGGGAAGACATCGAATCATTAAAATTTCCAGACAATCCATGGCGGATTAAAGGACTACTACCACTTGAAGGATTTGTGATTCTTGCAGGAGTATCTGGTGAAGGAAAATCGTTTGTTTCATTAGAGATGGCAAATGCACTGACTACCCCAAGGCCGTTCTTAGGTGAAGATAGATTTTCCGTAATTGGCACCAACGTCTTATACATTGACGGCGAAATGTCGAAAAGTGAGTTGCAGCGGCGGGGTAAACAGATGGGCTTCCCTGACAAACGCACCTTCGAACTGTACTTCGTCAATCAAGATGATGTGAACCTGAATGATGTAGAGCGAGACGACTTAGACGAAATCATGGAGATTGTCACAGAAAAAAATGTTGGAGTTGTTTTTGTCGATACTCTTAGAGCTGTTGCGGGTGGACTTGAGGAAAACCGAGCCGAGGAGGTGAGAAAATTTTTCAACCGATTTAAGCCGTTGAAAGATATGGGCGTCTGTGTTGTGTTTCTCGACCATCTAAGAAAAGGATTCGGTCCAAAACGGTCAGAACCACAAAAGGATAACTTACTGGCATCGCAAGATAAAACGGCTTCGGTTGAAGGACTGCTGATGCTGCAGAAAAAGCCTGGCGATGGAACCATTACGGTCTTTCAGAGAAAAAATCGTTTGGGCGAAGAAATGCAACCGTTTGATATATGGATGTACGACACGCATATGGACCCGAAACAAAGTCAAACGAAGCTGGAATATGGTGGAGAATACAACGGAAACGAATCAAAACTTGAGCAAGCAAAGGAGATAATAATGGGTGCTCTTAAAACAGCAGACCACTCTAGGCAAGAATTAATTAGGATTGTTGAAGATGATGCTGATATTGGTTCACGCACGATACAGGATGCCCTCAAATCGCTACACAAAAGCAAGCAGGTTGATGTAAAGACCGACAAGAGAAAGCATATTTACACTTCCAACACTCCAAAACCACCAGAAACAGGGGTGCTTATCAAAGAATAAATCTAGAAAACAGTGTAGCAAGTATAAAGCTTTGCCACATTGCAACATTGATGCAATGTGGCTTAGCTAAACACTTTTGCAATGTGGCAAAGAGATATAAGTTAATACAAATTACAACGTTTATGAAATGTAATGAACATAATGTCGGAGTTGATGGTCTTGTCGGCCAAATCTATTGTACAGAGTGCAAGGAAGTCCTGGATAATGATACTGCTTTACAGACCTTAATGTCGATAACGGGTAGTGAAAATTCAGCGAGGTACATGATGAGGGTGTTTGATTTACAGATAAAATTTATGAAGGCAAAATCACAAAGACAGCATAATATATTACGAGCGGAAATAGAAAAAAATAGCCACGATTTCTTGGAATAAAATTTGACACTAAAAATTAATAGCTGTATACCTACGAAATTATGAACCAGAAAAACGACATTAAATTTTTCGTCTACTGCCGGAAAAGTTCGGAAAGTGAAGACCGACAAGCGGCGTCTATTGGCGACCAGCTGGGTGCTTTGGCTCGTGTAATTGAACTCGAGCAACTTAATGTCGTTGAAACTTTTACTGAAGAGAAAAGTTCTAAGGACCCTGGACGACCAGTCTTTAACGATATGCTTGCTCGTATTCATACTGGTGAAGCGGACGGCATACTTTGTTGGGATAACGACCGACTATCCCGAAACCCTATCGATGGAGGAGCTATTGCCTGGATGCTACAAAAAGGCGTACTGAAGATAATCAAGACGCCCGGCCGTTCGTACTACCCTGAAGATGCAGGACTGCTACTCAGTGTTGAACAAGGGCGTGCGACTGACTATGTCATACGACTATCTAAAAACGTGAAGCGTGGCTTTCGTGGGAAGATTGAAAAAGGCTGGCGTCCTGGAGCAACTCCGATTGGGTATAAAAATATCGGTGATGTTGGAAACAAAACTATTGCTATCGATGAAGACCGATTCGATATTGTTCGCAAGATGTGGGACTACTACCTAACTGGTCAATACTCAGTGCGTGAGCTCAATACTATAGTGAACAAGCAGTGGGGCTTAACTACGCCCCAGAGACGAAAATTGGGCGGTAAGGAGCTATCTATGAGTCATATGTACCGAATACTCAACGATGTGTTCTACACAGGTATGTTCCTCTGGAAAGACCCCGACACTGGCGAAGCTACTATATACCAAGGTGTTCATACTCCCATGATAACCGAGCAAGAATACAGACGTGCCCAGGTGCTGCTTGGAGCTAAGGGTAAACCTCAGCCGAAGACAAAGGAATTCTCCTACACTGGATTAATCCGTTGTGGTGAGTGTGATTCTGCAATAACCGCTGAGGAGAAGAATCAGATAATATGTACAACCTGCAAACATAAGTTCTCCTACAACAACAAAACTGACTGTCCTAAATGTCAGACGACTATTGAGTCGATGCATAATCCGACAATCCTGAAGTACGTTTACTATCGCTGTTCGAGAAAAAAAGGACCATGTAGCCAAAAGTATATTCGAGTGGAAGATTTTGAAACTCAGTTTAGTGAACTGCTCGATGAGATTGAAATTAATCAGGAGTATATCGACGTTGCTCTGGAGTACCTGCGTGATACTGAGCACGTCGAGGTAAAGGACCAACAAAAGATAATCGAGTCTCTCCATACTTCGCTTAAGCAATGTGAAGAAAGGATTTTACGTCTGAGTGAAGAGTACACTTCTGCCCAGAACGCTGATTACTCAATCTACAGTCAGGATGAATTTAAAAAATATAAAAAGCGGCTACTCGACGAGGCTGTAGCGATGAGACATCAAATTACTGACACAGAAAAGAAAGCCAGTGACTCCTTTATGCTGGCGGAACGCACACTGAGCTTCTGTGCCTTGGCGAAGAAAAGATTTGAGTCTGGAGACCAAAAGACCCGAAGGGTTATATTAAGCTCAATCGGCTCGAACCTAACTATGAAGGACAAAATAGTAAGCTTTAACTTGCTACATCCATTTCAGCTCATCTTAAATGAGAAAAAAGCCAATCAGTACCAGTCATATTGGCTCGAACCTGGATTGCACATTGATATTAAACGACAAATGAGCACTTTCGTGCCCATCTGTCCTGCTTTGCTCCGACGGCAGGATTCGAACCTGCGGCCAATTGATTACACGTATCCAAAGATTGTCTCTAAGGGGCGGACTATATCATCATCCCTTCTTGCGAAGTAGGATGCGTGGCGCTTCGACCCATTTCTG
>Ga0307932_1000557_pt1 | contig 15411 bp, 15 predicted proteins | sample OrgLakmetageno48_FD_201843 | JGI IMG/M metagenome (GOLD analysis project Ga0307932, IMG submission 201843) | Saline water microbial communities from Organic Lake, Antarctica - #48 | ecosystem: Environmental > Aquatic > Non-marine Saline and Alkaline > Saline | place: Antarctica: Organic Lake...
GATATACAGTTAGAGATCCAGACCGCTATTAGGCCACCAGAATACCTCAAGAAACAACCCAAATCTCAAGCCCAACAGAAACAGTGGCCAATAGACACAATGGCTATTCCAGCTTCTCAACCAGCCAAGCCTACGGCAGGGGAGGCTAGTAGCCTATCACCTTCCTCAGACATCCCTGAAGAACCTAAAAAGAAGCGTCGCCGTCGCCGTAAGAAACCTAGCAACGATGGCTCAGCAAAATCATCAGATAATAACAAACAGCCACAGACAAACAGCAAAGACAGTGATGATAGTGGAGTCCTAAAAGTACACTAGACTTCAAACTTGAAGTTAAGTTACTTTGTAAACATATAGAACAAATATAGAACATGATATATGTTAGTAATCATATTAATGTATCAACACGCATAATTAAACACAAAAGCTTACACACTGAACAAACATAGGCGAGCGTAGTAGCAATAAATTTAAATCAGGCTATGCACAGCAGGAAAGATAAAATAGACCCAAAACAAGATGGGTAGTAAGTCATAAACAAGATATAAATCTTACGTCGCACAATATATCTTTTACGACATATAGATATATAGACAAAGATGACTACTGATACCTGCTGAATAGGGGTGTTTGGCTGTTCTTGTATCTTTTTGTTGTATATTTAATTTAGCTCTTCTCTCAACACAGAGGTTTATGCATCATATAGCTTGATCACACTCAATGCCTAGATGTTGTTGCGTTTTGGCCGTGTTTGACAAGTTATCCACAAAACTGCTTTACCCTACTTTCTCGCTATCTTGCTCACTATTTGCTTTTTTGTGTTTTGTGTACTTTAATATACTTTTTTAGATTGTATTGTACAAATCTATTTTTTAGAACAAAAATAGAACACTACAACGTAGCACTGTCTCGCTATTTATCTACTCACATTTCATTGATTGGGGTTTTGCCTCAGCTCTATCTATAGAAAGCTTTTCCGGAAACCCTTACATCAATATACTCAGGTATTGTCCCCTGCCCTTTCATATACTTAACTGCCCTACTCATGTCCTCCACCTGATTATTTGCAGGTCTATCTACCGCCATCTTAATATATGGTTTGTAATCTTTGATCTTAAAATCTACCTGTCTTGTCTTATCTGGAGGTAGGGTAGCCCGCTCAATCTCTATCCCTTTTTGAGTAGACAATGACACCACACGCCCCACAAAGCCAAGCAGACTATTGCTAGCCAACACTCCGTATTCTTCAGAGGAAATACCGCTATCATCAACGATTTCGACAGATGGTTCCTCAAAGTAATTCATCTCAAATGCCACACCTTGGGCATCAACATAATATTTTTTGTCTCCTATAACCCAACTGGCAAGCGGTAGCCTGGTTTCTACCTCAAACACCGTTTGACCTAAAGAGTCACCGTCATCTATCTGACGAATCGACTTTACCTCTGAGATCTCTGAAGACACATACGAACTTAAAGCCTGGTCATTCATCAGAAACTGCAGCCGACTAGCGGGGTTATTCTTCATATAATCATTAATTGCAGTTTTATATTTGTCTTTAAACTCTGGAGAACTGTTTTGATTATTTACAACCACAACCGGTTCGGCACTAAACTGAGACACCAAAAAAGCCAGTAGGGCTACAGTAGCCAAGATAACTAGTAACAATCTGGCTATCTTGTTTCTCTTCTGCGATAAGTGATGAGCCTTAGTCCTTGGAGACTGCAAACTAGCCGACTCATTAGAAGAGCCTCTCAAAACCTCAGAAGTTGTACCAATAATAGTCAAACCACGTCGAAATATTTTTAGTCCTCTTGGCTTGCTATTACTCCCTCGTCTTTTGGTAACCTCTCTTCTTGCCATAATTTACTTCTTGCTAGCTTTTAGTACTAAGTCTGCTACTTCTCTAGCCGCTTTGGGCTTTGCAAATTCTCGAAATCTTTTACCCATAGCCGAAGCTTGTTCAGGGTCGCTCAATATACTTTTTATCGCCTTACTAAGTACTGTGGCATCATTGTCCATTTCTTCTTCATCAACCACCAAAACAGCCCCTTTGTCGGCATAGACAGCTGCGTTCTTAAGCTGGTGACCACTGGTTAGATAAGGGTTGGGCACTAGCACAGTCGGCACTCCAAGAGCTGCTAGCTCCAAAATTGTAGTGGCTCCAGCCCTAGCAACCACTGCATCAGCCGACCCAACCAACTTAGCCATGCCCTCGTAAACAAACGCTTCCAGCTTAAGCCTAGGGTTGTCTAGCGGTAGTGACTTAGCTAGTGATTCATATTGGTCTCGACCAGACACCAGCACAATCTGAGTAGTCTCTAAAAGTTCTTCTATAGATTTATTGACCGCATCGTTAATTCTCTTGGCACCAAGACCACCCCCTGTTACTACAACCAGAGGAAGATCTGTACCCATCCCCCACTCCTGGCGAGCGTCTTCTCGAGCTTTCTTATTAAGGAGTGTGAATTCCTCTGAAATAGGTATGCCTGTATAATGACTGCGTTTTTTAGGGAAGTCATAATATTCAAGTGGCGCACCCGTTGCGATATAGTTTGCAAAACGAGCCAACACCCTATTAGTTAGCCCAGGATGAGCATCAGAGTCATGAATCACAAGAGGAATACGGAGCACCTTGGCTGCAAGCCCTACTGGCAAACAAACAAATCCCCCTTTGGCAAAAACCACATTTGGTCGCCAGGCTATAAGTTTAAATAGACTTTGCCAAAAGCCAACAAATACCAAAAATCCATCTCGTACATTGGGCCAAACTATAGATGGCTGCCTTAAGTGACCCCACCATGAAATACCGTTATACCGTCTCAACTTACCACCTAATATAGGTTGTACCTCTATTGAGCTGTCGACTACTCCAACAATAGAACGAGCTCTATCAATAAAGCCTTTGTCGCACCAAAAACGAAAGCTTGCTCGTGGAGCAGACTTCTTAAGTTCTTTAATTACTGCTACGGCTGGAGTAACGTGACCGCCTGACCCCCCGCCGACTACTAATACCTTCATAACCCTTCTCCTGCAGCCTTGAGCTGTGTACTGTATAACGTGATAACTGAAAGACTAGGCCTAGAGCAGCGGAGATAAATACCATACTTGTCCCACCAAAGCTAAGCAGTGGCAAGGTAATACCCGTGATAGGCAGCAGCCCCGTCATCGCTGCTATATTAAGAATAACATGCGAACCGAACCACCCAAAGACACCAGCCACTAGTAATTTGAGCCTTATATCAGCTAAGTGCTCCATAACTCTGGTCATTCTTAGCAATACCCCAACGAACAGCGCTAATATTATCATCAAGCCTACAAAGCCAAACGTTTCTCCTAAGATAGCAAAGACCGAATCATTTATAGCTTCCGGTAAGTAACCTGTAGCTTGAACACTGTTACCAATACCTAAACCGAACAAACCGCCAGTTCCGATATCTATTTTGGCTTGTTGAGCATGGTATGTCCCAGCTTCTGTGGTGGTGGTATTATCACCTTCCAAGAACGCCGTCACACGACTGACACGGTGAGGTGCGCTAACAACCAATAAAGCTCCCAGAACTACAGCACCGGCCACTATTATAGCTGCATTTTTAGTATTAATACCGGCTACAAATAACATTGCTGCCAATATGCTTGTCAAAGCTATGCCCGTGCCTAAGTCTTTTTGCAAAATAACCACAAACAGCAGAGCCAGGCCAGCGATTATAGAAATCGGTAGTAACGTTTCTTTGTAATCATTAAGGTCTCCCTTCTTGACTTTGACGCCCAAGAATCCTGCAGCAAATATCAATACCCCAAATTTTAGCAGCTCCGCCGGCTGAAAACTGAGTGGCCCAAAGTTAAACCATCTGGTGGCACCTAGAGACTCCTGAACTATTGCCATTCCTGTCCAATCTGCTATTGCCAACACCAAACAGGCTAAAAAACCAAATAATAAGAATTTATCAGCATGTTTAATTAGCAATTTATAAGGAGTAAAGTACAGTGCTGCAAAACCGGCCAGTCCCAACATTACACTAGAAAGTTGTCTCAAAAAAAAGTAATTATCACCGTACTCACTACCATAAATATTGTTTAGAAGGTTCGCTCTTTGTGGACCAATTGCATACATAATAACCAGTCCAAGCAACATTAAAAGTGCCATATAGAGTGCAATCATATGGTCAGGACGATGTCGTCTTACCGCTCGTTCGTCGTCCCCTGTTTTGGCGGCAGCCATGCCCACTGAGCGCCGTGGATTCATCCTATATATGACCCCCAGTCAATGCTATCAGCACACCCAGGAACGCTGTCACGCAGCCGATCACCCAAAAACGCATGGTGATCTTAGTCTCTGGCCATCCACCAGCCTCTAGATGGTGGTGTATGGGTGCTGACACAAATATCTTGCGGCCAAAGTACTTTTTGCTAATTACTTGGATTAGGCTTGAGCCGCCCTCTAGTACAAACACAAAACCAATTACCGGTAATAGCAGCAAAGTGTTAGTTAGGACCGCTACAACGCCCAGAGACGTCCCTAGGGCAAAGCTTCCAACGTCTCCCATAAAGAACCTGGCTGGATAAATATTAAACCACAGGTAGCTCAATAGAGCTCCTACGACGGTAAAGCAAAATCCAGCAAGCAGTATTTGAGCTTGGAACAAGGCTATAACACCAAAAGCCCCGTAAGCGATTGCTGCCAGTCCACCAGCCAGTCCATCAAGACCATCACTTATGTTGACCGAGTTACTGGTCATCAGAACAACCAATGTAAACGCAGGTATCATCAACCAGCCAATACTCCACTCACCTAAGTACGGCACATGCACTGCACCGATTCCTAGTTTGTAAAACAAGAACCATCCCAAAAAAGCACCAATACCCAATATCATAGAAAACTTAATACTAGACCGTAGACCAGCTATACCCTTACCCTGCCCTCGCAAATTGATAATGTCGTCTAGCAAACCAACTGCAGCTCCAGCTACAAAAGCAGCCAAAGGCAACCATGTCTGGCCTCTATCGAGGTTAAATACTAATGTCACAACCGCAATAGCCACAACAAATATTATTCCGGCCATAGTCGGAATATTACGTTTGAATTTAAGTGCATGAAGTTTGTTAAAAACTGTTAGCTTCTCTCCTGTTACACTGTTGGTCCTTTGTTTTTTCCAAAACTTGTATTTATACGCCGAAAAGGTATAAACCGGAGTTAATATCATTGCGATCAAAAACGCCCCCAAACTCAACAAGAACGTTGTAGTTAATTGGTCGCTAAACATAGTCACGAATTCTTTCATAGTCTATACTTTCGGCTGTAGTTTTAAATAATCGATCATCCAGTTTGACAGTTCTGTAAATATTGGCACCGCATCGCCAGATCCTTGCATATGCTTGCCATCAGCAGCTATCCGTACCATTATGACATATTTTGGCTCATCATCACCTCCATATCCAATATATGTTCCTACAGACTCTTCCCCAGAATACCTACCATTGACAGCAACTTCAGCTGTACCGGTCTTTCCACCTATCTTATAACCCTGTTTGTCTAGATATGAGTATACTTGCCTGCCATTCTCCATCATTTTCTTTATATCACTAGATGTGGACTTTAACGCCATACGTTCCGGAGAACTAGTTTCTGCTTCCTTAAATTCACCACCCTCTATTTTACCTGCAATAACTGTTGGCTGGCGATACTCTCCATCATTAACCAATGCGCTAAATGCTGCAGCCGATTGGATCATAGTTATATCCATGCCTTGGCCAAATGACATATTTGAATAGCGCACTGCATTGCCTTCAACACGTTCTGGCGAAATAATTCTACCACCTACTTCACCGGCAAGCTCTATCCCTGTAGGCTGGCCCAAGCGAAACTTGTTGTAAAAATAATCATAAGTTGTTTGCCTGACTGATTTTGTGATTTCACCATCACTATCCATTGATTGCAGTACAGCCACAGCCCCTGTATTCAACGACCAATTCAAAGCAGTTTGAAATGTTATTCTACCAGTTTGGCCCTTTACATAGTTACTTATTACTCGATCCTCTATGCGTACGCTGTCGGTGTTTAAATATGTAGAGTCAGGCCGAATAGTACCCTTATCTAACCCCATAGCAAAAGTGAAGATCTTAACATTTGAACCCTGCTCATAAGGTAAGGATATTGTAGAATTATTAAATAGCGCCGCATCTTTAACTTTATTAAACTCAGCTGGTTCATAATCTGGTAGATTAGCCATAGCCATCACCCGCCCAGTCTGTGGGTCCATCACTATTGCACTTGCGCTATCTGCCCCACTTCGTTCCAAACCATCCGCCAAAGCCTGCTCTGCCCTAGCCTGCACTGCTCGATCGATAGTAATCACTACATCTTCACCATCTTTTGCCGGTTGATTAATATTTTGGTCACCAATGTTGAGAGGTACGGCGCTAATGTCAGTAACAGATTGCAATAAACCATCATCGCCAGACAGCTCTTCTTGTAGCCCCCCTTCTACGCCATAACGCCCTGTTCCTTCATAGTCAACAAAACCTAAAACTTGAGAGCCCAAGCGACCTTCTGGATATACTCTCTGTGAAGTTTCTTGAAAACCTATACCACTTAACCCTTCCTTCTTTATCATATCTGCTTGGTCTCGGCTAACCTCTGTTGCAAGTATTTGATACCTAGTATCCTTTTTTAATAAAAGCTCATCAATGTCGTTTCTCAGATTACCACCAGCTACACGCTTCAATGTCTTCTCTATTTTCTCAGGGTTTGCAACCATCTGAGGGTCAGCAAATATGGTAAAAACTGTTTGGTTCATTACTAAGGGCACTGGGGTACTGCCATCTAGGCCATAAATTAGCCCTCTTTTGGCGGGTATAGTTAAACGTTTAACCTGTTCCTGGTTGGCTAGGGCCGTATAGTGGTCGTGCTGAACTACTTGCAAATAAAACAGTCGCATCGAAAAAGCGACTGCGACTAAAACAACAATAACCGCCAATATGCGTGAACGGTTTATGTGTTGTATTTCTATATTCATATATCTATTGAGCGTATTGGACGTCTTCAGGTGTGGTCATAGATGACGCAACACTGCTACTCTTTATTGTCTCTAGCGCAGTAAGCCTGGCATTTTCAATTTCAAGATCTGTTTTCTGGGTGTTGAGCTCTGCAATGTCTTGTTCTATCTGTTGAGCTGCGTAATCATATCCGGTTGTGCGAGTTGCTTGGGTTAAATATATGAGCCCAAGAACCGCAATCATAAGTGCTACAAGTACCATATGCGCTACAGGACCTAGTTTGATCGCTGAGGTATATGCAACTGTGTTTTGGTTGCGAGACCAGTTTTGTCGCCTACGACTAACGTACTGTTGATTTGATTGATAATTCATTGTGGTGGAATTTTTCTTTTTTGTTTTATTTTTTGTATGGTTCGCCGCCCCGTTTTCTGCCCGAGGCGACGAAAAGGTTTTATTGTTGTACGCGAACAGCGATTGTTTGAGCGCTGTCGTTGTACTGTACAGGAATATGTACTGGCATAATTTTTGCCCTTTCTTTTTGTTTTATTTTTTCACAGCGACCCGTAGTCTTGCACTACGAGAACGCGGATTGTGAACGTCTTCATTTGCCCCACTGACCGGTTTTTTGGTCAATATCTGTAAATCTGCTTCATACCCAGAGATTGATTGTTCTTTAAAATATCTTTTGACCAATCGATCTTCCAAACTATGAAAGCTTATTACGGCCAGTTTTCCGTTTTTATTGAGTAGACTCGGCAAAAGTTCTAAAACTTCTTCTACCTGGCCCAACTCATCGTTAACGGCTATTCTTAAGGCTTGAAATGTGCGCGTAGCCGGGTGAATTCTTCCCCTTCTGCCACGATAGTTGTCAGCAATCAGATCTGCCAACTCAGATGTCTCCTTAAATGGTCTGTTCTGAACTATTGCTGCGGCAATTTTGCCAGCCAATTTTGGCGGCTCTTCACCGTAGTCTACGATAATTCGCTTCAGATCCTCGGCGCCATAGGTGTTTACAACCTCTTGCGCACTAAGTTCCTGTCTGCGATCCATTCGCATGTCCAAAGGACCACTATTTTTAAAAGAAAACCCTCGTTCGCTCTGATCGAGCTGCGGCGACGACACCCCCAAGTCGATCATTACGATGTCAAATGCCTTGCCTTCTTGTATCAACTGCTTGGCAGCATCTACAAAGTCGGTGTGCATCAACCGGCAGCCTTTGTCTGATAGTGATTTCAAATGCCCAAGAGCATAATCATCACGGTCAACCAAGACTGAGTCGGAATAATTACCAGTTGCTTGCATAACTGCGTCTGCGTGGCCGCCGTAGCCAGCGGTTAGATCGAGATAACTCTCGCCCGCTTGTGGCTGCAGGGCTTTTAGCGATGCTTCTAGCAAGACTGGAACATGTAATGAACTGTGTGGTGGATGTTCTTTAATACTCATAACTCTACAGTATAAACTAGTAGAGCCTCGAGATCACCTAACTGGCAGCTATAAGCTGTTTTGTTTTTGATATATGTTTGTTTTTGTATAAGTTACTGGACGGTCGTCTAGATGTGGCGACTGGCGTAAACCAGGTCATATCACAAAAGCGACTATCCGGTGAGAGACTTATGTGTGTGAGGTGGAGTTTTTTGGGAGGTGTGTTTTTAAATAAGGTGCGCGGACTTTTTTACTGGAGCCGTAAACCAGAGCCATATAACCGCCAGATAGTTGATCTCGAGAGTGTTCTTGTTAAATTCAAATTGTCAAAGTGCTATTTGTTGTCCGGTTAGGTGTTTTGTTCTGGCTTCATAATTCGCCAATATACCCCTACCCTTACAGCAACCAGATCAAACTCAATACCAGCATAATCAAGTAAGTGCTGAGCCAACGTTACTCGACCTTGTTTTTGGTCAAGTTCGGCATCAGTCTTACCCATGCGAAAACGCACGTTCAGGTCGGCAGTCTTCTCGTCTAGAATACTGCCAGCCAAAGCTGGTTCGACTTCCCTATCCCAAACTGATTTAGGATAAAGATGTATATACTGTCCAAACCCTCTTGTCACAATCACGCCGCCAGCAAACTCACTTCGAAGTTCGGTTGGTATAGTCAACCGTCGCTTGCCATCAAGCTTTCTTTCGAAATAGTCTAAATTTGCCAACTGATTGCTCCTTTTGGGATTGGTTAGCTGTTTTTTAATGTTTTAGTGGTGTTTGTTTTTTGTGGTGTTACCCACTTTTTTCCACTAGCTTCAATATACTACCCACCGCTAACCACTACAACCCCCTTTTTATAGTTACCCGCAGTGTCTTTGCAAAAGTTTTCCACATTTCGGTGGATAAGCATAAACAAAAACAGGGGTCGATTAACGCCTCTGTTTTTTGCCAACAAACGTGGTATTTTTGGCTATATAGACAGCCTAGACTCCTCTATTCTTTGAACCTCACGTAGATCATTGACTACCCTTATATTCCCAATTGGTGACCCTTCCACCTTAGGGTTAACAATATAACCCCTGGCGTCTTCTGCCGGAAACTCTTCAAAAGATTCGGGTTTGTCATCGGCAAAAACTATCGTTGCAAATAGCACCTTGCCACCCATCACACCAGCCATCTCTGAGCCAGATACTGCTAACTCTTCTGGAACCCAATATTTATCGTAGTGCCGTCTCCAAGAGCGAATCGTCTTGCCTTTTCGTTTCTCTGCTGTAACCATAGTAGGAATATCGTCGTAACCAGCAGCCTTTAGTTTAGCCAATTGCCAGGGCTTATCACCATAAGTCAAAATACCTTTACGAATCGCATTATCTTCCAAAAAGCCAAGTAAGTCATCAGCGCCCTCACCTCTTAAGCTATAGCTTTCATTCTCGTCTACCTGAGCAAACTGTTGATATATATTAAGTGTTCTATCTAGGCCGAGCGTTGTCTCAAGCTGCTGGTGCACACTCGCTGCAGATCTTTTCTCTTTAATGTCTACAAATAAACGATCAGCAAATTTTGCCTCGCCGTTGTCTCCCAATACCTCAACCAATCTATCCACTGTTGCATCGGTATTAACCAGGCACCTGTCGGCGTCTAGAACAAAAAACTCATCTGAGCAGTTGGCTTCGGTGCTTCTCATAAATCTCCATAAGGACAGAACATAGGGTATCGGCATCGTGTCGTATCAATGACCGATTCACCAGAGGGTCAGACTTGTTACGCCTGACCATCTTACCCAAGAAATTACCGCCTATTGATTCATAGTGTGCCATCGAAAGTGCCTTTTTGTCAATAGGCACAAGATAAGCGTTCTCCTTCTTGTATCGTTTCATCACCTCTTGGGTCGGTTCTTGCTCATTATAAAAAACATAATCAAGCATCTCACCACCAACAAAACGTTCGATCTCATCTGCATGATCGCTCACGCTAAACCCCTCTGTCTGGCCTTGTTTGGTAACAAGATTACACACATAGGCTTTTACGGCGCGTGATTGTCGCAAAGCCTCTCCTATATCATCCATAACCAGTGTTGGACCGAGCGAGGCATATAGGTCGCCCGGAGCTATAACTATCAAATCAGCCTGCATTATAGCCTCAATTGCCGTAGGGTTCGCCTTAGCATCAGGAGTCAAAGAAAGCTTGGCTTTTCTTGGGTCGTTTTGAAAGTATTCATCGGCTATAGCTCGCTCGCCGTGCAGTATATAGCTAGCTTCCGACCATTCCATTTTGAGATGTACGTTGTCTAGCGTAGAAGGCACTACCATTCCGTTAACTCGCAAAATACCTGCCGCAGTCTCAACCGCTTCCGAAAAATTGCCGTTCATTTTCTCAAGTGCCGTTAATAATATATTGCCAAACGAATGCCCTTTAAACGTTCCTTCTTCAAAACGATAACTAAATAACTCACGCAGTTTCGGAGAATCACTAAGAGCAACTAAACATTGGCGTACATCACCTGGTGGCAACACACCTAGCTCATCGCGCAGCACTCCAGTGCTTCCACCATCATCTACCATATTTACCAAGGCAACTATCTGACTGGTATAGTTTTTGAGCGACGAAAGCACTGTAAAACTACCGGTGCCACCACCGATGACCACTGTTTTTACGTATTCTTTTTTGAATGGCTCATTCATATTTATATAGAAGCTGGATCAACACGTTTTTGTTCAGTAGTATCACGATCTCGCACAGTTACAGTTCCGTCCTCAAGAGTTTGAAAGTCTATCACCACACAGTTTGGTGTACCAATCTCGTCTTGCCGACGATAGCGTTTACCAATATTTCCGTTGTCATCCCACATCACTCGGCCATATTTGCTTTTGAGCATTTTATAAACTTCTCTCGCCTTCTCGGCTAGCTCTTGCTTATTGCGTACAAGCGGCGAAACTGCAAAACGCACCGGTGCAATATTTTCCGGTAGCTTCAAATATGTTCTAGTCTCACCATTAACTTCGTCTTCGCTATAAGCACTAGAAAGCACGGCCATCACTGCTCGTTCCACGCCAAAACTCGGCTCTATCACATGCGGAACAAACTTCTCATTTGAGCCTTTAACTGTATATTCCATGCTTTTACCAGCTTCGCGTTGTATGTTGTTAAGATCAAAATCAGTCCTATACGCTAGCCCTAGTAGCTCTTCACGTCCTATCGGAAAGTCAAACTCAAAATCTATAGTTCGTTTACTGTAGTGTGCTCGATCAGCTTCGGGGACTTCTAGTTCGTGTATAGAATCTTTTGGTAACCCAAGTGCTTCACACCACTGCCAAACGGCTTTTCGCCAGTGTTCAAAGGATTCTCCCCAGGCATCTGGTTTTACAAAGTATTCAATCTCCATTTGTTCAAACTCTCGAGATCGAAATATAAAGTCTCGAGGGCTAATCTCATTTCGAAAAGCTTTGCCCATCTGGGCTATACCAAACGGCAAATCAGGATAAAAACTATCAACAATGTTCTTGTAGTTGGTAAATATACCCTGGGCTGTCTCCGGACGAAGATACGATACACTAGATTCATCTTGCACCGGCCCAACATTAGTCTTAAACATCATATTAAACTGTTTAGGCTCAGAAAAACAATCTTTTTTGCCACAATTTAGACAAGTATCGCCCTCTAAATGATCAGCTCGAAATCGACTTTTACACTCACTACATTCTACCAACGGATCGGTAAAAGTATTAACATGCCCACTTGCTTGCCAGACTCTTTGGTTCATAAGTATCGCAGCGTCAACACCATACATGTCGTCTCGTTCCTCTACAAACATCTTCCACCACAGGTTGGTGATATTTCGCTTCAAAGTTACACCCAGTGGGCCGTAATCCCAAGTACCACTTAGGCCACCATAAATTTCGCTACCACGATAAATAAATCCTCGCCTCTTTGCAAGAGACACGATTGATTCCATTTTCTCGTTTCTATTATCCATATATTTAGCTCAATTATAACACAGCCAACCTCTGCTATTATATTGACTTTAATGCACAAATATCCTATAATTAATGACGTTTCGTTGTACCCTACTAGAGAAGAGTGGATAATGATGAAAAGTACATTTGAGTACGCCATGAGCTTTGGTCACGAAGCCCTAGACAAAGGCGACCTCCAGGAAGCACAGGGCAGATTTGCTGCCGCAGTTGCTGAAGCAGATACTTCCGACGAAAAAGCCAAAAGTCTGCAGATGCTAGGCGTGGCACTACGTCTTCACAAAGACCTACGGTCTGCAGAAGTTCGTCTACTAGCGGCTCTCGAGAACGCGCTTGACAACAACCCGACCCTCCGGTACAAGATCCTGAGGGACCTTGGAATGGTCTACTTGGACACGAAGCGAGTATCTGAATCCAGGTACGAGTTTACCGCCAGCCATCAGGGGTTGAAGCGCGTGCTAGGAGACCATGATGCAGAGACCCTAGCAAGCCTTGGGTTCCTTGGGAGGAGCTATCTCCACGAAGACAACAAGACCGCCAAAAAATACCTCTTGGAGGCGGCCGATGGCCTACGTGGCCAACACGATGTCTACGAACTCAACAACCTCATTTGGTTGTTGAGGGCATCAGTGCTCTCAAGGCTCCGTCGTGGACCGCGAGCCATTCAGTTGGCTCTCCGTCTAGGCAACAAACAGCGCTTGATCGAAGCGGTAATACTCATCTTCACAGGTGAGCATGTCTACCACGCAGTGAAGCACCTCAAGTCAAGGAAAAGACTTTCTCCATAAACCCGCCCTGCCCCCGAGCGTTATCGGGGGCCTCTTTATTTTAGACAGCAGCGTGCTGTCGACAAACCATCAAGCAATCACCAAGCACACCCTGTACCCCACCAATCTGGGCCAAAACTTTTATAGATTTATTTTCCATCAACCTCAAAAGCTTAATATGATCAGAACCAATCTCGCCAGCCATGTTTTGCCGAAAACTCTTCTCAGCTACATCATATCTGTACTTAACGTCTTCTTGTACCTTCTGACCATCGACATCGTGCCATAAGTTCAGCTCGTGGCCCAAGAGTTCGGCATACCGCAAATAAAACCAAGCTTGAACCAATTCCAGACTCACAGCTTCGCTGTCTAGCCCAGCCAAAACTTCTTGCAAAACATCAAACCAATCTGGCTCGTCAATCGTCTCGCTAGCTCGTCCCACCAACTTAATCACCTCGTAACCAAACTGCATTCGTTCATAACTCTTCAGAATATTCATAAAGGACTTGTCAGACCTTGCCGACATCAAAAGTCCCATGTCTCCCCTGCCTTCTCCAACCACCACATCGCTAACCCCAAATAGCTCTATGCCAGACGACAGTTTCGATTTTTGTCGTCGAGCGCCTTTGGCCATCAACGTCCGTCGCCCTATAGACGTCATTACTTGCAGTATTCGATCAGCCTCACCATAATTAGTTCGCCGCAGCACAATAGCTTTGGTCTTTTGCGTTTTCACTGTAGTGCGTCCTTTACAGCAGCTATAATATCGTCTGGCTGCATGGTCGTTTTGTCTAAAAGACGAGTAACGCCATAAGGCTTAAGGTCATCAAACGAAATATCTGCAGCAAGATTACTACAAACCACCACCGGCAGCTCGCCGGTATCTTCATAAGACCTAAGCTCATTCAAAAACGGAAATATAGTCTCCCCAGCTAGCAAAATATCAGCCAATACCATATCGGGTTTGAACTCATCAACGGCCCCCACGGCTGCAAAGATATGCGGCTCCAGCTTCACCTTATATCCGACGTCCTTTAGTACACTGGCAAAATGCTCACCAAGCCAAGCATCGTCTTCAATAACTAAAACACTCTTGGCACTCATAGCAAACTTGTTTGTTTAGATGCCTGCAAGTCTATATAAAAAGTTGCTCCGTCGCGGTGGCGAACAGCGCCAATCTCCCCACCCATAGCCTCGGCAAATTGGCTAGCAATATAAAGACCAAGCCCACTACTTTGCGGCCTAGCATGCACAGATTGTGGTGAGTTTGTCAGTTTATCAACTAAATTATTCCAAATGTTAGACGGTATGGCAGGCCCAAAATCGCGCACTCCTAGACGCACTTTTTCGCCACCCTCCACAGCCCGCACACTTATCTCAACTGGCTTATCAGACTCAGCATAATGCAAAGCGTTATCACTAAAATTGGTTATCACCCTGCGCAAAAGACTGTTATTGCCCACCACCAAAAGTTGGCGCTTTCTCTCAGCAACAACTAATTTTTTGTTATGAGCATTAAATAACGGTGACATTTCATGAACCACATCCTTACATAAACTCAACGGATTAATCGGCTCTGTTTCAAACAATGCATCCTGCAGTCTCAAAGATTTGGTCAGATCACTACTCAGTCGCAAGCCCTTCTCGGCAGTCAAAACAATGCGTCCAACATTCTCTTCTCTTGCACCCGAAGATTCCAAACCCAAAGCTAGCTGGCGTATCAAAGCCAAAGGTGCTTTGAGTTCATGAGCGGCAGCCACAATCGACGGCAAGTCACCAGAAAACAAACGCCCATCACGTAACTCTTTGTCTTCCCCTCGCTTTGCGACCATACTAACTATATTTTAGCACGGTTGAGTTGTGTAGCGAGCTATTGGTTAAACTCTAAAGTCTTAACAATTGCATTAAACTGATCTTGATAAGTCGCTGCATCTGTCCGCAACGTCAAGGTCTTGTCTCGAATCTTAAATATCACTGCCGAACCACGAATGTCTTGACTAAAGTTACCTTGCAAACGCGTGCCAGTAACATCGTTAATCTTCACACTAGAAGAGTCCAAATCACCTCTAGAGACATCATTAGAATAAGCACTTATCACCCTGTCATAATCTTGGTTATCTATCGACATCCTCAGAGCAAACCTTGCATCACTAGAACCACCACCTACAGTAGGCACTACCACTGGATGGAAATATGCCTCATAGCTTCCGCCGCCTTGTCCGTCTCTATTTACATACACACTCCAGGTCTTTGGGTACTTAA
>Ga0307932_1000558_pt1 | contig 15399 bp, 12 predicted proteins | sample OrgLakmetageno48_FD_201843 | JGI IMG/M metagenome (GOLD analysis project Ga0307932, IMG submission 201843) | Saline water microbial communities from Organic Lake, Antarctica - #48 | ecosystem: Environmental > Aquatic > Non-marine Saline and Alkaline > Saline | place: Antarctica: Organic Lake...
AATGACCTAGCGGATAAGCGTGCCGAAACCTATAAAAAACATCGAATAGTGTCTCGTTTACAACACTACCGGGCGCGTCGAATTTCTAGTTGGAAAGTCGTGCTTGATTTTGAGCGCTTACAATCAGATCACCCTGTATTTAAAGGTTCGGACGTGGTCGATAAGATTTTACGTCGCTATCATTCATGGAACGAAAGTGCCGAACAAAAAATGTCAGAACTAGAGGCCAATTACCCAGACATAGTCGTGCCTTACAGAATTGCAATGGCGGATCAAGCGTGTTTGTCTAAAGTAAAACGACTGGAAAAAGACTTTTTAGAAAAAGGGTTTATTTCTGAAAAAATCTACGATTCATTAGAGATTGATTTAAAAGCGCGCACCAAAGCGTGTATTTGGACGCCTAAAAAGAAATAATCACAAACTTATATTGCCCGTGGTTAAGCGGTAACTTGCATTTACCGCGCAATGACAATACATTATTTTTGATGTCTGAATACGATAAGTTTGCCGCCGCTTGGGATAAAACCCGTGAACGGCCTTGGCCTGAATTTGAATACTTCTCCCATCTTTTAAAAAAAGGAGACCGCGTGCTTGATTTAGGCTGTGGAAATGGTCGACTCCGTAATTTTTTACCGCGCGAACTTATTCGTGATGGGGATTACTTTGGCTTTGACTTGTCTGAAGAGTTGCTACGCATTGCCCGTCAAAAACATCCTCGTGATAATTTTTTTAAAGGTGACTTTGCGGTTACTCAACCCTTTGGCGCCGATAACTTTGACTGGATTATTAGTATTGCCGCTTTTCACCACTTGCTTGATAAAAAAGAGCAGCAACGTTTTTTGAATGAGGTTTACCGTATGCTCAAACCAGGTGGTAAGATTTTTATAACGACCTGGATTTTACCCAAAAAATACTTTTGGCTGAATTTTTGGAAAGGTCGGGTGTTTAGTAAAAACTGGATTGTGCCCTTTGGGAAAGAAAAACACATTAGAACGTATCGGTATGTAAACGAAAAAGATTTAAAAAAATTATTACGTAAAGCGGGTTTTAAGGTCGATAAAGCAGAACGGTTTGAAAACCGTAATTTTGTGGCATTGGCGAGCAAGAAAAAGTAGACCTTCTTGCCAGGGAAGAGGGACTTGGTAACTTAGAATCGAATGAATTTAAAAACTTATTTCGATTCTGCGGCCTCAACCCCTTTGCACCCTGAAGTTAAACAAGTGATGGTTGATCACTTAGATTTAGAGGGCAATAATAATTCGCATCATGCGGCGGGCTTTGCGGCGCAAAAATTAATTGATGACAGTTTAAAAACTATGGCCAAAGTTTTAGGCTGTAACTGGGAACAGTTAAGTGTGACGTATTCAGGAACTGACGCGGTGCGACGGGTGTTATGGCAAGCGCGTAAACACTGGGGGCAGTCGGCCCTGTGGGGTTCTGCGGTAGAACATAGTTCGGTTCAAGACGAAATCTTAGCGACGAATACGTTTGATCCAGAAACCTTGTCGGGTTTACCGAGTGAGGCTAAATTAGCCGCCTTGATGGCCGCTAACTCGGAAACGGGTCAAATTTATGAAGCCGAAACCTTACGTAAAAATTTCCCAAATACGTTTATTCTACGAGATTATTCGCAGAGTTTTGCAAAAGGTGAAAAGCCGGATTTTAAAAACTGTGATGCGGGAATATTTACACCACAAAAAATATATGGCCCCAAACACATTGGTATTTTGTATCTTAAAAATCCGGAAGCGTGGCCAGAAATTTCAAAAGATAGTCACACCAAAAGTCCTTATTTAGTGGCGGCTACCGCTAAAGCGTTTGCCCTTTGGGCCCAAAATGAAACGGCGCATAAAGCCCAATTTGCAATCTGGGAAAACCAAATTAAAGAAACGATTAAAAATGAAATTCCAGATTTTAAATTTCATGCGCAAAAGGCGCCACGAGTAACGGGGGTTATCAATGTGGCGTTCAAGGGCGTGCGAGGTTCAGAACTTATGTCGGTTCTTTCAAAGGAGGAATCCATATGTATATCGACGGGCTCAGCGTGTACCAGTGATATCATGACGCCCACCGACGTCATTAAATATATCGAGCCAGACCCAACGTGGCAGTACCCGATAAGAATCTCGCTTCATCAATTTTTAGATGATCAAGCCGTAACTGATTTTTGTGAAATCTTAGTGCACTACGTAACCGAGTTACGGTCATGAAAAACACCCAAGTTATTTACGTACATGGGGGAGAAGCTTTTGACGGTTTTTGGGACGGCTTCAAATCGTATTGGGGGAACACGCTTTCTAAATTGTTTCAAATTAAGAAAGGCACGGTTTCAAAGTGGCCAGATCATTTAGAAACAAGTTTACCAAGTCAGAAAGTTTTAAAACTGAAGATGCCGTCTAAATACAATGCGAAGTATGCGGCTTGGAAAACACACTTTGAGTCTCAATTTGTTTATTTTGATGAAACCGTAATGCTGCTGGGCTGGAGCCTGGGGGCTAATTTTATGGCTAAGTATTTAGCCGAAAACGACGTTCCTTTTAAAGTTAAGTCCGTTCATTTGGTGGCGGGCTGTTACGGACTCGGTGGCGGCTTTAATCTGGCGGCGGATTTTCCGGCTCAGCTTGAAAAACATAACGTCCATTTATACCATTCAACCGATGACTTTGTAGTTGATTTTAAAGATTTTGAAAAATACAAACGGGCTTTACCAAAAGCACAAGCCTATAAATTTAATGATAGAAATCACTTTTTACAGCCAACATTTCCAGAACTTATAAAGCACCTTAAAGAATAACGCTTAGCTTTGTGTCGACGCTTTTTTGATTTATGTGGGTTAATGTATAAGGTTTAGTTTACATGAGTTTCCAAGAAGTAAGTAAGTTTATTAACCGCAATCAAGTTCACTCTTACAGCAAAGTGAAACGACACATTGTGATACATAAAGATGACTTCGAAAAAATTAAACATCGCTTTAAACCCACTAAAACCGTTTTTCACTGGTGGCGTCCGACGTGGCGTAGTACTGACAGATTCAGACACTGGCACGCCGTTAAGTTTGATGAGTTTGTAGAGCTGCATTGTGACTTTGGAAACTTTAACCGACACTACGTTTTAGGGTTTGCACATTTATTTATCGATGTTATCGCTTACATGAGCTGGTGTTTATTGCGGCACGGTAAACCGTGGCATAAGCGTGATTTTGCCCACTTAAAAAAAATCAAAACGCATCATCCCTTTCATTTGGCGAATGTATTTTCGGTTCGGGTAGGAACGTGTTTACTCGACTCTAAACTAAGTCCTAAGAAAAAAATAAACGCATGAGAATCATCAGTTGGAATGTTAATGGTTTACGCGCTATAGAGCGTAAAGAAGCCTTAGGAGAGTTTTTAAACGAACACGATCCTGACATTTTTTTGATGCAAGAAACCAAATCTAAGGCGGCGCAAGTAGAAGCCCTAGAGACGGTTTATCCAGAGTATGAAAAATTTTATGTGTCGGCTGAAAAGGCGGGTTATTCTGGGGTGAGTATTTGGCTGAAGGATGATTTGCAAAAAGAATTCTCTGGATTTCAATTTATAGCCGGTATGCCCGACGATCCTGTGGCCGATGAAGGTAGAGTGGTTCGGATTGATTTTACCCTTAAAAACAAAGATTACAGCGTGCTAGGGGCGTATTTTCCTAATGGAGGTAAGTCTGATGAGGCGTGGCAGCATAAACTTCAGTTTTACGAAGCCTGGTTGAATTATGTTAATTCAATTCGGGCTGCTGGGCGAAATGTAATTTGGACGGGGGACGTTAACTGTGCGCATCAAGCGCTTGATTTGGCGCGCCCAAAAGATAACGACGGTAAAATTGGTTTTCATCCACAAGAGCGCGCTTGGCTTGATAAATGGCAGGTCGATAATTGGGTAGATGTCTGGCGAGATCTAAATCCGACTCAAACGAATGTGTATTCTTGGTGGCATATGATAAGCCGTGCCCGTGGTCGTAATGTGGGGTGGAGAATTGATTACTTTTGGATCGATAAACCATTAATGGAAAAGGTGAGAAACATTGATTACTTAAACGACCAAATGGGCAGTGATCACTGCCCAGTTTTATTGGATATAGAATAAAAAAAGCGCTTTTAAGCGCTTTTTTTATTTTGGATGTCAATTTCTTACTCGGTAACAATCGGTTGATCTGCAAGATCTTCTTCCTCCTCTTCCATTTCTAAATCTTCTTCTTCAAGATCTTCTTCCTCATTATCTTCAACCTCAACCTCTGGTTCTACTTCTGTAGTTTGGGCTTCCGTTTCGTCGTTGATTTCAGTCGTGGGCATAGTTTCATCTGTAGCCGTTTGGGTTTCTGGCTCTTCTTCCGTAATTTCTTCCTCTTCAATACTTGATTCGGTTTCCAAGCGTTCCTCTTCGTCCTCTTCGGCAAAGACCTCTGCGTCTAAACTTTCCATTTCACTCATAAAGTCGGCTTCGAGTTTTGCTAATGGATCAATTTGTAAATCTTCGGCTAAGCCTATTAGTTTTGTTTGTAAGTATCCAAGAGGCACTTGCTGACTTGGTTTTAATTCGGCTAAGCGTTGAATTTTGCTTGATAGATGGTAAATGTATTCTACTTGTCTTTCGACTGGGGCGGTTGAACTGGTTAGTTTTTCTTCAAGGCTGGCAATCAAATTATCAATTTGCAGCTGGGTTTTAGGGGTAACCAAGTCTAAAGTGGCGCCGTCAGTGTCTAAGGTGACTGTTACATTATCAGCGTCATTTTGCGTCATAAGATCAATGACCAAAGTGTATTCGTCGGTTAATTGTCCGGCGCTGTGTTCTAAAATTGGCCAGGGTGAAACAAATACGTACTTCATTTCAATACCCATCATATTAGCGGTTAAGCCATCCATTTCATTTCCAGTAGTACTGGTATCTATTTCATCATTAAATTCTTCGGTTGTGGTGTTTAAACGATAAGTAACCGTGCCGTTAGCATTAATTTTAAGCCCGGTTGTATCGAATTTTTTAAAGCTTAGAACGCCCACGCCAGGAGCGGTGTTTTCACAGCCGGTGAAGAAAAACGCCATTTCATTTGGATTTTGTTCGATTTCGCTACACACCTCTATATCTTTGTCGGTAGTCTCAGGCTCTATGGCGGCGAGGTCTTCAGCGTTCATAGTAAGCGCTTCAAGTTCTGCTAAGGTGTTATCGGCAATGGTAACAGGCGCCGGTTTCAGAAACTTTTCGGTTAAGGCGACACTGTCATCTTTGCCTTCAAACGAGGTAATGGTATTAACGGTAATTTCATTTCTGGCATCACTACAACTAATATCAACGGTTCTTTCGAGTGGGTACGTTTCAATAATAGGTTCGTCAAAACTTGAAACTTGATAAAAAGCGAGCATCGCAGGGGCTTCACAACTTTCGGCTTTACGTTCCAGTGTTTGGACAGATACGATGTCTCCTGAGATCGTATCAATTTCTTCTACCGTAATATCAACATTGCCGTCTGTTTTGCTGGCGGCACAACTGGTTTTTTTCTCAATTTGAAGCGTCGTTACAATCTTCTCAGGCCCCGTTAGGGCTTCCGCGCCATATCTAGCGAGTAAATCGGTATCGCTGCAACTCGCGTAGGTTTCTACTACGTCTTCGGTGGGCACTTCGGTCAGCGCGCCAGCGCCTTCAGTATTTAGACTTATATTCTCCGCCATGTTGGTCACAGCGTTGGTCATCGCACTCATGTCGATAGTGGTAGCAATCAGCGATGTTCCATCCAAGTTTAAAGTTTCTTTGATTTCAATTTTATAACAACCACTTAAAATTAAGGTTGAAAAAATAAGTGAAGCTAATTTTATGCCGAGACCGAGGCTGTTTGTAGCCATTTTGTATTTGTTTACGATTCTGATAGTACACTAATACTCACTTTGGGTGCAAATTATTTGTTCAAGTTGAGCTTCTGTCAAAGTAGTTGACATTAATTAATTATAGTTTAAATATTAACTTAACTCAAGTTAAAACGTATGACTCTCCATTTTTCTCGTAAAGACGCCCTTTTTTTCTCTGGTGATAACGAGCCATCCTTTGATGAGAATTTAGCCTCTTTAAAAGGCGAGATTAGATTACAGTTAGACAGCGCTGAGGCGGGTTGGGTGCAAGATATCCTCAACGATAATCCAAATCGGTTAATTCAGGGTGGTAAAAGTACGTTAGGCCAAGCAGGGGTAGATTCATATATAGATTTATTACAAGCCGAAGTGCGGGACGGTATTTTGTCGGCGCCCGCTAAACTTATAAACCATTCTCCTCACCAGTGGTTGGAAGTAGCTAAAAATACGCCCGTGGAACTTGGTAAAATAGGCTTAACCAGTGAAAATCATGAACCCCTCAATAAAGCGGAAGTGATTGACTTAATTACGCAGGGACGGTTAAAAGTGCCGAAAGGTTATCGGCGGAATGAACTTATCACCGATGATGGCCAGTTACCCTTAAAACTAGTGCCGGGGGTTGAATGGCGTTTACCCCCAGAACTGACGGATGAAGAAATAGGGCACATGATAAAGGATGGACGAATTGCACTGCGTAAATTACAGGCGATTGCGCCTCGTAACAAAGTAAGTGAAAGCGTGGAGCCAGGTGAATTTTTTGTGGGAGGTATTCCGATTTCAATGATTGGGGTTACCGCCATGGTAGGCGATGCGGTTGGCAATGTGTTACATCATTTTGAAGCGCGTCGACTCGATGGAGATCGCACCACGGGAACCATCGGCTATAAAGATCGCACTAAATTGGTGCACGTTGAGTTCGTTAATAAGGGGCAAGATTCGGTTGAAAAGTCAGCGGTGCAGGTGCCTTTAAGTTTTCACAAAACAGGATTATTGAGTCCGGTTCAGAAAAATTTTCCTGGGTGGACACCTGATAAACAACAACGTGTGCATCGCGAGGGTATCGCTTTATCAGATGTTTTAGATTTGGAAGACCCTCTGTATGACCAAATGTTTGAGATGCTTAGAGGGCAAACACATTCGGTAGTGATTCGTAAAAAAGGGATGGTAAATGTACCGGAAGCGGAGGCCTATGACTGGCAAAAAAAAGCAGAAATTAAAGCCTTAGGGGCGGACCAGTTTTGTAAAACTCGTGGAGGATTTGAAAAACTACAAACGGGCTTAGAATCAACCCACGAACAAGGGGCGGTTTTAGTGACTCGGGCTTTAGGTTCTATTTCTCATTTAGAAAGACTTTTCGATGAAGGGGTTCGTCATATTTTCTTTGAGCGTATGAACATGACGCGCCAAAGTCATGAACATGAAAGCGATGAAAGTCCGCGTGGAGATTTATATTTAGACAGCGGAAAGCATTTAAAAATGCTGGATTTAGAACAAAAGGGAATGAAATTTTACTGGCGACCTAAGCTGGGGAATGGAGACACTATGGCGATGCGTGAATTTTATCGTGGGTCGTTTATTCTTCCAGATCAAGTAAATAAAAATTTAGTAGATTTAGTTAGTTTTAAAGGGGCTTCTGTAGCTATGTTTGGTTCGAGCGTTGATGAAGGAGAATCTAATACGCTTGGAACCGAGATCTCTGAGTTCGTGGGTCGTTTAAATAAAGCCTTTGATGGTAAGCTTGGCGTTATACATGGGAATGGTCCGAGCGTAATGGCGATGTCAGATAAAGCCGCCCGTGATCAGGGACTTTTAAGTATCGGTATGGGAATGGATTTTGAACAAACAGGCGAAATACCAAATTTTACGCCCCAACAGCTAGTCTTTTTTAAAGATAATGAAATTGAGTACCGACAAACTTGTTTCGAACGTTTACAAACCGTGCCTGTATTTAACTTAGGAGGGAAAGGTACATTATACGAATTGATTTTATCATTTTTACAGATGGGACTTAAAAGCAGTCTGCCCGTTCCGATTGTGTTAGTGGACCCAACCGAAACTAAATTTTGGAAACCAATTGTTGACCAAGTGCACAACATGGCTCAGAACCAAATTGGTGATTATCAATTTGCCAGACCCTTGACTCAAACCTGGACAGAGGCAGTTTTTCAGCCCGTTTCAAATTATGATGAAGCGGCAACCGTAATTGAAAACTTTCATCATGACCCTGAAGCCTTTTGGGCGGCTATTGGTATTTCAGAACCAGATTTATTAGCGGCTTTTAAAAATCAATTATCTTTGTACGCAAGCATAAATCAGGGGATTCCAGATTTTTTATTTAAAGCTTTTAAAAAAAGAGGATTGGTTTAAAGATTTTGCCAAATCAATTTTTTGGTTTAGCCTAGGTTTCGAATTATCCACTGTAATAATATGAGCAAGAACCTAGTTATTGTTGAGTCACCCGCTAAAGCCAAAACCTTAGAGAAGTTTTTAGGAAAGGACTTTACGGTTAAATCTTCGTACGGCCATGTACGAGATTTGCCTAAAAAGAATATGAATATCGATATTGAAGGCGGCACGTTTATGCCGACCTATGAAGTCACGCCCGATAAAACGAAAGTCATTAACGAACTTAAGCGAGAAGCGAAAGGGAAAGAAGTGTGGCTGGCGGCGGATCAGGATCGTGAAGGAGAAGCCATTGCTTGGCATGTATGTACGGCCTTAGGTCTAGATACAAAAACGACAAAACGAATTACGTTTTCAGAAATTACAAAAACCGGAGTTTTAGCGGCTGTAGCTAAACCAGGCATTATTAATCAAGATTTAGTCGACGCCCAGCAAGCACGTCGAGTTCTTGATAGGTTAGTAGGATACGAGCTTTCACCGGTGCTTTGGAAAAAAATCAAAGCCGGGCTTTCAGCGGGTCGAGTGCAATCGGTGGCCGTGCGTGTGATTGTTGAACGAGAACGAGCGATTAAAGATTTTGAAGCGAGCTCAACCTTTAAGTTAACGGCTGAGTTTGATTTGGGGGATAAAAAGATTTTAAAAGCCGACCTAAATAAAAAATTCGACGAATACGATGAAGCGAAAGCTTTTTTAGAGGCTCTCCTCGGGGCAGAGTTTAAAGTGGAATCGATTGTGGCGAAACCGGGAAAAAAATCACCTTCGTCGCCTTTTACCACTTCAACGCTGCAACAAGAAGCCTCACGAAAATTAAGTTTTACGTTGAAGCAAACCATGATGCTAGCCCAACGATTATACGAAGCGGGTAAAATTACGTACATGAGAACCGATTCGGTAAATCTTTCTGAGCAGGCGTTAAACCAAGCCGCACAGATGATTGAAAAAGAATACGGAAAAGAATATTTAGAGACTCGTAAATTTAAGAACAAAAATGAAAGTGCGCAAGAAGCGCATGAGGCGATTAGACCAACCGATTTAACGCAGTCGAGTGTAGCCGGTGAGCGCAATGAACAACGTTTGTACGATCTAATCTGGAAACGAACGGTCGCGTCGCAAATGGCGGAGGCTAAACTGGAAAAAACAACGGCGACGATTTCTGTTTCTAGCCGAGAAGAAACGTTTCAAGCTCAAGGAGAGGTGCTGCAGTTTGACGGTTTTTTGAAACTTTACCTTGAAAGTAAGGATGATGAAGAAGATGAAGATACGTCTGGAGTGTTGCCGCCGATTAACGAAGGGCAAATTTTAGACATGAAAGAAACCGTGGCCAAAGAAACCTACGCGCGACCGAAACCAAGATTTACCGAGGCGAGCTTGGTAAAAGCTTTAGAGGAAATGGGGATTGGACGTCCATCAACGTACGCGCCAACTATTTCTACGGTGCAAGACCGGGGCTACATTGAAAAGAAAGATAAACCGGCCGATAAGCGAGCGGCGCGTATGATTACGTTAACCGAAAAAATTGATGAATCGAGTATCATGGAAAACTTTGGTGCCGAGAAATCAAAACTATTCCCGACTGATATTGGAAAAGTGGTGAACGACTTTTTGGTGAATCATTTTAGTAGTGTGGTAGATTTTCAGTTTACCGCTAACGTGGAAGCTGATTTTGATGCCATTGCGGAAGGCAAGAAAGAGTGGAGTTCAATGATTAAAGGCTTTTATGGAGGGTTTCATGAAACTGTTGAAGCGGCTGGCGGTGTGAGCCGTGAAGAAGCTTCAAGCCAACGAGAATTAGGAAAAGATCCTAAAAGTGGAAAACCGGTGATTGCCAGAGTGGGACGATTTGGCCCGATGGTACAAATTGGGGTGGCGGAAGATGAAGAGAAACCGTCATTTGCGTCGATTCCAGAGGGCGTAAGTGTTGAAGAGGTAACCCTAGAACAAGCGCTGAAGATGTTTGAATTCCCTCGGAATTTAGGACAGCTAGAGGGTGAAGACGTGTTGGTTAATACTGGACGCTTTGGCCCCTATGTTAAGTGTGGCAAAACCAATGCCTCGCTGAAGAAAAACACCATAGATGATGATGGTAATGAGATTTTAGGCGACGACCCGCACAGTGTTGATTTAGCGCGCGCGAAAGAACTAATCGCCGAGAAACGAGAAATCGATAAGAATAAATTTATTGGTGAATGGCCAGATAAAGAAATTCAATTGCTTAGAGGCCCGTACGGAATTTACATTAAACACGGTAAAAAGAATGTGCGGATTCCTAAAGACGTAGAAAAGCCTGAGGAACTGAAAATTGAAGAAATTGAAAAGATTATCAAAGAAGCTCCGGCGGCTAAAGGACGTAAGTTTACCAAGAAAAAGTAGGCGTAAGGATTAACGTTATAAATTTATCTTAAAAAAAAACTTCATGACATGAAGTTCTTTTTTTAGTGTCACATAACTCCCTGTTGCCTCGTATACAAAATTAGTTCATAATTTTGATTGATGCGATATTTACTGTTACTAGGATTACTGTTTACGTCGGTGGCTAACGCGAGTTTGCTATCTTCAAAGTTAAACTACGATCACTTTGATTCGTGGAGAAATAATGATCAGCTGTATTATTCTACCTTTAATAATGGGCAGCAGTGGAAAGATTGGCCAGCGTCACGTTCTGAAATTGAGCCTTTAAATTTAGTCGATCAGCTCAATCTTTGTTTTGCTTTTGAGGGGGGGTGGAATCATTACTTTAATGAGTGTGTCATTGATGATGAGGATCAGCTTTTAGGCTACATGGAAGCGGTTGAAGAAACCGAGCGCTTTGGTTTTCACTTTAGTGCGCCTTCATTAAACCTTGAAGTGGAAGATAATTTAGCAGACATTGATGTTAATAGTTTAGATTGGGACAAATATGAAACGTGGTCCCCAGAAAAACAACTTTATTTTTCAACGTTAGATCAAAACGAAACGGAGGGGGTTATTAAACCTTGGGTGCTTGATAAATATTAAGTTTCGTCTGTTTGTAACAGCTGACAGGTTCTGTTATACATAACAATATGATGCGAATACTACGGCTCATCTTAAAAATTTCACCACTCGTGTTTGTAGTGGCTCTGGTTACAGATGGCTTAGAGAAAAAAAATAAAAAGAAAATTTCGGTAAAACGGATCGTGCTTATTTTAGCATTAATCGGGGTTGTGCTAGTGGGAAGTGCCATGGCTTACGTGCGGGCTCATTACGATGATGCTTTTACCCAATCAACCAATGGCTGCGCGGTTGTTTTTGGCGCCGCTGTTTGGAAAGATGATCAGCCATCACACGCGTTGAATGATAGAACGCAAGCAGCGATTGAACTGTATAATAAAAATCAGGTGCAGTGTTTGATTTTTTCGGGTGGCGAATCAAAAATTGGGACGCATGAAGCGGAAGTAATGAAGCGTTTGGCTTTAGAGGCTGGGGTAAACTCCGCTGATATTAAGCTAGATTATTTTGGTAATAATACGCTGGCTACGATTATAAATTTAGCCAATGATGTGCCTTACGTGTTGGTATCTAATGATTTTCATATGGCTAGAATTGGTTTAATTGCCAAGCGAATTGGGCTAGAAGAATATCACCTACATAGTGCGCCTTACAAATTTAGCCGTTACGATAAAAATGGTCGTTACTTTTGGCGTGAAGTTGGCGGCACTTTGATTTTGTGGTTTGGGTTGTGATTTTTAGCGTAGCTCTTAAAATCCCTTCTGGTGGGGCCGGTAGCTCAGCGGTTAGAGCAGGGCGCTCATAACGCTTTGGTGGCTGGTTCAACTCCAGCTCGGCCCACCAGTTAATAAATTGAGAGTTTGAGTGAATTGCTTTGACTCTTTTATTTTGTTGAACTATATTTTAGATCAACTGGAATGCTCGTGCATTTGGTTAATATCTTCTTCTACCAATCATTTCCTTACGGGATCTCGGAACGTGTGCTCTGCGGAGCTTATGTATGGGAACCCACCTATAAAACAAGGGAAAAGGAGTATAACTGAACACGGCATTTTGGTGCTGTTCAAATTTAAATGAATTTTTGGTGAACAACGTTTCTTCAAAGTGGTTTTTACGTCGCTAGGATAGTTTTATGGAAAAAGGAAAACTACTGGGGGCTACCGGCGAAGACTACGCGGCTTATTATTTAAAGCTGCAAGGTAAAGCGATTGTAGCGCGTAATGTGCACTCGAGCGGGGGAGAGTTAGATATTATTGCCTATGATGAATCACAAAATTTATATTTACTGGTAGAAGTTAAAACCAGAACGAATGAAAACTTTGCATCAGGGGTCGAAGCGGTGGGGTATAAAAAACAAAAGAAGATGCAAAATGCGGCCGCCCATTTCTTTTTAAATATTTTGCGTTGGCCTTACGTGCCAGAATTTGAAATCCACGCGCTAATATTAACGCCTAATGGTAAAAACGATGGTCGCTTTGAAGTCGAGTATTATGATGATTTGAGTTGATTACAGTTGTCGACGCAAGTTTTCTAGCTGGGTTTTATTAAGCACGGTCAGCAGCGCCTCATCGCTTGCGTCACGGATGCCGCTCACTGTTTCGAAGGTTTGCATCAGCTTTTTCTTGGTCGTGCCGCCTATGCCGCTTATATCGTCTAGAATTGATTTAGTTTGTGACTTGGCGCGCAGTGATCGGTTAAAGCTAATGGCAAAACGATGCGCTTCGTCTCGTAGGCGCTGTAGTAATTTTAACGCCGCACTGTCAAAGCTCAGTTCAATGGGCACGCTTTTGCCTGGCCTGAAAATTTGCTCTTCTCGTTTAGCCAAACTTATAACTTGAGTCTTGGGGTCAAAGCCGTCTACCTGCAGATCATTAAAGATTTTTAAGGCACTGCTAAGTTGCCCTTTCCCGCCATCAATAACGACTAAATCAGGCAATACCCATTTTTCTTTGTGGGCTTTTATTTTTTTTCCCATTGGGTTGGTATGCTCGGGGCGGCCGTCGCCTTTCCAAAAATTTTTATCGTAATTATTTTTTTCATAAAACTTAACCGCACTTTCGTGGGCATTTAGGGCGATAGACTTAAAGTCATGCTCAAGAGCATATTGTTCAATCAGTTGGAGCGCTACGGTCCCGTGACCTTGATTTTGATGCGCTTTATCAAAACCAAAGACCCGCATAATCAGCCTCGTTTTTGTGCTGTGATCTAGCCGTACGACACCAATTATATTTTCATCGTCGGTGAAGACCATGGGATGATTTTTCGGTTTTGTTTCATCTTTGTGCTCGCGGTCATACACAAAATCTTCCCCCATGTGCGGTGTAAAAATTTCGGTTTCACGAATTCGGTGGTAGTTAGCCCAGTCACTCTCAGATTCAACGGCACGCATTTTTAATTTACTTACCAGCTCGGTTTTGGCTTGGGTCCGTACAAACCGACGGCGCAGCACTTCTTCCATACTGGCAAAATCATCGACTTTATCTTTTTCAAGGCTTTTAATTTTAAAGCGTCGGTATTCAGAATTCTTGGGTTTACCGTTTTCAAACACCACCATAGAGGCGACGGTGTGCGTACCCGACAAATGAGAAATATCGTAACATTCAATCCTTTCGGGTGGTGTTGACAGTTCAAGGGCTTGTGCCAGTTCTGGCAAGGCTTTACTAAAGCTTTCAGCTTGGCTGAGGGCGGCGACTTTTGCTTGTTCGGCTTGGTTTTTGGCGTTGATTTGCGCGAGACGTAAAACTTTCATTTTATCCCCGATCTGCGGAACGATTAGATCTACCTTTTGCCCATTAAAGAACGTTTGGCTTAAAAACATGGCCATGGGCTCGGCGTCTGACAACTCGACGGGCATTAAAATCTCCCGCGGGAAATCGGTTACTTTTTCATAAAACTGGGCTAAAAATTGTCGAATCACATCGCTGTCTTCATTAAGTTCCTCCCCTCTAAACTTAAGTTGGTTTAAGTCTCTAAAACGGCCTTGCCGGAAAGCCATGCGTACCAGGTAAATGTTTTTGCCATCGCGGTGAAAATTTACAAAATCACGATCAATTAAATCGGCAAATTCTACGGTTTGCTTTTGGGTCGATCTATCAATTGACTCCAAAGTGTCTCTTAGTTTAGCAGCCGCTTCAAACTTTTGCTCGCGGGCAAACAGCATCATTTTTTCTTTAATCTCTTTTTTTATTTCGCTGGTATTGCCCTTTAAAAAACGCTTCATGCGTTCAATGTTGTGTTGGTAGTCTTCGGTGCTGACTTCGTGTCCCGTCAGCTGATTGATATAATAGTCTTGCCCGGGCTTTACCATTTTAACGCCAAAAAACTTTTGGCAGAATTTAATGGTATCTCTGAAATCACGGGCGGAAGTTTTTGGTCCAATGTAAGTGCTACCGTCTTTAACGACGCGTCGTACCATTTCTAGCTTTGGTTCGGCTTCATTGGTGACCCGTAGATATAAAAAGTTTTTATCATCTCGCATTAAAATATTAAAACGCGGTCGATACTCTTTAATCAGGTTATTTTCTAAAATTAAAGCCTCAATTTCGCTCCCTACACTGCGGGTTTCAATGCGGGTGATTTTACTCACCATGAGCTGTGTTTTTGGTGACTGATTGGTTTTTTGAAAGTAAGAACTCACTCGCTTTCTAAGGTGTTTCGCTTTCCCAACGTAAAGTAGATTGTTTTCATTATCCCAATATAGATAGCACCCCGCGTCGGTGGGTATTTCTTTGGGTTCAAACTTGAATTTTGTTTCACTCATAATCTTTCTTATTTTACTGTTTAAGTCCGGACTCTACAAATACACTTTAAATTTGAGTCGGGACTTGTAATCAGTTTGTGTTTAATTGGTTTTGGGGCGAGTTTTACTTTTATCTTAAAACTTTTAAGCTGCTTCATGATGAGTAAACAACAACCAGAAGCCGTTGAAAAGCGGAGCTTAAAATCTTTTTTTAAAACACGAAAAAAAGAACCCTTAACCGAGGCAGAGCTTGATGCCTTGGCCCTTAGAAAAGCTTTTAAAGAACTTGAAGTCAGTGATTTTATAAAATACCTCCGGTCACCCTGGCGGATTATGTGGCATAATTTTTTAGCGGGCGTGTTTAGAGGTCTTGGTTTAATTGTGGGGCTTACGGTCGTATTTGGGGTTTTGATCTGGATTTTAG
>Ga0307932_1000560_pt1 | contig 15388 bp, 17 predicted proteins | sample OrgLakmetageno48_FD_201843 | JGI IMG/M metagenome (GOLD analysis project Ga0307932, IMG submission 201843) | Saline water microbial communities from Organic Lake, Antarctica - #48 | ecosystem: Environmental > Aquatic > Non-marine Saline and Alkaline > Saline | place: Antarctica: Organic Lake...
GCTCTGCCACGGTCAAGCTCTGGGGTGGGGCCATCTTTTGGAGAATAGCTTCCTTACGTTCCGGTGAATAATGGGGCATGGTTGTCCTCTGAAATAATCAGGCGACAACTACGCTGACACATAGGGGACTACCCTCGACGCTTTGATCATTATGATCACGCCATGCGCTGGTGCAACGATTACGTGGAGTGGTACAACCACGTGCACCACCACAGCAGTCTTGAAGGATTTACGCCAGCACAGGTGTTTACAGGCCAATACGAAGCCATTGCCCGAGTACGTCAAGACGCTCTGAATGAAGCCTTTGCAATACATCCAGAACGATTCAGTCGAGGACGACCCCTCGTCAAACTACCGCCACGAGAAGTGGCTATTAATCCAATACCGGACGACGCTGAACCATCTATCGCCGAGCAAGGAGTCAACTTCCCAACGCTGCCAAGAGCCATACTAAAAGCAATTTAATGAGCAAAGAGTTGGTTTAAAAGAGGTTGACACGTTCCGGCGTTATGTTTTTCCCGGCTTTGGGCTGAAGCGCCTTACTGGCTTTGGTGGCTGCAACCCTCTTCGCAATATTTTTCTGGGCCTGCTTCCAAGCATCTGCTTTACGTTGATCTTTGGCTTCGGCCTCGCGATGTGCTTGAGCTATTTCAGCTTCCCTTTCTGCAAGGCGCTCATCCCTCACTTGCTGTCTGGCCAGTTTCTCAGCTTCAACCCGTTCGCGCTTTTTCTCCTTTTTTATGGCGAGCTGACACTGCGAGACATCTTCCTTTATAATCTGGCCAAAACCGATAGCTTCCTCGCTGTGCATACTCTGCAGTTTGCGACAGGCACCAGGCTCAAGATCAAGGTATCCTAGGTCCTCCATTTGGTCGTAAGAATAGCCGCCTACGGTGTTGGGAGCAGTCAAGCCGATGGCTTGAAGTCCGGCGCAGCCTTGTAGGGTTGCAGTCACTGCGAAAGCGGTGGTGATGGTCAGTATGCGTTTCATAAAAGTCCCTTATCTTTTCTGGATATGTCGTTAGTGGTGACACTGTACACACACAAACGTTAAGTTTGAGCTAGATTTTTAAACAGCGCGCGCGCCGCCAGTACGAGACGAGTCGTATTCATAAAATACCGATAATTGATCCGTTGAAAAATCGCAGACGGCGCAAGATTTTTCTAAACCATCAGGACTAAAAATAAAGAAAATTTGCGCTGGAGATAGCTACCCAAAGTAATCACCGTTCTTTTAAGCCATTTTATTTCGGATGCAGCCCGGACCGTCTCCCCCAGCTGGATAGTTAGGCCATAGCCCTTCAATATTAGATTTGAGAGATACTTGGTAATTCTTTTTTCTTTTCTTCAGTATCAGGGTTGCTCGCATATAGTTAATCTTCTCTTATCATAACTCCTATTAATTGGGGCTGTTCATTATTTAAAACCAAATGAGAAACAACATCAGGGGAAGTTACGTAAACTTTTTCTCTTCTTTGCAAGCTTCCATAAATTTCTTGGCCAGGCACTCCATCCACCCAACCTGCTCCAATAAAATATATTACTTCACTAGATAGATCGTTACTAAGTGTAAAATTAATTGTCAAATCGTCATAGTCAAGAGAGGTTCTTTTGCTAGACATAAGTTGTTCAATCCGTTTTTTAAAATTTGGATGAAAAGCAGGCGACAATGCAATTACGTCATTTTCTTCTCTACTTCTAAAAATAGTAAAATCATAAGTTGATTTGCTATCTGCTATTTGACCAGTAAAATTGACCGTAAGCATAGAATTCATGCCCTCATTCTCACAACCTGAAATAGTTGGAGCGGACTCTTCCGTAAATAACGCAAGAATTTCTGGTGATGACTCATCTATTTTTTCTTTGCTACAAGAAGGTATCTCTACTCTTAGCTGAGAGGGGAAAGTTAAGTTCTTATCTGAAAAAATATCCCGAGTATATATATCTGAGGTAATATCAACTTTACATCCTGAAATAATGATCGATATGAAAAAAAAGAAAATATATTTATTCTTATCAAATTTACTAATCATTTAAATTCTCCCTGTACGTTAAAACATTAAACCTTGAAACTATATTTATTCGAATCTCTAAGGAGCCTCTGAACAACTCCTGGATCGACTTTGGCCTTCGGAACGATTCACAATCAAGAGAAGGCCCGACTTTACGGTAATATCTGGACCTTGCAAACAGTCGAAACACGGAGTGTGGATTGCTCTGAAAGCCTCGAAGGGCGCCCTCTGAAGGCTACATCTTCGGCGTTGTGACTCTTGCCAAGGACTTTAGGCCACTGGCGGCGGGTCGCGCCTTGCATCTACAGCCTTCAGTTCGCGCAATAACTATTCAGAAGTTGTGCAGAGGCTCCTTAGATATCCTCGGCAACCCGATTAGATGCTTTATGACTTCGGGCGGGTAAACATTACAAACAAACCAAGAATGATGTCCCCAAACACCCATAGACTAAAAAGCATACCTGTGCCAATAGTTCCACCTATAGCTGTCCCCGCTTTCTCGGCATCACTAACGGCGGTATTTGCGAGATCGCCAACACTACCCCAATATGAAAACAGCCAAATTGCCATTAAAATATTGAAACCAATAAAGCTCCATTTTATGAGCTTACCGAAAAATCCTCTTTTTGGCTTTCTTAGTTGAACACCACACCTTGCGCATTTCAGTGCGGTATCGCTAACTTCTGCTTGACATTCTGGACAGTTTATTAACGCCATTTTCTTCTCTCTAGTTGATTGGTGATATAGATTGAAACTTAAACAAAAATTCTGGATTTTTTATTGAGCCATCAATCGTCATACTCCTTTCTTCAATGAAGTCGCTTTTAGAAGGTAAGAACGCACCAGAAAATCTCACCCGCTGTCCGTTTGGAAGATTAAAAAGGCTATTGAAAGTAGGAGTTCCTTTTTCGATTAAGGTATTTGACCCTATATCGGAAAATGCATTATTCCATGTTTTAATTTCAATGTCAGGGGAGATGCGAACTGACAATATCGCCTTACCTTCAGTATTAGTTTCAAGTTGATTAATTGTGCCAACCCAAGAGCTAACCGAATAGCCACCTAAAGATGATGAGATTGCTATTTTTCGTTGATCTCTTATAGCAGATTGCTGTAATTCATTTTTTGCCTCTCTAAACCCTGCGGCGTGCTCAGTAACGACTTGCACAAACTTGAGTTGCTCATTTGGCATTTGCATCTCTAGTAATTGCGCCTTTTGTTTTGAAGTAGTTTTATTCAAATTTGATTCATTAGGTTGTGTTTTATCATCAGGGCTACTTGCAACACCGATTATCATTAAGCCAAAAAATGCGACACCTATCCATTGTATAATGCTTAGTTTTTTCTGCTTTTCGCCACATTGTGGACAAGCCTTGGCAGATTTAGATATTTCTTTACCGCAAGTCTTGCATTTGGTGAATAGACTATCGCTTCCCATGGTAACTCCTTTTATGCACCTAACATCTAAGCATTGAATCGTCGTGCGCAACATGATGATCTTTAGACGTCTGTTGGACTAAGCCACCAGTGCCGCAGCTATCGGGAGGCGTATGAGGATAAAGTAATTTCGAGATAGGGCTTGGACGTAAATCTGGGGCCAAACGCGAATAAATACCGGCGGGGTTTGGTCTCATTCGATCCTTCACGAAGCTTCTCCTTGTTGTGATTCTCCGCAGATTAACCTGCAGATAGCTGTATTTCCAGTTTTCGGCGACATAGACACCCGGCTCACAAGGAACTGTCGGTTTCCATTCACCGGATCAAGGCGACGAAGCCAACCATTTGGCACAACTGTTGTTCTGAACTGTAGGGTCTGACGGAGCATGCGAGCCAAGCCATCATCACAGCGTGGGCATGGCCAGCATCGTTGGGACACCTGGCTCTTCGATTTGGCTTCTGATCGGGTGTGGCTGCGACAGGCAGGGCCGGATAACCTCCAGTTTTCGTCGTCGGGTTCTTATTGCCCAGGTAGCCAAAATGGCGAATACGCATTAAGCTTTTCGGCAAAACATGCATCAAGAACCGCCGCACGAGCTCCTGGCCATCCAGCCACTGGATCTTGATTCGAGAGTTGTTGCGGTATTCCTGATATCGGAACGGAACCTGATCTCCCTCCATCGACAACAAGCGTCCGTTGCTGGTAACGATTCTGTAACTGTAGTGGGCAAGATAATGCACCATGCTATCGGCCCGGTTTAGGCAGTTTCTGATATAGATAACCCACTCCTGTTGCATCAAGTCATTGAGCACTCCATCAACCTCATTGCTGTTAGCACCCCGGTGTATTTTATTTGCGCTCACCGACGACACCATTCGTTCTCGAAAACGCCAGGATAAGGCCCGTACCGACTGAGTCGAGTTTGTAGCCTCAGTTTTTAATCGTTCCAAAGCGCCCCCCCTGAACACCTCCTCAAAAAACCGTAATAAATCGGTTATTTCTGTGGCTTCAATTGAATTCGGTAAATCCTCTCTTTCAATTCTTTCCACCAAACCCATCAGAGCGGCGTCGCAGCCAGTCTCTGGTACACCGGGAGACTCGTCGTTTTCGGCATCGAGCAGCGCCCGCAGATTATAATCAGGTGGCCGAAACCCTCTTTCGAATGCGTACTCAAAGATAGCGTAGATGGTGTTCCACTCGATGGTTTCGGCTTCCCATTCTTCCGCGGGTTGATGCTTACAGGCATTTAAAATGATCAGCGCCTGAAGTTCTGGAAGTGTCATTCCGGATTTACCTCTTCGACAAGTACGGCTTTTTGCTGTTGGCGAGCGTAGTCCAACGCAGACTTGGTGCCTTTGGATTTGCCGTCCCAGAATGCAATCACTATATCTGCCGCATTGACAATCTCTCGATTTCGGATTGGGCCCGCAGCTCGCCCAAACTGGGCCCAGTCTGGCTTGATCACAGTGATGGGTAACTCAAGCTCGCGGGCGAGCCGTTCTGCTAAACCGTCCGCTCCTTTGGCGCCACCCGAAATGATATGGGCGGGTAGCAAAGGTGACAGCACACTCATCAAACGCTCGTAGTCATCAAATGACCTTGACCCAATAACGGCGATTCTTTGCATACGACTCCCCATTTAAATTGCTCAGCAGGATTATCGTAAATCACCAATGCGACACGCAGTGTCGCAACTGACCATTATGCTGACCTCAGTAATCACACATTGCCAAGAGAACGCGCCATGATTGAGATTCTCACTGATTGGATTCGGCTGACTAGCCAGCAGTTTCAAGACCGTCGCCGCCCCTGCACTCAGTTCAAAGAGTTGTTTGCGGGTTATTTTCCCGAGTCTTTCTTGGCAAAAAGTTATTACGTTGTCGTGCCGCAAATGCCAGTACCTGCCTACCATTTCCTGGAAACCTATGGTTTGACGGATTTGTTCGATCGAGACTTGGCCGGACTCACGCTGAATAACACCTATTACCTGCTGCCATCGGTCGAAAACAACCTGCGCATCCACTTCCACAAACTGGTTCACGTTGCAAAATGGCAGAGACTGGGCGTTGAAGGCTTTATCGAGCGATACCTGCGAGAGTTGCAGGCGTCAGCCTACGACAAAATACCGCTTGAACGCATGGCTTATGAACTTGGTAAGCAGTATGTCTACGGAGGGTCGATTGTCGACGTGGTTGAGCGCGTGAAGGGTTTGACTCAGGCAGTCCAACAGAAAGCGTAAAGCGCCAAAGGATCAATGTCCGAGCCACAGGCGGGGCATAAGAAGCGGCGCGTCGCAGTCAAGTTGCGTGACGGCCATATCGAACAAGAGGGTTCTTGTGGCCAATAGCCTTAAAACTAATCTATTGCGGCGTGCACAGTATGCACCCTACTAAAATCCCCCAAAAGGTACCGAATACTATGAATATTTATTACTGCCACGGATTTGCTAGCCGTTTTGACGCCAGCTCACAGAAAATCAAGACGCTTCGCCAACTTGGGCCGGTCTATGGGGACGATCTTGACTATACAAAACCCGCCGACGAAACGATTCAGCGCAGTATCGATAGATTGATAAGTACAGATGTCGACATCATCGTTGGTACCTCTATGGGAGGCTGGCTGGCGAGTATTGTCGGGGCACGCCTGGGTATTCCATTTGTGGCCATTAATCCTGCTATAGAACCATCGCAGACCTTGCGTGCACACGTGGGGAAGGGTGTGGATTTTCAGGGTAAGGAATACGAGCTCATGGCTTCAGTCGTGAGTGGCTACGGTTCGCTGGCTCAGGGCGGATGTGGTCTTATTCTCTTGGATGAAGGAGACGACGTGATTGATTGGCGCAAAACCCGTGCAGCGTTTCACGAGCATTATTCGGTTGTTTCTTTCCCAGGAGGCAGCCACAGATTTGAACACATGAAGGCGTCATTGCCTTTGATAGAGAGCTTTCTGGTTCGGTCCTCGCTTGTCTATGGTGCTGAAGACGATTCATGAATGATCTTCAAAGAGTGTTCAAATTTGCGGGTTCTATCGAGATTCCTGAAGAGCATCCAGGGCGCTTCTACATTCAGTAGTTATCCTCACCTGATTAACAATTTCGCTAATATTGGCCAGTTGAAGCTCGGCGATATCGTTGTAGGTGCGCATATGGTTTACGGCTGGATACCAACGATTGTGCATCTCGATAAGGGCCAGGCAGACCCATTAAAAGTTGTCGATCTGCTACAGAGTATCAAAAATGGGGTGGAGGGCATTACCGAGTTCGAATTGAATGTGTTGGTGGCTTACATCAATAACTCAGTTGTAGGCGCATCGGAAATACTGCACTTCATTGCTCTGAAGCGTTTCCCGATATGGGATTCAAAAAGATAGTATAAGTTGCAATTGAGAGCGTCTTGCTCACAAGGAAGGAACCGCTAAGATTTGCCTGTATGGCCCGCCCGGCGCCGGTAAAACCGCCTATGCACAGGAGCTGGCCAAGCGGGCGGAAAAACCCTTTATGCTCCAGTCCGGAAGCGACCTTTTGGACAAGTACACTGGTGAGACCGAAAAGAATATCGCCGCCATGTTCGACAAAGCGGAAAGAACCGGTGCGGTCTTGCTGCTCAATGAGGCTGACACCTTCCTCTACAGCCGGGGCATGGCTCAGAGCAGTTGGGAAGTAAGCGCCGTCAATGAAATCATGATTCGCCTGGAGCTGTTTGAGGGTGTCCTGTTGGCGACCACCAACCACTTCGACAGTCTGGACAACGCCATCCTGCGCCGTTTCCAGCTGAAGGTGAAGTTTGGATACCTGAGTACTGACCAACTGAAAGAACTCATCGAAGCCTGTGTGATGAACAAGGAAAAAGCCCGAGCGTTGCGAACTGACCAACTCGCTCAATTTGAGTACCTGACGCAAGGCTTGGTGCGGGGCGCGGTTCAGGGCCTTTGCTTACGAGAAGCGCACGAAACAACTGCTGGAAGCACTGAAGGCAGAACAGAATCAACAGATCGATGGTGTAATTGGTCAACCGATTAGTTTTGTGCAGTAAATCTTAGCTACAGTTCGCTCCTGGCCGATGCGACTCCATGTGTCGCATATCCGGTTTATGATGAATTCAGTAAAGGAGGCCAGTATGAGCAAACGTAGGAAAAACGCAGCCTTGCCTGAGGTTCTCTGGGTGCTGGAATACATTGACTACATGACTCCGTCCGACAGTTTCGAAATCGAAGCGAGGCCTCGTGAACAAGCCGAGGCCCGGTATGCTCAATTAACCGAAAACGGTACGCGCGAAACTTCAAAAGACAAAAACGCCCTGGGTTGTTACCAGTTGCGACAACAAAAGAAGGCAAAATGAACATGCAGCTAACCGCCGACCAAATCTCCAGAGCCTTGTTTGAAAGTGATCCCATGAACACCTGTTGCAAGGAAAATGACTGCTTCGACGAATACGACCGTATAGCGGCAGGCGTAGCAGAAAGCCTTGAGGCCGGGGCCACTTTAAAAGAAGCGCTGGCTGGAGCCATTAACGAATCGTTCTACGACGGTGAAGACCTACTAAAGAGCGAGTCAGTCGTTGAACCGACGATTGCCTGGCTGAAGCAGGAGGATTCCGGATGACCAGTGAGTTCAAAGCTGACTTGATTCTGGGGCTAGAGGACAGGCCGCACGCTGAGATCCTTAAGGCGATGGGCTACCGGAATCCCAGTCCGCAAAATCTCAACCGCCTTAAAAGCGTGCTGGACGACGAATATTTAAGCCTCAACAGCGGAGGCTTCGATCTAAAATACAGTACCCCTGAATTTTTGCTCTCGCTAGGCAGGGTTGCAGGCCTGGACCTGAAAACATCCCAGCAACGCATCGAAGCCATCCAGCAGTATCTCTCTGACGAGTGGCAGGCTTTCAAACCCTATATTTGGGTAGACACTCACTTCAAACGCACTACGCAGCCCATTTTTGCACTGGCGGCATGCGAATCCTTTCGTCACTTGGGATTTCCAAAAGGATTCTGGCGGCTACCACCGGAAGAGCAACTGCGCAAAGCCCAAGCCTTAGCTCGCCAGCACATGGCAGAGACAGAGGGCACATTGAGTATTTGGGGCAAGATTCATGAGTACTGGTTCTTCTATGAGCCCCGCGAGGCATACATCCTATCCCCGGAAGGTGAAGTGGCTGGCAAGCAGGCAGGTCCGAAACCTAACCAGGCCTCATGCGAAATAGTGGATGCCATCACAGGTGCCAATTCCACAGTGTAAATGACTTTTCCGGAAAGCCGCCCGAGATCAAATCACTTCCAGCGGTTAGATGATCGACACAAACAGATGGCTGGAGCCTTTGACGCGGGGCGGAACCATTTCAGACATGGCAACGCAGCTTCATTGTCAGTTTTAATCCAGGAGGTCAAATGATCGACAACTTCAGAGCAGACCTGATTGTGCAGGTTAACGAGTCAGAATGGTCTCGCGAAGCCATTCTCAAAAAAATGGGATACCACAAACCATCAGCAACCAATCTCGAACGCCTGCAAAAGGTGTTGAACAGTCCAACCTTGGGGCTGGAAGTTGGCGGTTATGATCTGAGATACCAGAGCCATGAATTCGTCCATGAGCTGTGCCGGGCACTGGAGCTGCCTTTGGATGAATGTGACGCCAATATCGCTCGTATCAAACGCCAAACCGACGATGACCGCGCTTCATTCAAGCCTTATCTGTGGGCAGATACCGATTTTAAACGAAAAAGCCAGCCTATTTTTGTGTTGGCGGCTCTTGAAAGCAGGCGTTATCTAGGGTTCCCTAGATGGTTTTTAAGGCTTACTCCGGAGCAGCAACTTGTTCAAGCGCAAGAGCTGGTACAGGAACATATGCGAGAAACGGAAGGCGAGCTGCTGATCTGGGGAACGATCAAGCGGTACTGGTTTTTTTATGCGCCCAATCGCAGTTATTGGCTGGCACCGGACGGCGAAATAATTGCAAAAAACGAGGGGGCAGTGAGTAATCAGGCGGCCAGTCCAGTAATTGACGCCATGAATAAGGCTCTTTTATAAACGAAAAATCAGTATGAGCAATCTGCTTGTCGCCATTGTCAACTTGGTCGGAGAACTGGCAGAGTTAGCTAACTAACAAAATGACACTTCATGGAGGAATCACTATGTATGACATCATCGGCGATATTCACGGCTACGCCACAGAGCTGAAAGCGCTACTCACCAAAATGGATTATCAAGAAATCGATGGCGTGTGGCAGCATCATGAGCGCAGGGTGATCTTTTTGGGTGATTTTGTGGATCGCGGCCCAGAGCAAGTTGAAACGGTTCAGATTGCCAAAGCGATGGTCGAAAAGAGTAACGCATTGGCCGTTATGGGTAACCATGAATTCAATGCTGTTTGCTGGGATACTGAAGACCCCAATAATGAATTAAATGCCGTTGCTTGGGACACTACTAATTACGAAAACCGGAAAGAATATTTACGTCCACATACCGACAAGAATTATCGCCAGCATAGGGAGTTTCTGGACCAGGTGGTCGAGAACAGTAAACTTCACAAAGATTTTGTTGCGTGGTTTAAAACTCTGCCTATATTTCTGGATCTACCAGAGCTTAGGGTTGTTCATGCCTGCTGGTCTCCTAAGCATCTGGAGCAAGTCAGTAATTACACGAATAAAGACAACCGGTTGCTGTCGAACTCATGGGAGAAGGCCAGCCGGGAGGGCAGTGAAGCTTATAATGCAATTGAAACCCTGCTGAAAGGGCTTGAGATAAGCCTTCCCGAAGGCTGCAGCTTCCTCGACAAAGACGGTAACTCAAGAACAAAGATCCGGACGCGCTGGTGGGCTCAGGAGAGCACGACCTACAGAGAGCTTGCTATGGTGCCCGATGACGTTATTGAGCTCATTCCCGATAAGACGATTGAAAACGATGTTTTACCGGGTTATGACGGCGAAAAGCCCGTTTTTATCGGGCACTACTGGAGAACAGGAGAGCCTGCGCCGCTGACTGACCACATTGCTTGTCTGGACTACAGCATAGCGGGTGATCATGGAGGAAAACTCTGCGCTTATAGGTGGGACGGGAGTGCCAGGCTGCAACAAGAAAATTTTGTATACGTTGCCTCATAGAGCTCAAACGCAATTCGGAGCCGACTAGCACAGGGAGTCCTTTGATAGCTCCCTGTGCTAGTCGGCATCCACATTCCCACCATCCGCTGCGTCGTTTCTTTCATCGATAATTTGAAAGCATTGTCCAAGGCAAAAAGTTAGCAAAGCTCAAGATATATATTGAGATTATTTAAACGGGATCGCTTTCCACTGCGCCCCTTTGAGCACAACCAGAATCATCGAGCTCGAAGCCCCCTCGAATAACAAATTCACGCAGCAAGTTGGCAGCTTTGATATTCACCTTAAAGGTCGGAATGGGTTGTCCTTCGAAAGCTTCGAAGTAGGCCTTGGCTTTTTGCTTGTCGATCGTAGCTTTCAGCTTATCGAAGCGACCGTATTCGTTCAGGGTCGCCTCTGAGGTGGTAGTGTTCATAAGGGCGATCAGCTTCTTAGCATCGATGCCTAGGTGAACGACAATCGCCTCGACTTCCTTGTTCTTTGCCTTCGCCTGGTAGTCGGCTAGGTAATCGCGGAAGCTGCGCTCAGGATCAATCTCTACATCTCTGCGCTGGATGTCACGTAGAAAAATCTCAGCGAACCTTTGCTGGTCTTGCGAGAGTGATGAAAACGAACGTTGCAACTCAAGGAGTGTTGCCTCCCGTGCGTCATGATCAACGGCGGTCTGCAAGACTTTGAGATATTTTACAAAGCGCGAGTTCATATAGTCTGCATCAATCTTGCCAGTGTCGATTTCAGTGATATGGCTATCAAGATCGAAAGGGATGGCATCGCCGCTGCCACTGCCACTGCCGCTGCCAAGTTCTTTGTAGCGTTGCAGCAGAGTAAGGTATTGCTGGTGAGAAATGCTAAGCGTAACCGTTATTGCTGGGTCACCTTCAAATTTAAAGACGATTTTCTCCCACGTAAAGCCCTGGATTTTCGCCGCCTCAAGCACGCTGTTGAATGCCTGGAAATGCTTGGCGAAGGTGGCGCACTCACTCAGATCATCCGGCAGCTTTTTGAAATCCTTTATACCCGCATCAGCAAAAATAACCTTGATTTCGGCAAAGCTGGCATTCATTCGTTCAAGGTTACTCGCCAAGCGATCCGCGAAGAGGCCAGTGGGTTTATCACCTGAATAGAGTTTCACCGCAGCATCCACATTCCGCTTCATGGTGTGCGGCTTTCGGTAATACCGAATAGTTCCAAACGGCTTGTCCGGCCCAAAGAGGCGGTTGGTTCGGGAAAAGGCCTGAATGACGTTCTCGTATTTCAGCATTTTATCTAGGTAAAGCGTATTCAACCATTTTGAATCAAATCCGGTGAGCATCTGGTCCACTACAATAAGCAGGTTCAGTTGTTTGTCTGGCTCGGCCGCGATGCGGATGTAGGGGGCTTTGTGAGCTAGTCTGGCTGCAATATCTTTCTTAAAGTCACCGTGGCGGCCAAGGTCGAAACCTTGCTCATAGGTTCGATTATAGTCCTCCAGTAACTCAACAAGACCATCAGATTTGAACTTTACGTCCCCTGCGCTATCGTCATCGTTGTCTATATTCGGATCAAACAGAGCGGTAATTTTTAAATCCGGGCACTGCGCTTTGATCCCCCGGTAATATTTAATCGCTTCCGAGATGCTGTGCGTGGCAAAAACAGCGTGGAATTTACTGTTTTGGCTCAGAGTAAGCCAATTATCCGCAATGTCTTGAATTACCGCATTGCGGTGTTCCTCACGGTTGTATTGGCTGGCGGGCAGATAGTCTTCTATACCGTTCTGGTAAGCGCCCGAGTCATCCCGATAACCCGCCATCGGTATCTCATTCATATAGCGATTAAAGATCTTTTTTTTCTTTGGATCGGCAAAGGCTTCCTGTGATGTTGTTGCTTTGGCTTTTTCCAGAGCGACGGCTTCTCGCAAATTTCGGTCGCGGTAGGTGGATACCTGGTAGGGATCAAAGCCAAGCACATTCTTGTCGCGGATTCCGTCAGCAATGCTGTAACGGTGTAACTCATTACCGAACACATCTGTGGTTGTGTTGTCTTTACGAACATTCTCTTTGTGGATAGGTGTACCGCTAAAGCCAAATAACACCGCGCCTTTAAAGCTATTTTTAATATCGGTGAGCATATCGCCGAAGGTTGAACGGTGGCATTCATCGATGATAATAACGATGCGCTTGGCACGGATCATTTTTAGATCGTGCGCGTTCAATTCACCCTCTTCATCTTTAAGGCGACACATTTTTTGGATTGAGGTCACAATCAATGTATCGGCAGGGTCAGAGCTCTTGAGCTTACTAATAAGAATGCCAGTGTGCTTTGTAGGCTGTATGTCATTGCCATCGCCGGCGAAGCCTCGGTAGTCCCTAAGAGTCTGGGTGCCAAGCTCGACACGGTCGAGCAGGAAGACCACTTTATCCGCATCCTTCGAGTTGGCGATCAACTGGGCAGACTTAAAGCTGGTCATGGTTTTGCCCGAGCCTGTGGTGTGCCAAATGTAGCCACCAAGTCGGTTAGGGTTTTTCCAATCGGTCTTCGCTACTTGGTCAGATATGGCATGAGCGGCGTAATATTGATAGCTGCGTAGTACTTTCAGCACGCCGTCGGACTCATCTGCTACGGTATAGAAACCAATCAACTGGTGTGCCATGGGAATGGAGAGCAAGCCCGAGGTAAAAGCCTTCCAGTCATTAATCGGCTCGTTATTAAAATCCGCCCAGTGGAAAGCATAGTCCTTGTTAAAAATCCCGTCTGGCCCAGGGTTGGCAAAATAGAGCGCCTCTTGCGGCTCCATTGCCACAAAGAGCTGCACCAGGCAATAGAGACCACTAAAAATGCCCTCGCGTGAATACTTTTGAATCTGGTTATAGGCTTGGCTTACTGGTACACCGCTTTTTTTTAATTCGAGGTGGATCAATGGCATACCATTGATCAATAGAAGCAAGTCGCCACGTCGGTCATTAAGAATCTTTGAGCCACGGGCGAAGCGCGGCTGCTGCACAATCTGGTAGCGGCTCTGACCAGCTGCGATCTCGTGGCGGTCATAAATTTTCAGGCTTACTTCCTTACCGAAGTGCAGCGTGTCTTCTGAATTGTCACGAGTGATGGCGACGGTCTTACCATTGATGAAGCCGTTTAACTTAAGCGGAGTGCGTAGTTCAATAACCTGCTCCATAATTTGCTGCATCTCCCCTTCGGTCAGAGGGACTTCATTTAGCCGGTCTACTCCGCGATTATTCTCAAAGAGAATGGCGGCCCAATTTGCCAGTAAATCTTTTTCGCTTGGGTTTTTGATCACTTTCGATTCCCAGCCTCGCTGGGTCAGCTCGTGGATCACGGCGCTTTCAAAGTTGGCCTCTGTGGAAAAAGTGGTCATGGGTTCTGTCCTCGATCTGATTTCATCGCACTTGGTTTAAACAAACATCTTCCCCAGGCAGGCGGATTTTATTTGTTTGAGCTTATCGAGCTGGGTTGCGTGTTGGAAAATTAGCGCATCGAGCTTGCGAAAGTATGTGCCGATTCTTGCTTTTTCTTCGGGATTCGGGGGGACTCTTAAAATAAAGTCGCCAACTTCAGCTAAGGAGATATGCTTAATTGTTCCTCCACGGGATATTGCTGACATAGATTTCAAAAAAAATCCGGTATTGAGTGATTGATATAAAAATTCTGCATCAGATTTAGCAACTAATCTACCAACACGTTGCGCAAGTATCTGATTTATTTCGCTAACTTTCGCCGACCTTCCAACTGAACCATCCATTGTGACTAGGATATCTCCGACATTCAGTACGTATTGATTGAATAATATGGATGCATCAATTGTTATTCGGTTACCCACTTTTCCGTCAACGAAACAGGCTTCGTTTTGTATGTTTCCATTGGTAATCACAAGATAGTTGCCGGAATCGCAAAATTTTGAACTATCAAAAGGAAACCCCGTTGTAATGTTGGCTTCCTTACAAAGAGTTGTCTTTTCCCAACCTCCAGAGAAACCTTTAAAGCGGATTTCGGGGGTGGTAGCGCCGTCGTTCGCGAACATCTTTTGCAGCATCGACCGTTTCAAAGTCACCCGCTTGTTATACTTGTGCTGATGTAGCTCAATCATCCGATCCAGCACTTTGAAATAATCGCCGATTTTGGCTTGTTCTGCGCTTTTTTGAGGAATTCGCAAAGGTGTTTTTTTTGCTTGCTCGACTGTGTAATGAGCAATTGTCCCAATGTGGCTTATGTTTTTAACATAATGCTCAAACGGTTGAGAGGAGAAAAAGGCATACAAGAAATTGCTATCAACCGAATCTCGAATTTTAAACCATAAAAGGTCTGCGTCTTTAAAGTACAAAGGATCATCCGTATGCACTAAATACGGGATACCTATGGAGCCTCCGCCTGTTATCAGCATGTCACCTTTTTTTATGCGACCAACTTTTGCTGACAACTCGCAATAAAGCTCATGTGAGATAAACGCTTTTGTGTTTTCTTTACCTTTAAATGCAGAAACTACGTCACTTGATCGAAAGAATGGTACTCCTGATGAAACCCACTCATGTTTATGAACTCGTGCAGCTGAGGTAATTGGGAACAGCACACCAAGCGTTTTATCTTTCCACTCTTCGGAGTACGCTCGAAACCGAATTTCCGGCAGCTTGCTATCTGTCTGCTTCACCATCTTATTCGCCCTTCAGAAGAATTTTCAGTCCAGCAAGGCCTTTCAAATCAAACTTTTTACCACCCAGCTCATCGATCATGTTGGCCAGCTCTGTTTCAGTCTGCTGGATCTCGCGTGCGGTGTCGGCGTAAGTAATTTGGTATTTTTCCACCTGCGCTTGCAGCTTGCTTGTTAAGGTACCGATCTGCTGGTTAGGTAGT
>Ga0307932_1000568_pt1 | contig 15278 bp, 14 predicted proteins | sample OrgLakmetageno48_FD_201843 | JGI IMG/M metagenome (GOLD analysis project Ga0307932, IMG submission 201843) | Saline water microbial communities from Organic Lake, Antarctica - #48 | ecosystem: Environmental > Aquatic > Non-marine Saline and Alkaline > Saline | place: Antarctica: Organic Lake...
CTTAAGAAACAGTATCCAAAGAATTGGAAAACTAAATATCTGGATGTTCCTGATGAACCAACAAGAGAGAGTAGAGAAGAAGAGATTGAAAAAGTGGGACTGTTTAAATTTATTGAAGATGGAATGTAAGAAAAAGTATATCATTTTTAGTTATAAATCATGAAGATTACGGATGAAAATAGAAAAAAAGTATTAATATATATTGCTTTAGGCGTGTTGTTTCTTGGATTGCTAAGAGTGTTATTTTTTGAAAAAAAAGAGTTTGATTTTGAAACAAAAACAGACCCATTTGAAATGGTTGATTTATCTATGGAATTGGAAGAAAAATTTCTTTTGAAAGACGTTAGAACTACAGAGATTGAAGGAGGATTTTTGGAGATTAGACTTGAAACACCAGTGGATGTTTCAGAAAAGGCATTGCTTGTTGGTGCAGCTTCTATCTTCGGGTATGTTGAATCTTATATTTCCAGCGATATTGAAAAAATAAGAATAATTTTTACTGTTAATTATTTGGATGCAATGTTTATAGAAGTTGAAAGCGAAGATATTGAAAAATGGTTGGAAGGAGACGATGATGAAGAAGAATTTTTAAATAAATTTAAAGTTGTGAATTTAAGTGAGGATTAATTTTGGAAAGTGTTGGAGTTTCGGGGTCAAAAAAAGTTTCAAAAATATTCTCCTCTTATCGCAAATAAAAAGTCTTTGCTCTATGCAGGAGCTTTTTTGTTGAGGAAATTGTAGATTAGAGCTTGTTTGTTTAGAGATTTGGTATTATTAGAATATATAGTAAAATTTATTTATGAAAAATCTGCTTGAAGAGGAAGTAAAAAAAGTTTTGAAAAATTATAATTTAGAGTTTAGAACATTAAAAAGGATTGAAGGAGGTCGAATTAATGATACTTATTTGGTTGAGTCTAGCGACAATCAAAAATTGGTTGTGCAAAAAGCACTTCTTTGCTCTTCGGGAAAATTCATTGATGCCGAAGCTAGGTTTATAAATCTTCTTAAAGAAAATAATTTTCCGGTAGCTCCTATTTTGACTACAGCTTGTAATAAAAATTATTCAAAAATCGGAGATGGTTTTTGGAAGGTGTCTGAACACATTGATCATGATGAAGAAGCAAAGAAAACTAAAGAAAGAATCTATGAGTTGGGAAAGATACTGGGAAGGTTGCATAGTTTTTTTCGAGATTATCCAGAAAAAAATAGGTTAGTGACTCATTTCAATCATTCTGAAACAAGCGCTTTGTTTGAAAGATTAGAGGATTTATTGACTAAGAATAAGGTTGGAAAAGAGGCTATTGAATTGGCTAACTCTTTAAAAAAAATCGCTATTGAATATAAGATACCTAAAGATGAGAAGATTAATATTCTTCACGGTGATCCAAAGTTTAATAATTTTTTATTTAGAGGGAACAAGATAGTAGGGATATTGGACTTAGATGGAGTAAATATTGAGAGCGAATGGTTTGACCTAGGAGATGCTCTAAGGAGTTGGTGTAAGGGAGAGAATATGAAGTTTAAGAAAAATCTTTTTGATACTGCTTTAGAAGGGTATTCGAGTGAAAATAATAGAGAAGATATTCTAGCGAAAGCTAAGGAAGCGATGATTGCTATAACTAATCGTTTATCAATAAAGTTTTTAATTGATGCTTTTGAGCAGAAACATTTTCGTTGGGATAAAGAGAAATATTCCAGTAGTTATGAACAGAACCTTTTTTGGAGTAGACAATATTTTGCTTATTGTAATTCTACTATTAAAACAATTTAATTGGCTAGAAGTTCTCGATAGTATTATTGAATTAGATTAAAAAACAAATAAGATGAAGTTTTTTAAACAAATAAAGAAGAATACTCATAATACAATTGTTATTTAACCTGTACTTTTTTTATTCAAACTCTTCTTTGTATCAAATTCAAAAAAAGTTTTGGGTTTATTTTTAAGGCTGGTATAGATATTAATAAATTTTAGGAAGATGGAATGTGGTTTGGTGGTAAAATAATTTATCTATGTAGCAAATTTTTTTAATTAACAAGTTTATTTTATTCTCCTTATTAAATAAAATAAATATTGATTTAACTCAGCATTCAAATATAGATTTAATATTATTCTTAACTAAACCAACTCTTTGAAACATTTACCAGTCTACTTTTTTTTGTTAATCTTTGATTGATAAGAGAAAAAATAATTTTTTATAAAAACTCTTTTCAGTCCCTCTTTAGCGAAGAAGAGAGAATGTAAGTGAAGTAAACTCTAAGGTTTAATTTTTTGAAAAATAAATAAAAAAAATGGAGCAAAGGAATCAATATAATTCAGAGAAAATTATCAGTCAGATAGTTCATAAACACAAAGAAAGATTGGAATTTTTTAAAAAATTATCTATTAATAAGAAAGCGGATGTTATTCTTGGGCTGTCTAAACATTTGCAGTTTGAAATAATTTCTAAACTGAAAAAAGAAGAAATAGTGGAAGTTTTGGAGCATCTCGATACTGATGAAGCTACTGATATTTTGCAATTGCTAAAGAAAAATCAACGAGATTCAATCATAATTGATTTAAATGAACAACTAAGAAGGGAAATATCTCTGCTTTTAAAATTTGATCCTCAGACGGCGGCTGGATTGATGAACGTTGACTATATTCAAGTTAAGTCTAGCGAAAACATTGGCGAAGTGGTGGAACAGATAAAAATTCATGAGAAAAGAACTGGAAAAATTCCAACTGTTTTGGTTATGAAAGATGGAAGTTTAGAGGGCTGTTTACCAAATCACGAACTATTTTTTGGTAGAGTGAATAGTAAAGCTTCTAAATATGTTAAAAAAATAATAAAAATTAAATATAATGCCAAGACAGAAGAAGTGGTAGATTTGTTTCAAAAGCATCCCCATAATAAGATTGTCGTTTTGGGTGAGAGCGATAATGTTTTGGGAATTATTTATTCTGATGATATTTTAACTGCCTTGAAGGGAAAAAGTGATGCTTCTTTGTATGACTTTGCCGGAGTTAGCCAAGAAGAGTCAGTGAATGATGGTTTTAAAAGAAAAGTTCAAAATCGTTACAAATGGTTGATGATCAATTTATTTACGGTTTTTTTGGCGGCTTTCACGGTCGGATTATTTGATGAAATAATTTCCAAATATGTTTTATTAGCGGTTTATATGCCAATTGTGGCTGGAATGGGTGGAAATGCTGGGACTCAAACCTTGGTGGTGATGGTGCGGGGAATTTCTTTAGGTCAAATTAGCATGAAAACTGCTTGGAAAATCTTGAGAAATGAGATGGGAGCTGGGTTCATAAATGGTTTAATCAATGGTTTAATAATAACTTTAGTGGTTTTTTTAAAAGACGGAGATTTAAGGATCGGTTTGATTTTGGCTTTAGCAATGATAATTAATTTATTAGTGGCTGCCTTTTTTGGAACTTTGATGCCTTTGGCGATGAAGAAAATCGGGAAAGATCCTGCTACTTCAGCTACTATTTTTATTACTACCGCTACTGATGTTTTTGGATTTTTTGTTTTTTTGAGTTTGGCGAGTTGGATTCTGGGATAATAGAATATTTTTGAATAAAAATTTAGAAAAGATTAAACTAAAAAATTCTCTGGATGTCTCTTCTAAAAAGGTGTAAGGAATAGTACAATTTTAAAAGGAAGTTTTTTTGACTTTTCGAATAAGGTAACATGTTATTTTTTGTCCAAAAATATTAAAAAGCTGATAGACGTTGACATTTTATGAAAAATATACTATATTAAAGCTTGATAAAAGTTCTTTTTAATTTAAAAGGAGGTTTTTAAATGGGAGAAATTATTGATTTAGGAAAAGCTAAGAAAAAGATAATTCAATCCTCAAGGGAAGAGCCTATTATGATTAAGGCGGTTACTTTTTTAAGGATGTACGGGTTTCTTTTTATAGACACTGACATAATTCAGTCGGCTATTTATCAAGGCGGGAGGACTATGGAAGATTTGGTTTCTTTTTATCTAAATTGGACTTTAGAGAAAAAATTTAAAGATGTGGATTATGTGATAAGGGGAGCTTCAACTAAAGAGGTAGTTGAAAAATTTATTGGAATTCATCTTTTCGAATATGATGGTCTCGGACCACTGCGTTGGGCAATAGAAAAAATAAATCAAGGAAGATTTGATAATTTTCAACAGGCTTGGAGAAAAATTAACCAAAACGATGGGCTTGATGAAAGACTTTCTTTTATCAAAGATTCCCAGGGCAAGTATTTTTTATTTGATCCTTTTGAAAAAGTTTATCGAAAAGGTTATTTTAAGATAAACAGATGTTGGTCCCAGCGGGATGGTGAAGAGTATTTTTTGATTAACAATAGAGAAGAAAATTTTTTTATTCTTAATCAAGGGCAAAATCCGTTTGAGGTTTTGAAAGGTTTTGAAAATAATTTTTCTTAGAAGTTATGTCCTCCCTGTAAAACTAATTTTTTGCAGGGAGGTTTTTTATTTTTTAAAATTATGGTAGTATGAAAATGAAAAACTTAGAGAGGATTAGGAAACTATCTAAATTTTTAAAAAGCTCTTTTACACGTTCTTTGCGAAGGACGGAGAATATTTAGCAATAACCAGAAACTTTATTAGAGGAGGCTATAATGGACTGGTGGAGGCTTAATGCAAAAAAATGCGGTAAGATTATTATTCGATGGGAAATCGAGTGGACTTGTAGCAGGGAGGGATATGTTCGTGCAAGACACAATGAAAAAGAAGAATGGAAGTATCAGAAATGCGGATGTGCTAAAAACGCGGAGAGCATTGGGTTATCCCTTCTTGAAAAGGACGATTGGAGGCATCAGAAATACGGATGTATTAAAAACGCTGAGAGTGTCGAGCTATCCTTTCTTGAAATTTAAACTAGTAGGTGTGTGCAATGCACACACCCACTACTCTAATTAGATTAAATTAAAAAAATAAAATGGAAATTATTGATGCTTTAGAAAATATGAATGAGTTTTTAAATCAGTCCTACTTTTTTAGGGCTTTTAAGTTTTTTCTAGGGTTTTATTTGATTGTAATGGTTTTAACTATCGCTGGAATATTATTCAGAATCTGGAAAGAGTATACTGCATCTTTGTTCAAGGGAAGTGATTACAAGCCAGAAATTGGTAAATTTCAAAAAAGGTGGAACGTGATTGAATCTCAAGTGGAGAGCGATAATTCTAGTAATTGGTCAGCAGCAGTTTTGGATTGTAGTCAAATGTTAAATGAAATTTTAAAAGCTATCGGGTATGAAGGGGATAACCTAGGAGAAAGATTGAATAATTTATCAACTAAACAAATACCCGAGAAAGAAAAATTAAAAGTAGTCAATGAGGTTAAGAATAAGATTGTTTTGGATTCAAACTTTAAGATCAACCAGAAAGAAGCTAGGATGATTAGAGACACAGTAGGAAGGGTTTTAGATGATTATGAAGTGATTGAATTTGGTAAAAAATAAAAAACCTTCGCTCTCCCTTTAGGAGAGAAGGGAATCGCAGGCAAAGTAAATTTTAAATTTATTTATTAGAACTTATTTATAAATTATAAATTAAAAATTGAAAATCAACGATAAAAAATTGAAAACAGAAACTAACAATAAAGACAAGAAAAAATTATCAAAAAGTAAATTTCCTAAAGGGTTTTTGTGGGGTGTAGCGTATTCTTCTTTTCAAGTGGAGGGTAAAATTGAAAACAATGACTGGTGGCGTTGGTCGGAGCAAAGGAAAACTAAAGATAAAGTAGGCAAGGCTTGCAACAGTTGGAACTTTTATAAAGAAGACCATAAATTGGCTCAAGATTTGGGTTGCGGAGGATTTCGTTTGTCCTTGGAATGGTCGAATATAGAGCCTGAGGAAGGAGAGTTCTCCGAGGAAGCCTTGAAGTATTATAAAAAAGTTTTGCAGAATTTGAAAAAAAGGGGGATGAAAAGAGTAGTGACACTTTGGCATTGGGGATTGCCTTTGTGGTTTGCTGATAGGTGTGGGTGGCATAATAAAGAGTCAGTTAAATATTTCAGTCGATATTGTCAGAAAGTAATCAATGAACTGGGGGAAGAGATTGATATTTTCTTGACTTTCAATGAGCCGACAATTCCTTTAAATAAGGGTTATTTAGCGGGGGTTTTTCCTCCTGGAAAAATCAATCCCTGGTTTTATTTTCAGGCTAGAAAAAATATGATAGAAGCTCATGAAAAGTGCTATAGATTAACTAAAAAAGTTTTTCCCAAAATGCCAATTGGCATTACTCAGTTTTGTAACACTTTTGAAACAAAAGGATTTACAAGTTTTTTATTAGATAAATTTCAAGATTTTTATAACTGGGGTTTTATGAAGAAAAAATTGGATTGTCATGATTTTGTTGGAATAGATTATTATGCTACTTTTGAACCGCATTTTTTCCCTCCTTCGCTTAAAAGAAAGACTACTAAAAATCGCTGGACTGATATCGGTTGGGGAATTTATCCTCAAGGAATTTATAATATTTGTTTGGACTCTTATCGAAAATTCAAAAAACCAATTTATATTTTTGAAAATGGTTTAGCTGATGCGGAAGATAAATATCGAGCTAATTTTATTAAAGAGCATTTGGAAAAGTTGCATCAAGCTATTGAAATAGGAGTGGATATTCGGGGTTATTTTCATTGGTCTTTGCTAGATAATTTTGAATGGAATTTGGGTTATGAACCAAAGTTTGGACTTTGTAAAGTTGATAGAAAGACTATGGAAAGAACGCCGAGAAAGTCCTATTATGAGTATGGGAAGATGATTAAGAAAAAGAGGAAATAGTATTATATATGAAGTATGTAAGCTTGTTTTGGATTTTTGATATTTGACTTATAAATAGAAAAATCCCAGTCTCTTCTTGAGAAAGGGGATAACGGGTGGCAGAGAAATTTTAAAACAAAAAAACCTTTCGAGTCATCCCTTGGGAAAGAAATGTGATTTGAAAAAGATATTTGGAATAAGTGTTTTGGGGCTTTGTTTAAGCTAAAAATCAAAGAATATCTAATATCCAATATCGCAACCTCAATATTTAGAAGCTGAATGTCGAATCTTTAAATTTTTGTTTTATGAAGTTTATAAATATTTAATTAATATGGATGAATAATTGGTTATTGATTTCTACTGTGGGGTATTTACTACTGGCGATCGAAGCGATTATCACTAAAATTTTGCTTTCCAATAAAGTCAAAAGTTGGCAACTTTATTCTTTTTATGTTGGCTTGCTTTCCTTGAATGGAGTTTTTTTTGCTCCTTTTGGTCTGAAGTGGTTTGGTTATTTTTTATTTTTTGAATCTTTGTTGACTGGGGTATTATTTTTTTTAGCTTTAGTTTTTCTTTATAAATCTCTAGAAAAATCCAGTGCTTCTCGAGTGTTTATTTTATATGGTTCCGTAGTAACCGGAGCTAGTTTTCTTTGGGAATATTTATTATTAAATCGCTTATTCTCAAGAATTGATTTATTGGCCGTTTTATTACTAATTTTGGGTGGATTTTTAGTTTCTTTTAAATTTTATAAAAGAAGGATGTTTAGCAATTATAAAACCGTTATTTTTTCAGGTTTCTTAATGGCTTTGGCTTTAGTGATGATGAAAGATATTTTCACTCAACAAAATTTTATTACTGGATATGTTTTTAGTCGTTTTGGAGTATTTTTAAGTGCTTTGAGTCTAATGCTGTATCCTGAATTTAGAAGAGTAGTGAAGACAAGTCTAAAAAATAAATCGAAAAGGGATAATCAGAAAAATTTTGGATTTATTTTAGGAGCAAAAATTATTTCTGGAACTGGCACAATTTTAATTAATTATGCTATTTCCTTGGGGAGTGTTACTATTATAAATGCTTTAGTCTCAATTCAGTATTCCTTTGTTTTTATTTTTACAATGCTGTTGGGGCTTCTGAATCGCAAAATAATACAAGAAAAAATAACATTTCAAAATATTGTTTTTAAAACTATAGGCTTAGTTTTGGTTGCAGTTGGTATATTTTTAATTTATGATTATTAAGTAAAAAAAATGATTAAATTTGTTTTAAAACTGTTGTTTAAATCATTATTAGCTTTATTAGTTTTAGTAGGACTGATATGGTTATTGTTTAATTGGCCAGTTCAAAGTAAAAATGAAGATATGGAGTTCGGGGTTTCTTTTGCTCATCATCATGCTGAGTCTTTAAATTTGGATTGGAAAGAAACTTATGTCGCTATTTTGGATGATTTGAAAGTTGATAAAATAAGAATTGCAGCTTATTGGGACAGGATTGAAAAAGAAGATGGAAGTTATAACTGGTCGGATGTGGACTGGCAAGTAAAAGAAGCACAAAAGAGAGGAGTGAATTTGATTTTAGCTATGGGGGTAAAAACTCCTAGATGGCCAGAATGTCATATTCCAGAGTTTTATATGGAAAACAAAGAGGACAGAGAAAATGCTTTATTGAAATTTGAAGAGGTTTTAGTGAATCGTTATAAAGATTATGATAATATTATTCATTGGCAAGTGGAAAATGAACCATTTCTGAAGTTTTTTGGAGATTGTCCTGAAAATGCAGTTGATGCTAATTTAGTAGATAAAGAAATTGCTTTGGTCAAAGGCTTAGATCCAGATAGAGAAATAATAGTTACCGATAGTGGAGAATTGAGTATTTGGTTAAAGGCAGCCGAGAGAGCAGATGTTTTTGGATCAACTTTGTATCGAGTTATTTACAAACCACCTTTTGGCTATGTGAAATATCCTTTGGGTCCAAATTTTTTCCGTTTGAAAGCTTTGTTTGCAAAATTGATGACTGGACAGAAAAATTTTATCATTTCAGAATTACAGGTCGAGCCTTGGCCAAAAGCTTGGATTTTGCATGTTTCTCTTGAGGAGCAATTTAAAACTATGAACCCAGAAATGTTTAGGGAGATTATTGTTTACACCCAAAAGACAAATTTTGATGAGGCTTATTTGTGGGGAGTGGAGTGGTGGTATTGGCTTAAAACAAAACATAACAAACCAGAGATGTGGGAAGAGGCAAGAGAAGTTTTATAATAAAGGTTGGATATTTTTAGCGTTTTGGTCTATAATGATTAGAGTTAATAATTTCATAATTAAATTTAAAAAATGATAAAAATAAAAAACAAAAATAAATTTTTAATTTTTATTATTTTTTTGGTGGCTTTTATTTTGAGTGGCTTTTACTTATTTAATAGAATAATTAAGCTAAAAAATACACCAAAAAAAGTTGATGATATGTATGCGGCTGGAATAGAAAGTATTAATGAGGGTGATTTCAACTCAGCAACTGAAATTTTAAGTAGAGCAGTTGAGGAGGACGAAAATTCAGTAGAAAAACTAAAAATGTTGGCTGTTTCTCAGTATAATCAAAAGAACTATGACGAAGCAGAGGAAAATTTTCAAAAACTTTTAGAGAAGGATGTGAAAAATAGTTTTTCTTATTTTAATAGCTTGGCTAATATTTATAGAGATAAAGGAGAATTTGAAAAGGCAGTAGAATATTATGAAAAAGCGATTGAAATTGATCTTCAATATGAAACAGCTTATATAAATTTAGCAATTTTATATAAAACGGAAATGCAAGAAGCGGAAAAAGCTAGAGAAGTTATCGAAAGAGGGTTGGAAAATATTCCTGAAAGTGAAAATTTAAATAAAATGTAAATAATTTTTTATTGACACTTCTTCTATTTAATCCTAAAATAGGTTGACTTTTCTTTATTGTCATAAGCCTCGATGGCGGAATTGGTAGACGCGCACGACTCAAAATCGTGTGGGATTAATCCCATGAGAGTTCGATTCTCTCTCGAGGCACAGTGATGAATGATATGTGCAGCTTTAAAATTGAAGATATATATTACATTTATACTATGAAAAGTTCGATTGGGGATAATATCATGTATTAAGCGTAAAGCGTATAAGTTCGTTTATTTTGGATATTGGACATTGTGTGCGATATTAAATGTTTAATTTATAATTTTTAAAAATAGAAAAACCCTTCTTAATTCCCTCCCCGGAAAGGGAGGCGATGGTCAATCAGGGAAGTTTTAAAGCAAGAAAATCTCTTCAGCATTCTCTTGAGAAGGAATGTGATTGTTGATAGGGTTTGAAAAAGATATTTGAAATAAGTGCTTAGGGGTATTATTTGAGAGAAAAAACGGGAAATAGTGGTTTGTTTTTTATTGGGGTGTAGTAAACATAAGTAAAGAGTGAAATGATTGTTGACTTTAGTTCTAAATATTGTTAAAATTTACTCAATATTTTTATTTAAATTTTAATTATACAAAAAATGGAAAAAAAGAAACATTTTTCAAAAGAAAAAACTTTGATAATGATTAAACCAGACGGTATTCAAAGAAGTTTAGTAGGCGAGATTATCAAGAGATATGAAAGAATTGGTTTAAAAATGATGGCGATGAAGATGCTAGTACCGGATCCTGATCATGTTGAAGAACATTACACACTAGACTCTAATTGGAGAAAAGTAACTGGCGAAAAAACTATCGCTGGCTATAAAGCCAAAGGGATGAAACCTCCGACGGAAGATCCATTTGAAGTCACTGATAAACTTTTGAAGAATTTGAAGGCATATTTTTCCAGTGGGCCAGTGATCGCAATGGTTTGGCAGGGAGCTCATTCGGTAGCCTTGGGAAGAAAGTTGGCTGGTGGGACAGAACCTCTGACATCGGACGTTGGAACTATTCGAGGCGATTATGTGCTAGACTCTTATCAAATGTCAGATACTGATGATAGATCTATTCGAAATTTAATTCATGCTTCTGGATCAGTGGAAGAAGCAGAAATGGAAATAAAGCATTGGTTCAAAGATGAGGAATTAATAAATTATAATATTTTTCAAGAGAAAGTTTTGTATGACGTTAACCTTGATGGAATATTAGAATAAAAATATTTAAAATAAAACTAACTTATTAAAAGATAATTGAAAATATTAACAAATAATTTTTGTTGATATTTTTAATAAATGTTATGAAATATCTAACTAAAACAGGAGCAGAAAAAATAAAAAAGGAGCTAGAAGATAGGATTCAAAAAAGAAAAGAAATAGCGCAAGCTATCAAAGAGGCCAAAGAATTGGGTGATTTAAGTGAAAATGCTGAGTACAGTGAAGCAAAAAATCAACAAAGAGAAAATGAAAATAGGGTAATAAAGCTGGAAAATATGATTAGAACTTATAAAGTTGTTGATAAGAAAAATGGTAATGATAAAGTTGGTTTAGACTCAGCAATTAAAGTTGAAAACAAAACTCTTGGCAAAGAAATGTTTTTTCACATAGTTGGTTCCAACGAGGCAGACCCCTCTTCAGGTAATATATCCAACGAATCTCCTATAGGAAAGGCTTTCTTGAATAAAAAAAAGAACGATGAAGTAGAACTGGTTTTGGTCAATGGTAAAAAAGTTAATTATAAGATATTAGAGATTAATTAAGCTTTAATTTAAATTTGAGTCAAACGGTCATAGGTGTTATTATTAATTTAGGTTTGTATTTAACACAAAAGATTGAAAAATAAAAAAAAATCGAATAATGGAAAAATTAAAGGGGCTATACTAGTTTATATCTTAATGGTAGCTTCAATTTCTTTGACTCTCTTAACTAGTTTAGCCATTTTTGTTGCCAGCAATCAGCGAAACAGCTCTAACGAAGTTTCCAGACAGAAAGCTCTTCAATTTGCTGAGGAGGGTGTTTATTATTATCGTTGGTATTTAGCTCATAGTTTGGATGGAAAAAACCAGCAACAAATAAGAGATTTTTGGGAGAATAATAATCCCTTGGGAGTTAGTGAAAGTTTTAATAGAGAAGTTTTGAATTTTGATGGAGAGTTATTAGGGGAGTTTGAATTGTCAGTAATTCCCCCAGAATCTAATTCAACTATCGTATTAGTGGAGTCTACTGGTTGGACATACAGGCATCCTCATATTAAAAAGAAAATAAAAGTTCGTTTTAGAAAACCCTCTTGGAGTGAGTTTTCAGTTTTAGCCAATGATAATATGAGATTTGGTGAAGGAACTAATGTTTTTGGACCAATTCATTCCAATCAAGGCATCCGCTTTGATGGACAGGCAAATAATGTGATTACTAGTGCAGTAGAAACCTATCTTGATCCGGATAGTGGTCAAATAAAACCAGGTGTTTGGACTTCTAAGGGAGATGAAACTCAGGTTTTTTTAGCAGGAAAAGATTATCCAGTGCCAGCAATTGATTTTAATAGTGTCACTAGTGATTTAAATCTTATAAGACAGGAAGCTCAAAATGAGGGAATTTATTTGGATGATGACTTGGTGACGTTTGAAGAATGCCGTGATAGGTGGGTTGGTGGCTGGCCGCCTTCCACTTGGTGGAAATGGATTTGCTCCGATGAAACTGAAGATGTTTTAGGATATCATATAATGTTGAGGGTTGATGGAAAAATTGAAGTAAGGAGGGTTTGGGATTATGTTGAAAGTCTTTACGAAATAAAAGAAGAAACGGAGGCTGAAATTTTTAATTATCCTCCTAATGGACTAATTTTTGTTGATAAGCATTTATGGGTTGATGGTCAAATAAATGGCAATCAATTGACTATTGCTTCAGCTGATTTGGAAAGTTCAGTAGAAACTAATATTCATATAAACAACGATATTTTGTATACAAATTATGACGGAAGTGATATTATTGGGTTGATAGCGGAGAATAATATTACTGTGGGATATTATTCGGAAAATGATTTAGAAATAGATGGTGCATTGTTGGCTCAAAAAGGTAGAGTTGGTAGGGATCTCTACCCTAGGTTCTATGGTTATTCTTATAGAGACAAAATTACAATTAGAGGTTCCATAGCTACTAATAAGCGATATGGATTTGCTTACACTGATGGGACAGGATATGATGTTAGGAATCTATATTTTGACAATAATTTGATCTATTTTCCGCCACCTTATTTCCCAACGGGAACTGTTTATAGTTTAGATTTGTGGGAAGATATAAAATAAAAAAAGCTGGGCGGGGTAGTGTCTCAGGCCTCGCTTAAAATAACTTAACAGGCTAAACAAAAATGAAATTCAAAAACTTATTTAATTTTCTAAAAATTAACAGAGAAAATCACTTAGGGATCGACTTTAGTGGGTCTCATTTAAGATTGTTAGAAATAAGGAAGGATAAAAAAGATTTTGATATAAAAGCTTGGTCTGAGAGAAAAATTCCTAAAGGGATTTTAGAACAAAGAAGAATTGTTAAGCAGGAGGAATTTATTGATTTTTTTAAAGAAGCTATAGAAAATTCAGAGGGGTCTTTTTCTGAGAGAAATGTTGTATTAACTATTCCTGAAGAAAAGATATTTACTAGGGTAATTACGATACCAAAAGTTGAAAATAAAAAATCTTTGGAAGAAATAATAAGATGGGAAGCAGAAGCGAGTATGCCAGTGGCGATTAGCGAAATTTATTATGATTGGGAGATTATTAAAGAGGATAAAGAAAAGACAAATGTTTTAATAATGGCGACTAACAGAGAGATTGTGGACAATTACTTAGAGGTTTTTAATGAATTGAATTTGAATGTTTTAGCTTTAGAGCCTGAGTCATTATCAATGGCTCGAAGTTTGAATCTGTTGGGGACAGAAGATTATAATCTAATAATAGACCTGGGGGATAATTCTAGCAATTTTATTATTTGCAAAAAAGGTTTACCAATCTTTACTTCTAGCAGTTCGATTTCTAGTAAAACTATTACAAATACAATTGTTAGAGTTAAAGGCGTTAGTTTTGAAAAAGCGGAAAGATATAAAATAAAAGTTGGATTAGAGGAAAGTCAATTAAAAAATTCTAAAAATAAAACTCTTTTCGATTCATTTTTAACTTCGTTGGTTGATGAAATTAGTAAAATGAAGGAATTTTTGAATTATAATTTATTTTTAGATGAAAAAAATAAAAAAATCAATAAAATTATTTTATCTGGATGTGGTTCAAATCTAAAGGGATTAGATTCCTATTTAACCATAAAATTAAGGCAACCCGTTTCGCAGTCAAATCCTTGGTTAAATTTTAATTTCAATAAAAATATCCCGCCTATTTCTAAACAAAAATCTCAGGGATTTGCCCCTGTAGTTGGATTAACTTTGAAAATTAAAGCTAATGAAAAAACAATTAATTTACTACCGAAAGAAAGAAGGGATGTCATAAAGATCGATAATTTCAATCGTTTTGTAATGAAGATTAATTTTATAATTGGGTCAGCTTTGATAGTTTTATTGACTTTTTTGGGTGCGATGTTATTTATCTTGAATATTTATCATAAAATAAACGATGAGGCTATTCAAAGAGATACGGGAGGAAAATTAAGTGCCGTAATTAGCCAGGCTAAAAAAGAAATAGACCAACAACACATTCAAATCGATAAAACCTTAAAACATTTTGAAAACAGAAAACCTTATTGGAATTATTTGGATAAAATTAATGCCACTTTGCCAGAAAAGGTTTATCTAAAAAAAGTGGAAATTAATGAAGAAAACATATTCATTCAAGGAATAGCTGACAATAGAGATGATTTATTGAGTTTTGAAACTGCCTTGAAAAAGCAAGATTATTTTAAAAATATTGAGATGCCAATTTCAAATTTAACCTCTCAAGAAAATGTTAATTTTGAAATTATTGTTAATTTAAATAAAGAATAACTTTTAAAAATGAATTTTAATTCGCCAAAAAGTAAAGCTTTTGTTTTGAGTAGCGCTTCCCTTGTGGTAGTTGGTTTAATCGTTTTTCTGGTGGTAATTCCTTTGAATAAAAAGATTTATAAACAAAAGGATTTGCTAGAAGAATCAAAATTAACGTTTGAAAAAGATAAAGAGAATATTGATAAATACAAGCAAGATTTAGAATATTTTAAAAGTGAGGATTTTGTTAATGAAAGGTTAGAAGTGACTGAAGAGAATAGAGTTCAGATTATAAAAGGTTTGGAGCAAATAGCCTTTGATTATAATCTTGATCAGAAAATTGAAACATATACTTCGACGATAGGTAAAAAAAACAATAAAAAAGATAAAAATAAGACATTTTTAAAGATAAAAATTGAAGGTAAATATAGAGATTTTATGACTTTTTTTTATAAATTAGAAAATTTTAAATATTCAGTTAATGTGGAAAGTTTAATCATAGAAAATTTAGATGAATCTAGGGTTAGGGATATTAGGAACTCTGAAGAGTTAGAAAAATTACCAGAAATAAATAGTGAAATAATCATTACTTTTAGTTAGCTGAGTTTATGAAAATTAGAATAAAAGAGAAGATAGACTATTTTATGACTGCTT
>Ga0307932_1000573_pt1 | contig 15212 bp, 21 predicted proteins | sample OrgLakmetageno48_FD_201843 | JGI IMG/M metagenome (GOLD analysis project Ga0307932, IMG submission 201843) | Saline water microbial communities from Organic Lake, Antarctica - #48 | ecosystem: Environmental > Aquatic > Non-marine Saline and Alkaline > Saline | place: Antarctica: Organic Lake...
TTCTTTTTATGTGCCTGTGAAGGAGCTAATCTCCAGTCTATTTCAGATGACAAGTATTTAATAATAGAATTAGTATGTATTGCAAAACACTCATTTATATCACCAACAAATATTGTTGTTGGCATTTTATGACCCTTATCTTCGAACTTCTTCAAATAATAAAGACACTGAATCAAGACATTAGATTGTGATAATTTATCCTTTAAATTTTCATCATACTTAAATTCCAATAGTGTTCTTAAGTTCTTTGCTTGCAAGAGACCATCTACATTATACGGAGATGTTATACTAGCATCCTCTAGTTTTAATAATTCGGAACGATATAGATTCTCAACATCTTTTTCGTTCAAGGCATTATCTAGTTTGTTTCTTAATGTCATATTTTTTATTTAATTTTAGCATTAACACTTATTGTAAATGTATCGGGATCAAAACCACCCGTTTCTAGATAGTCTCTCAGTGATTTATACTCCCCTGGATTTCCTTCCCAGTCCTTTGAAATACTTTCATCAAATAGTCTAATCATATTAAAGAAAGAGTTGCCAGTTATACGACCATTTCTATTTTCCCATTCTGGATATTTAGAAACCCAATCTTTTTCTTTCTTAGACCACTTAACAGTGACTTTTTCTTTGCTTCTTCTTGCCATTATATTTCCTTAATTCTTAGCAGCTTAGTTTCTTTAACATCAACACCATTATCATCCCATTTTGAGTGTTTAATAGTAGCCTTTATTTTAATATTATCTCCCTCTGTAAATCCAAATTCTTTACCACCCATATATTTAAATATTCTTTTTTCACTATCATAGAATGTATAGATATAACACATCCCATATGTACCATTGAATGAATAGTTATTCAGGACTTTAAGTTCTAAATCTACTTTTTCTTTGTCCTCTAGAAAATAACCCTTCTTTAGAGATTCAATAAATTTTTTCTTTTTTAATTCTTTTTTCAATCTCTTGAATTCTTCAAGTTCCACTATACATTCTTTATCAAATGGACTTGACCTGTATCCCCTTCTCAATAGTGTTTCTCTAATAATAGACTTTCTAATATCTTCACTACTTAAAAGCGAATTTTCATAATACCACAATAAATATTTACTATCCTCTATCTCATTAATTGTGATACCTCTATATCTCCCTAAAATTAATTCATTATCTTCATAAACATCATGTGAAGTTATTGCATTCCAACTTCTATTTCTTCCATATAACTCCGTGTCTACCTCTGGTGCTTTTTCACCCATCATCTTAACAAACTTTTCTTTTGCCTTGTTTTCATCAAAAGACAAGTTCTGAATATACAGATAATGTGTAGTTGTTGATGTCAACCTGTTTCTACCTCCAATTTGTGTGTAGTTATCAGTTGATGTAACATCCCAAAGTGTGTAATATTTCTGTGAAAATCCGATACTTAACATAGCTTTATAGTTTTTGTTCAGACAAATATAAGATAAATAAGTATAACATGTGAAATATGGATGTTAAAATTAAATATATAAGTAAAATAAATATAGTATATGAAACATATTGGCAAATTTAATAATTTTAAAAAGAATGAAGAAGCAAAATTTAATAATGAAGGTAAGAATGTGATAACAAGAGAGGATGAAATTAATATGATTGCTTATCAAATTCCTAATAACGATGATATTATCTTGGGTAGGACACCAGAAAAGGGTTGGGTTGTTAAGACCATAGATGGTATTATGACGTATTCAACAAATGAAATGGAAGAATTATATATCTTGGATTTGATTGAGAGTGATTTAGAAAGATTAAATTACACATCTTAATATGAAAAATTTTAAATTGTTTTGCGAAAGTTTAGAAGATACATCATGGACTAAGAACAATAATACTATTACATTAGTGGAAATACTAGATATAACTAAAGATATTAAAGTACAAGAAATTGATGTTAAAACATTAAAAGAATATGTATTAGACTGGGATGGTAATCCCAAAGAAATAGAAAAAATAGAAAAGTCAGATTTAAAATATCCTATCCTTGTCTTAATTAATGATGATAAGTCTATTAAGTATATTCTAGATGGCAATCATAGGGTACAAAAAGCTATTAAAGGATGTCTTTGTACAATAAAAGGGAAACTTATTACTTTTAGCGAATTGCCTAGTTATGTTAAGAAAGTGTTGGGTTAAATTTATAATATTTAGTCCCATTGCTCAGTCATTTTTACCTTTTCTATTGTAAAATAAACTCTTGATATATTTCTATAATCACTTATTATAACTGGTGTTAGTTTTTTCTTATTTCTTAAACCTATTTTTATTATTGATTTAATGATATTTTCGGTAGTGAACTCTTCTAATGTATTAATGTCATGGTGTGTTCTTACGTAGCCTAGGCGTTTCCATCTTAGGTGACCCATCTCTCCAAGTGTTATTATAATTCCCTTTTTCGCTATTCTAATGCCATAATTAATACAATCATATCCACTTCCAAATGGATCGATATCAACTATATCGAATTTCTTATTTTCGAAAAATAAATCAACTACTAGCTTTTCAGCCTTTACTGTATAATCTGTTTTAAATCTCTTATCTGTATCATTTGTACAAACTTTATTAACTTTTCCTATGTAGCAAGATTTCTCACCACTATACAAATCTAATATACTTTTACAATCCAATAATTCGATAAATTTGTAGTTCTGTACATATTTATCAACTCGATGTACTAAGTTATATGTCTTACCATTTTTCTTTCCCAATCGTTTCATTTGTAATTCAACACTTGTGTTGCTCCTTTTGGTAAACCCAGCTATATGTTTATTACTAAAACCTTTCTTCCTTAGTTCTAAGACCCAATTATTCTCACCTGGTGTCCATTTTCTAGGTGCTGTTTTTGTCAATGATTTTTTAATTGATTTCCCAAAAAACTTCTTTGGTAGATAATGTTCCTTGTTTTTAATTTTTTCCATTATTTGATTGATTTTTCTTGTTAAATTATTTTAAATCTTTTAACATATTATGCATAATATGTTGTTGATATAGATAAGCATCAATAGGTGTTTCAATATCTTCTGTGAATTATTTATTAAATTATTTTATATTTATTCACACAAAAATATAGTAATTTGTTTAATTAATATATACTTTTATGAAGCATTTAACAAATTACAAAATATTCGAGAATAACAGTCCTAACTTTCCAACTACAAAAGCAGAAGTTATAAAAGCGTGTAACACATATGATATAAGAAATTATACCATAAACGATGATTTAAGTATTGATGTTGATGGTGATGTTTATTTAACTAGTATAAATTTAGAATACTTACCACTTAGATTTAATTATGTGAGTGGTTATTTTAGTTGTTCTACTAATAGACTAGTATCGTTGAAAGGTTGTCCACGAACAGTAGGTGGTAATTTTAGTTGTGCTTATAATGAATTAAAGACATTAGAAGGTTGTCCACAAACAGTAAATGGGAATTTTCTTTGTTATTTTAATGAATTAAAATCATTAGAAGGTTGTCCACAAAAAGTAGGTGGGAATTTTTATTGTTATGATAATAAGCTAAAAGACTTAGAACACTTCCCAGAAGTAAATGGAATTATAGCTATAGAGGAAAACAAAGTATATCTCTTAGTATATACCTTTATTAATAAAGCGGATAGCTTTATGATAGAAGACTTTATAGACTATGAAATAGTTAGAAACAGGGATACTGTTATGCTAGATAGGCTTCAAACATTCATAAGGGATAACGATTTAGAAATGCCTGACCTAGAAGATATTAAAAAACACTATAAAATAATAGAATAAACATGAAGCATATAAAACCTTATAAAATATTTGAAAGTGCTAGTCCTAACTTTCCAACTACAAGAGAGGAAGTTATACAAGTGTGTAAAAGATATGGTATAGAAGACTACACTATTAATGATGATTTGAGTATTGATGTTGATGGTGATGTTTATTTTATTCAGAAAGGATTAAAATATTTACCACTAAAATTTAATTATGTGAGTGGTGATTTTAATTGTTATAGTAATAATTTAGTATCATTAGAAGGTAGTCCACAAACAGTAGGTGGTGATTTAAGTTGTTCTTATAATAGTTTGGAAACATTAAAAGGTAGTCCTCAGTCAGTAGGTGGTTATTTTGATTGTTATAATAATAAATTAAAAACATTAAAAGGTGGTCCACAAACAGTAGATGGTGATTTTGGATGTCATAGAAATGAATTAAAAACATTAGAAGGGAGTCCACAGACAGTAGGTCGTAATTTTTTTTGCTATGATAATGAATTAAAAACATTAGAAGGTTGTCCACAAACAGTAGGTGGTGATTTTGATTGTTATAATAATAAATTAAAAGACTTAGAACACTTCCCAGAAGTAGGTGGTGATATATATGTAGATGGTAATATAGTATATAACTTAGTATATACCTTTATTAAAAAAGCTGATAGTTTTCTCATAGAATATTTTAACGACTATGAAATAGTTAGAAACAGGGATACTGTTATGTTAGATAGGCTTCAAACTTTCATTAGAGATAACAATTTGGAAATGCCAGATCTAGAAGAAATCAAAAAACATTATAAAATAATAGAATAAAATGAAGAATATAAAACCTTATAAAATTTTCGAGAATAACAGTACTAACTTCCCAACTACAAGAGATGAAGTTATACAAGTGTGTAATACATATGAAATAAAAAACTATACTATTAACGATGATTTAAGTATTGATGTTGATGGTGATATTGGTATTACTTTCCAAAGTTTAGAATATCTGCCTATTAAATTTAATTATGTAAGTGGTGTCTTTGTTTGCTTTTTTAATGAATTGGTATCACTAAAAGGCAGTCCAAAAACAGTAGGTGGTTATTTTGATTGCTCTTATAATAATCTAAAGACACTAGAAGAAAGTCCACAAACAGTAAATGGTGATTTTAATTGTCATAGTAATTTACTAAAGACATTAGAAGGTAGTCCAAAAACAGTAGGTGGTAATTTTGGTTGCTCTTATAATAAATTAACAGATTTAGAGCATTTACCAGAAGTAAGTGGTGGTATAGATACACAGAGCAATCCAGTAAATCTCTTAACATATACCTTTGTCGAAAAAGCCGATAGCTTTATGATAGAAGATTTTATAGATTATGAAATAGTCAGAAACAGAGATACTGTTATGTTAGACAGATTACAAACATTCATAAGAGATAATGGTTTAGAAATGCCTAATTTAGAAGAAATTAAAAAACACTATAAAATAATAGAATAGAAATGAAACATATAAAACCTTATAAAATATTTGAAAGTAATGAGCCTAACTTCCCAACTTCAAGAGAGGAAATTATAGAAGTGTGTGAAGATTACGAAATAGAAAATTACACTATTAATGATGATTTAAGTATTGATGTTGATGACTTCGTTGATTTATCACAAACTGGTTTAGAATATATACCACTTAGATTTAATTATGTGAGTGGTGGTTTTGATTGTAATGGAAATAGACTAGTATCGTTAGAAGGTTGTCCACAAACAGTAGATGGTTATTTTGGTTGTTATAATAATAAATTAAAGTCATTGAAAGGTTGCCCACAGACAGTAGGTGCTGATTTTGATTGTCATAATAATGAATTAAAGACATTAGAAGGTGCTCCACAAACAGTAGGTGGTGGTTTTTATTGCTTTAATAATAAATTAAAAGACTTAGAATACTTCCCAGAAGTAAATGGAATTATAGATATAGAGGGCAACACAGTATATCTATTAGTATATACTTTTATTCAAAATGCTAATATCTTTATGATAGAAGACTTTGTAGACTATGAAATAGTTAGAAATAGAGATACTGTTATGTTAGATAGACTCCAAACTTTTATTAAAGATAATGATTTAGAAATGCCTGACTTAGAAGAAATTAAAAAACACTATAAAATAATAGAATAGAAATGAAACATAATAACAATTTAAATGTTACTTTAAGACATTATATAAATGAGAATAAAAATAATAAAAAAAGAAAAAATAGATTGATAAAGGAGAGTCAACTATTTTCTAGCAAAACTATTATATGTGTAGATATTCAACCAGAATATGAAGATTATATACAATTTGGATTAAAAGAATGGGGTGAATTTGTAAACGAGAGCAGTAAAAATAATAGTATAATATTTCTATATAATGGATTTGATACACTTGGTATGATAGAAGAAAACGATTATAAATCTTGGTTAGTACAGGACTGTGGTATAGACGAAGATGTTATTTATAATTCAGATTTTTATGACAAAGGCTACGCTTTTTTTAGATACTGCATGGATAATTCAATAGATGAAGAAAATATATCTGACCTAGTTAAATATATGTATAATAATGGTATAAATGATAGCAGATATATTAATAGTGATATGTGGGATGATTATATGGATAAGTCTAATCATAGTTCAGAAGACTTGAGAGAATTACTAGAGATTAGTGATGATTTAATCACCATACCAGATTTAATGGATTTTGTAAAATACTACAACAGTATAATACTATTAGGTGGTGGTGTTACCGAATGTTTAAAAGAAGTTGAAATAGCACTTAATGCTCTTGATAAAGACTATGAAATATATGATAACTTCACATATTAAATAATTATGTTTTCTTCATACCATTCGATAAAACCATCACGCCACAAAGTATCAGCCATACCCCATTCATAAGCTTCTTCTTTTATCTCGTCTGGTAGAGAATTGAATATTTCTAAAAGTTCCTCCCTTGTTGATTTTTTCTTAGTGGTTTCCCATGTTGCACTTAATATACAGTCGTGCATATGGTTCCAATCGTTTTCACCAAAGTCCTCCATAATACTAATCTTCCCATTCAATATTTCTCCATCCAGTGACCTCAAGATAGACTTGTCTTATTTTCGAAGGCTCTAACCATCTTAATTCACCATCAAGTGTTTTAGGTAGCCATAAGAATTTACTTATGATTCTTTTTTCAAAATCTACACCTTTCTGTTTTGTTATAAATCTCATTTTTTTAAGCAAATATAGATAATACCTTTGTTTTAATATACTTATTTATAATATATTTAAGAAAATAATTAATAAATATCAGTATCAATATCTATAATATCTTTATAATCTACTCGGTCTATAACAAATTGGGTTTCACCAGATTCGATGTCATAGTCATCAACATCAGCTTCTATTAGTGATAGCTTTGTTCTTATAGTAATCAATACAGGATTTCCATATTTTCTAATATGATATTTATACCCATCAATCTCTTTACCAGATGTCCTTGTTGTCAGATAAATACCACTATAGCTATTACCATCTGAGTTTGTCTTGTTATGTCCTGTTTCTAATCCATTTTGTTTGATAGATTCTAGAAATCTATCAGAAGTGAAGTGATATAATTTCACAATGTTATTTCCTATTAAATTCTCTACATCTTCCCACAACTTATAAAATTCTACATATCCATTTTCATCAACTTCTATTGCCTTTTCGCTTCCTAAGAAAAATGATACCTCGTCTAGTAGCTCTTCTGTTATATCTGTTGCATTTATTTCGCCTTCTAGACTATTTGTATCAATCCACTTATTAAACTCATTAGTATCAACCCTAGAGTATATATCTTTAAGCGTAGAATAGTACTTATCTTCTAAATAGTTTTCGAATAGTTTAATATATTTCATTAACTATATATTAAATGAATACAATCTAAACCCCAATCTGTTTTCTAACCTTCATAGATGTAGATCTAAATCTCTGTTTATCTATTTCTTCGCCAAAAATCCAATATTTTTTGATACCACCTATTAGCAGTTCTGCTGGGCCTTTTAAACGATGGAGTTGGTTGTTAATATACCAATGCTTATTCCCATTAGATGTGTGTATGGCTGGGCCATCCTCTCTGTGTAATTTACCATGTCTGTACCAGTACTGACTTCCACTTCTTTCAAGAATTGCTGGACCATCTTCTCTATGAAGTTTACCATTTCTATACCATTTTTCTGTACCATCTTCTTTTATTAAGGCTGGTGCATCCTCACGATGAAGATTACCATTTGGAAGTCTCCATCTTTTTATACCATCTCTTGAAATTGTTTTCTCTACAACCATTTTTTATACAAAAATATTAATATTAATGCGTGAATGATTATATATGGAAGTATTTTAACGGAATAATGTGATGTGTGTTATGATATAAATACTAGTTTAAAAAACATCATTTATTAGTATCTTTATTCCTTTTCATCTGTTCATTACACCATTTCTTTAAACAAGGTGATTCGCTTGAAAAATATACTCTGTCAGGATTATTTTCTTTGTGTAAATAATTTTGTTTATTTACTAGTTTTTCCTTTATAGGATATGATGCTTTTTTGCTCTTTTTAAATATTTTACCTAACCAACTTATTTTCATACTTAATTTTTAGACCTCTTCGATTTCTATATCAAAGTTGGATTCAATGAACTTCTCTTTATAATTAGACAATGCGATGTTTGTATAAACATCATTTCCCCAATCTTTAGGGAATGGTTTGCTTTTATTACCAAAAACCACTACTGATTCAAGCAAAACTTTTCCACTCTTAGATTTTAACGTATATTTAAAATCCTTTGAGTATTTGCTTTTATTAGACTTTTTATCATCTTCCATAGTCTTCTGTTATAATTAATATTTGTACAAATATAAGTAAAATATATTAAAAAACATGCAACATCATGATATATAACAATAATAATTTATTATATTTGCTTTCTTAAACAAATAACATGAGAAAAGGTAAGAAAATAGACTGTCTTGATTCTTCATCAATATATAATAAATTGATGAAATCTAAAAATAATAAAAAAATTATGGATAATAATGATGTTAGGATAGGTGATGATATGGCTATAGATAGCAAAACTAACGTAATATATAAGCTAAATAAGAGCTTCTGATAGACTATTTGTGAAATATACACAATAACATATTAAATTATTTAAAGTTCATCTAAGAGCATTTAAAGATAGCACCCGAAGGTGCTAGTGTTATATAACTAAATAAAAGGTATATTATTCATTTCCTTAAAAATGTGAGCTATCATACCAACATCCCAACCATTACCAGTTGCCTTAACTGTTTGGTTTAAACTTATCTCATCACAGTAATCATCTGGTAAGTTCATAAGTCTACATCTTTCAATCTTCGTATAATTTCTATAAGGAAGTTTCTTATTAAAAGCATCTGGGTGTCTACCTATTGGCATAGGCGTTAAAACAGTATCTTTAGCTACTGTAGTTAAGCAATTACTCTTATCTGTATTGGTTGCCCTTACCTCAAGGCATTGTGTGATTGGAATCTCTTTGTTGTAATCTTGTCTTTTTCCTCTATCATCTAGCCTTCTGCCTAAAATAGAAGCTTTATTTAATCTCCTTCCTCTTATTGCACCTGGACCAACAAACTCTGTATGCTCTAAAATACTTTCAAGTATTATACCTTTATCAGTTGGTTCTGTAATTTCAAAATTTGCCCAATACAATCTAACTCTATTTTGTGCAGATGTTAAAGCACTATTAATCTTAATAGGAGCAACACCTAAGTACTCACTTATAACATCTTGATATTCTTGCTTCATAACAACGTTTTCAAGAAGCCAATATTTAGGATTTGTTTCTTTAAGAAGTCTTACAAACTCAAAGAATAGTTTGCTTCTAGGATCTTCGAAATTTAACTGCTTACCTGAAAAACTAAAGCCCTGACAGGGACTCCCTCCCATTAACAAGTCAATTTTTGGTAAATCAACAGATTTTACTAATCTAACATCACCAATATGCTTTGTATTTGGGAAGTTAGATTTAGTTACTTTTATTGCATGTTTATCTATCTCACTAGCAAAGTACTCGTCTACTTTTATATTAGCTTTTTTAAGAGCAACTTGTCCACAACTTATACCATCAAATAAACTTAAAACATTTATACTATTATCCATAATCTATTATACTGCCTATGATAGTAAAAGTTTAATTAAAGTCTTTAAATCTAATTATTATATTCTCATTTGTTGGTATGTCTATTTCACCCAACAAATCACTAAGTCTTTCATTAAGATCATAATCATCAGGAGTAACATATGAGTCCATTGATGGTGGTCTTTCAAGACCTTCAAGTGCCATATTATATTTTATAAAATCTTCTAACGAGTAAGATTCCCCCATTTCATAATCATAATTACTGTAATTATCTAAAGCTAGCTCCACAAGTTCTTCAATATCAATAAAGAAGGTTTTATTACCAGCATCATCATTTGTATATCTAGTACTTTCGCCATTTATATCTTTATATAAAAAGCAATCAGGGAGTGCACTAATACACATATCATGATGATCAGATTCATCAGCTCTACTTTGTGCGACTGCTTGTGATGACTCAATAAAATTTATTATCTCAGTACAAACATCATACTCATCTTCTTCTAAAATTTCTTCTATAACACTTTCCAATTCATTATATATATCTATATTTTCTTCTTGGAATTCTTTTATAAGATTTTTTACTAATAGATAACGTGCCTTATGTTCTATATCTTCTATATCTCTTATATCGCCTCTATTGTTATCGAAATTAGTTATTAAATCCCTATAAGGTGTCAGTTCATCAGCAACTTCTAGTAATATATTAGAAATATACATAATATTTTCTACATCTATACTATCAAATCCGTTATTCCACTCAAAATCAGAACCTTGGTAAAAAACATCAAAACCATTTTCATCACTTACAAACCCAGTTCCTTTAGATTCATCAAATATAAAATTTAAATCGGTCAAATTCTCAACCTTATAAAGAAAACAATCTAAGTCTTCATTATAACTATGTCCCATTATCTTAGCAAAGTTTTTAGCTGTTATATCACCTTGATTAAATCCAATAACGGAAAACACATCATATTTACCAATATTACTTGGCTCTAGTCTTTTTAATAAACTATACACTAGTTCTAGAAATGCAAAATAAAATTCCCTTTCCCTTTCGTAATCTTCTAAACTAATTTCAATGTCATTTTCGTTGTAAATATCTACACAAAATTCTATTATTCCACCTTCTTCATACAAGTTTAAAACTGCTTTATCAAATATATTTTGAGCATAATAATCATAATCTATTTCATCATCAACTATTGATAATATTTCTTTTAACTCATCTAGAGTTGTATTATCAAAATTACTAGCTAATAACAAGTCAATACAATTATCTATCATCTCTGTTAAATAGTCCGATTTGAATAATCTATAAAACTCTCTAAAAATATGAGGAGTCAATTTAAAATCAGATACTTTTGAAAATATATCTTCTTTATAATCACTAATTATATTTATATCATAAGACATAAGATTCTCTATCTCCTTTATAAAGTTTTTCTGTGTTAAGAGATAAATATAAAAGACTAAAAACTTTTTCCTATAGACAAGATTGAATAAGAAATCTTTTGCCCACTTCAATACTGGATTGGCTTCTATTTCTTGTATAGAATAAACCTCATCACCATCCATAAACACATTTCTATTAACACCACCTATTTTTTCTACTAATTTTTTTGTATAATCTAAATCTTTTTCAAAATATTCATCACCTTTTATCTTATGTAATTTATATAAATCTTCTAATGATTTAACTAAATTTATTAGACTAGCACTATTATAACTAGACAGTAGTTCTAATTTATCACCTATATCTAGAAAGTTAAGCATTGTATTTTGAATATACTCGTACTTAGATGATTTAGTATCTTTGTTTTCTAGAACACCATCTTCTATTTCGTCAAAAACCATTTTATATTCACTTCTTAGTACATCAAAATATTCTCTAGATATATTTATATTATCAAGTTCATCAACACCACTAAAGACATATTTGAATCTAGAAACTATAAATGTAAAATAATCCTTATCTAATACAATAAATTGGCTTAGAATACTAATAAATTTCTTAACCTTATCTTCATCTGTTTTTTCTTTAGTTATCTCTTTATTAATAAATATCATAATATTAGTTATCAGGACTATATTAAATTCATTTTTACCACTTAACTGGTCATTTAGTGCTATCTGATATCTATTATCATTGGTAATATTATCATCATCTATAAATGTGGTAAATAACCAACTGTGTTTGTTAAATATTTCCTTATAAAAATTAGGAATAAAATTATCTATATCTAAACCTACTTTTTTAAGATACCTTTTTATTTGCTCATTTATTAAATCACCATCTAGATATTTAGATGATAGTTCTTTAAAAACACTAATGGGTATTTGTCTGTCATAAAATCCCTTAACTCTATCTAGTGAGGATTCCAAAGAGTAATCATATCCTTCAACTTCCATACGTACCAATCGATTATAATAAAAATTTTTGGTTAGTTCTGATGCTATATCTTCGTTATTTAAATATTTTATAATATCCAAAAAATCATCTATTGACTCTAATCCTTCTACTTCTTTGGATAATTTGATAAAATCATCTTTCACACCAACTTTTTTTGATTTGAATTCACTTATTGGAACACCAGTAAGTTCTGATATCTCCGTTAAATCAATTGGTCTGTTAATATTATCTTGATGCCCACCATTTAATGGATTTCCATCGATATCTAATGTAATTCCAAACTTGCTATATCTACTGGTAGATGGTAAATTAAAATTAAATATCATATACTGTGTATTGAATGAATTAAATGAGCAATATCTTGTGAAATAAGAGTCTGAATACTGTATACACCATGATGTTGAACCCAATTCTTGTATTGCTGGTTTATATTCTGTCTGTAACATCAAAACATTATCCTTGTCATAAACAATATTAATCCTTTCTCTATACTTCTTTACCAAAAGATCAACATCCTCTCTAGAAGAACCTCTTTTTATGAAACTCTCTACATCGGACATAAGTTCTTCCATAGAAACACTGTTTACTTTAAAGTAAATTAACTTTTTTGTATACTTAGCTATTTTATCCTTTCCAAGTTTACCAAATTCTATTGCAATTTCATCTATTTCCGTTCTATGTCTACCTATAAATTCTTGGTCAGTCTTATCATAATTTAAGTATTTTATCATATCCCAAAAATACTTAGTATTTACACTTTCAATAGTCGTATTGATATCATCAATAAGTTTCTCATGTGAATCATATTGTATCAAATTTTTAGGCAATTTTTTTATAGTTGCTTTATTCTGCTTTATCCATTCTACAAGACCCTCTATAGATTCAAATTGGTCATTGTTAACATCTGCTTTTAATTTAACATCTTGTTCAATAACATATTTGAAAAAATTAAATACTAATCCAGGTGTTTTATTTAGAATTTTTTTTAATTCATCTAGTATCTTATAAGAATTTTCTGTGTCATAATTCTCATCTTTAGCCTTTTTTTCTATGTAACTTTTAGTCTGCTTTACATTCTCTAAAAGCTTTACAGTATTTAAATCATTTATGTATTTCATATTTGAACCACCAATCTTATTGAAATTTCTACGCATTTTTATATTTATTTTAATATGTTAATATATATATTAAAATAAATAACTCTAGTTATATTAATATATTTTACATATATTTGTGAAAAATAACAAATGGAAAAAAGAATCTTGTATAATGTGTTAGAGGATAGTAATATTATTTTATTTTTTAGAAACGATTCATATGTTTCAGAAAAATTACAAGAAACGGTACTAGTTATGAATTATAATAATAATATGTACACTGGTACTTTCCATTCTTTAAAATCTGAATATTATGATTACATACAGGAAATATTACAAAAATTTCAGCCAGTAGCAACCAAAGATATTGATAAAAAACTTGAAATGCATTATATAACATACCATCGAATTAGACCAATTGATGAGGTTCGATTTAAATCTATTATTAGAAAAGGTAAATTAAAGACTTTATTATGTTAATTAATGTATATAGACAACTTTCTATGGTGTTATGGAATGAATCAATAGATGTAATCATTGTAAATTATTCAAATAACTATTTTAAAATTGAGTACTATCTACAAGAAATATATAATGTAGAGAAAATATCAGAAGATGAATATAACGAACTTTTAATCCGTTGTGTAGATGCTACTGATTGTGTAGATGCTACTGATTTTGTAAATAATGATATTATAAAAAAGTGTATTAGAGAATTTAGATTGAATGAACTGTTAAACAATTAAAGCTCATCTTTATATTTTTTAAAGAAACTATCCAAAAACTCATCTGGTGTCAAGCCTTTCTTGAAGGCTCTATATATATCATACTTATTTATGAATAGTGATACTTTATTGTAATTTTTCATAACTTTTATTTTTTCATAAATTTCCTTATCAAACTTATGCATATTTCTAATATCATCATAATTATCAAACTCATGACCTATTGGAAATTCATATTTAACTATTTCAATTGCTTTGTCTGGTCTAAATATACAAAAAGTATTTTTTTTACTTTCCTTAGCCACATATCCATCATAACCTAATTTAATTATTGCTTCTTTTATAGTTTGGTTTTCGTAATATCTCCAAGTGTCATCTAATTCTATCTCAGTTGGTTCAAGCACAAACTTCTTAGTATAACCCTTTTTTAAATCACTCTCTATAGCTTCCCTTCTAACTTGTTCTTCTAATATTATAAATTTATCAATTTCTTCTGAACTTGGTTTACCTAACCAATCCCCATTGCTTCTAAATGTTTCAACATATGCTTTATACAAATGTTCAGGTATGTAGTCTCGATTCTCTTGTTTTTTAGCAAATTCTAAAATTAAGTCTCTTATTTCTTTGTTTTTACCAATAGAAGATTCCAAATCTCTATCAAATCTTTGTTTATTTATTACAAAAGCGTGTTTATTATCCTTCTTGACAATCATAAAGTCCTCTCTATCATACATTGGATCAGGAAATGTATCACCAATTTCCATATTATTAATCCCTTCAAGTGGTTCAATCACATCATATCCTCTCATATTTAATAAGAATTCTTCTTTTGGTAATTCTGCTATAAATCCAAAATTATTATAAGAAAATTTTATTGATTCTGGTAAAGTCATAGATAATTCCTTTAGTTCTTTCTCATCACTAGCATCAAATATATTCCCAAGTAGTTTAACTGTATATATGTTTGTTTCAGAATCCATTTCAGCATCAAAAGACTTCTGGTCTGAATAATCTTCTGCAAAA
>Ga0307932_1000584_pt1 | contig 15035 bp, 17 predicted proteins | sample OrgLakmetageno48_FD_201843 | JGI IMG/M metagenome (GOLD analysis project Ga0307932, IMG submission 201843) | Saline water microbial communities from Organic Lake, Antarctica - #48 | ecosystem: Environmental > Aquatic > Non-marine Saline and Alkaline > Saline | place: Antarctica: Organic Lake...
TACCAGACTTTTTGAAAGATTTTGGACAGTTAGACTCAAAAGTAGTTTTAGCTGGTATCCACAGTCGTATCGAAATTTGGGATGAGAAACGATGGGAGACCTACAAAAAGGAAATCGAAAAGCAGGCTGATAGTTTGGCCGAAAAGCTTGGAGAAATAGGCGTCCTCTAAAATAATCTTCACGTATGCAACACACCACAGTATTACTGCACGAAGCAGTAGCGGGTCTTGAACTTGACCCAAAGGATACCGTTGTCGACGCTACGTTTGGAAGCGGCGGACACGCTAGGGAAATAGCAACACACTTAGATTCTGATGGGCTGTACATCGGAATCGACGCAGATGCCACGGCACTGCAAATCGAAAAAGTCGGCGAAGTGCAACCAAGAGTTGAACTGGTCAATGACAATTTCAAAAATCTGACGGAAGTATTGAGTTCTTTAAAAGTTGAAAAAGTAGATGCCATTTTGGCTGACTTGGGGTGGCGGATGGAGCAGTTTGCCGATGGTGCAAAAGGCTTTTCATTCCAACACGATGGTCCGTTGACTATGACTTTCGGGAATCCCGAAGAGTATCTGTTCACGGCGGCTGACATCGTCAATGAATGGGAAGAGGAAAATATCGCCGATGTTCTCTACGGCTACGCCGACGAACGGTTTTCGCGCCGCATAGCTAAAGGGATAGTTGAAGCTCGAAAAATAGCACCAATTGAAACAACCTTTCAATTGGTAGAGGTTATCGAGCGTTCGCTTCCCAAAGTCGTGCTTAGAAAGCGCCTCCATCCGGCCACGAAAACCTTTCAGGCACTGCGCATAGCGGTTAATGATGAGCTGACTGTTCTTCATCAGTTCATCAAAGACGGCTTTGCGGCCCTAAAGCCCGGAGGAAGAATGGCTATCATCACTTTTCACAGTATTGAAGATAGAGTCGTCAAACACTCATTTCGAGAATTGGCTCAATTAGAAGCTGCCGAAGTCATGACGAAAAGACCTCTTAGCCCCAGCGCGGAAGAGTTAAAAGCCAACCCTCGCGCGCGGAGTGCAAAGCTCCGCATCATTAAAAAGTATTCGTAGAATCATGAAAAAAAGTCGCGATAAAATTTCATACTCAAAGGCTACGCTCAGTTGTCTTTTGATGCTCGTAGCGAGTGTAATACTCTATTTATACTTTTTAAATATGTCCGTTGTACAAGTAGTTATGCGAACTGAGTTTTCTCAAGAACAAAACTCACTACGGACTGAGATTGCTCAACTAGAAGCTCGTTATATTGATTCACAGCATCTTATAGCCGCTCGTATTTCCTCACTACAGGGATATGAAACCGACGTAACAAAAATATTTGTCTCTCGTGAGCCTGCTAGTTTGGTATTGCGTGATGAATAGGAACATATGAGAAGAAAAAATCTGACCATCAGAGTACGTATTCTGAGTGCAGTGGTTGTTTGTGTTGGACTGATTTTGACTGCTCGTATGTATCAGTTGCAAGTGATGCAAACTGATCAGTTTCAAGCAAAAGGAGAGAGTCAGTATGTGCACACAAAAACTGACTTGTATTCTCGTGGCTCAATATATTTCACGACTCGGGACGGAGCAGAGCTTTCTGCAGCCGCTATTCAGTCTGGATATGTGTTGGCCGTAAATCCTACGCGGGTTACCTTGCCCCATGACGAATTCTGCAATCGGCTGAATGATGTTTTTGCGTTAGATGTAGATAAATGTATCGAACGTGCAGGTTTGTCCAACCGAATATATGTGGAGCTAGCTCAACAAGTGCCAAGCGATTTAGCGGTCCCAATCAAAAATTTGAACTTAGATGGCGCATATTTATATAAAGACCAATGGCGCTATTACCCAGGCGGGTCTGTGGCAGCTCGTTCAGTAGGCTTTGTGGGTCTTACCGGTGAAAAAGATTCACAACCACGTGGTAAATACGGTCTGGAGAGACAATATGACGACGTGTTGTACAAAGAACGCCAAGTGCTCTCGGTAAACTTTTTCGCTGAGTTATTTAGCAACTTAGGTGATTTGGTCTATGAAAAAAAAGGTCCACGTACCGGAAGCGTGGTGACCACACTTGAGCCTTCGGTGTCACGAATGCTCGACACTGTTTTGTATAAAACGAATGAAAAGTACGATAGCAAACTAACTGGAGCTATTGTGATGGATCCAAGTACTGGAGAAATTGTCGCTATGAATGCCGTTCCAGGTTTTGATCTCAACGACAAGTCAGGCACCACTATCGAACAGTTTCAGAATCCATTAGTCGAAAATGTGTATGAGTTCGGCTCAACTATAAAGGCTCTGACGATGGCTTCTGGGTTAGATTCAGGTGCTATTGTTCCGTCTACTACTTATTATGACGCTGGGTTTCTAACTTTAGATAAGTATACAATTCGCAACTACGACGGGAGAGGCAGGGGTACTGTACCGATGCAGGAAATACTGAATCAGTCATTAAATACCGGTGTATCGTGGATTGTTACTCAAATGGGAAAAGATTCGTTCCGTGAATACTTTAAAAGCTTAAAATTAGGCAGTGAAACGGGGATAGATTTGCCCAATGAAGCCTATGGACTGGTGGCTAACCTTGATTCTCCGCGAGATGTAGAGTACGCCACTGCTTCATTTGGACAAGGGATTGCTCTGACTCCGATAGCTGTTACTCGAGCTCTCGCAGCGCTTGGAAATGGCGGAAAATTAGTCACCCCGCACCTTGTAAAAGAAATCCGTTATGATGACGGGGAAGTCAAAGAAATCCGCTATCCAGAAGGAAATCGGGTATTTTTGCCAGAAACAAGCGAAACAATCTCGCGTATGCTTACCGTTGTGGTGGATGATGCTTTAAGTGGAGGAACTGTAGCTCTCCCCCATCACTCCATTGGAGCAAAAACGGGAACTGCGCAGATAGCTGACCCCATAAATGGTGGCTATTATGATGATAAGTTTTTACACTCATTCTTTGGATACTTTCCTGCGTACGACCCAGAATTCATCGTTTTCATGTATACTGTAGAACCAAAAGGGGTAAGGTACGCATCTCAAACACTCACCACTCCATTTATGGATATTACGAAGTTTTTGATAAACTATTACTCAATACCACCAGACCGATAACCTATGAAAGAAACCTTTAAAATCATCGTTGTCTCAATCCTAACAGCTGAGGCTGCTTTTTTATTACGACGCAAAAAACCTATTATTGTTGCCATTACGGGTAGTGTTGGTAAAACATCCACCAAAGATGCTATTTATGCTGCTGTAAAAGGCAGTATAAAGGCCCGCCAGAGTCAGAAAAGTTTTAATTCTGACATTGGAGTCCCTCTGACCGTCTTAGGACTGCCTAATGGTTGGAGTAACCCATTTTTATGGCTGAAAAATATATTTGATGGTTTTTTGACTGCGGCCTTTTCGACAGATTACCCGGATGTGCTTATCTTAGAGACAGGTATAGACCAGCCTGGCGACATGGAAAAGCTCACTAAATGGCTGAAACCAGATTTTGTGGTACTTACACGTCTACCAAATATTCCAGTGCATGTCGAAGCATTTAGCTCTCCAGAGGCAGTAGTGGCTGAAAAAATGAAATTGGTCACCGCACTCAAAGCGTCTGGAAAATTGATTTTCAATAATGACGACCCAATCATCCAGGCTCAGCTCCCGGAGGTGCTGCAGGAACAAGTGAGCTTCAGCCGCTACCTACCAGCTGACTTTCAGGCGAGTGCTGACAAGATTGTGTATGCAGACGATAAGCCAATTGGGGTTGGGTTTGACCTGACTCACCTGGGAGAAACACACAACGTACAGCTAAAAGACACTGTCGGAACTCAAAATATGTACGCAGTGTGCGCAGCGATTGCAGTTGCGCACGAGCTCGGAGTAGACATCAAAACCGCCATAGCAAGTGTGCAGGCGCTGCAGACACCAAACGGAAGGATGCGCTTTATTCCTGGGTTAAAATCTAGTCTTTTGATTGATGACACCTATAATTCTTCTCCCATTGCGACCGAATCAGCGCTCCAGGCACTAAAAGAAATTAAGTATGCGACTCGCAAAATATCTGTGCTAGGTGATATGCTCGAATTGGGTCAATATTCATCTGAGCAGCATAGGCAGATTGGAGAGCGAGTTGCTCAGACTGCTCACGTTTTGTTTACTGTTGGTGTACGGGCTCGGGGTATCGCTGAAGGAGCATTGGCTGCTGGCATGAATGAATCAAATATCTTTCAGTATGATGACGTCCAGCGTGCCGGACAAGAACTGCAAACATTTCTCAAGTCAGGGGATGTGGTGTTAGTCAAAGCATCTCAGGGTATCAGAGCGGAACGGATTATAGAAGAGGTGATGGAGACTCCTGAGCAGGCTCCGGAGCTATTGGTGCGACAAGACACTGGCTGGAGAGTAGTCGATTAGTCGGCAATTCGCGCTAGCGGTTCGAAAATGAGTTAGATTTTGGTATACTGTAGTCATGTCAGAATATACAAATATGCACACCGGTGCTGATATTGCAGGAGTGTCAGCCCAAACAGACGAAGAAACCTTTTTACGCAAAACGTACTTCCATTTATTCGCAGCGGTAGCAGCTTTCGTTGCTCTGGAGTTTGTCTTGTTTCAAACAGGAATTGCTCAAGTGCTCGCCCCGATTATGCTCAGCAATTGGTTGATAGTAATTGGAGGATTTATGGTATTAGGCTTTGTGACGAGTTACTTTACTCGCCAGGAAAGCTCACCACAGATGCAGTATGTCGAGATGGCTATTACCATCGCCTTACAAGCCCTTATTTTCGTCCCTCTGCTCGTTTACGCTGTGTACTTCACTGATGAGTCAGTCCTGTCCTCAGCTCTCACTGTGACACTAATTATTTTCGGAGCGATGACTGCATTGGTGGTTTATACCGGAAAAAGCTTTTCCTTCCTGGGGCCGTTCTTAGGGGTGATTGGTATTGCCGCTTTGCTGGCCATAGTTGGTTCCGTACTTTTTAGTGTGACGCTCGGATTTTACTTCTCACTGGCCATGGTGGTCTTTGCTGCCGGAGTTGTGCTCTATCAGACTTCAAAAGTAATACATGACTATGGACCAGGTCAACACGTAGCTGCAGCAACGGGGCTTTTTGCCTCCGTTGCATTATTGTTCTATTACGTCCTGACCACGTTTATCAGTCGAGATTAGTCTCGCCTCGTCTATCAAAAAAACACTCGCACGAGTGTTTTTTTGGATATTTTTAATCGCGATTGCTCTGTAAGAGTTCTTCTGCTAGTTCTGTTATCCCGACTTTCGTTTGCGAAGAGTAGGAAAACAATCTGTGCCCTTGCAGCTGGTCACCGATTTTTTTCATCTGGTTGCGATACTGAGACTTTTTAATTTTATCCACTTTGTTTAGCACAATCACAATATCTCGGCCGGCTTTTTCTAGCTCTCGCAGGACTTTTAGATCGTTGGCAGTTGGTCCAACTACTGAATCAATAAGCATGACGATTCTCTGGTTATAGTCGACATCCAACAGGTACCAAAATATCAGTTCACTGAGTTTCTCGAGCATTTGCGCACCCGCTCGGGCATACCCATAGCCGGGTAGGTCCAAAAAGTAATGAGAGTCATTAATTAAAAAGACGTTGATTTGTCTGGTACGGCCCGGCGTTTTACTCGTGACAGCCAGTTTTTTGACTCCAGTCAGGGAATTCAACAAGCTGGATTTTCCGGCATTTGAGCGGCCAATAAAGGCAATTTGCGGTGTGCCATTTTCTAAAATGGGGTCAGGACCGACCACTCCTTTGATAAATTTAGTCGAGGTGATTTTCATAAGCAAATCCTACCAAAGATGGCCACCAATAGCGACTATTAAGTTTCGGCTTAGTTTCAGTACAAATACAAAAGGTAGGTTTAATCATGTACCAAGGAATGTATAATTCAAGTATGAGATTCAAGTTTGAGTCCGCGAACAGAACCCCTTTGGGTGAAGGGAAGGAAAAAAGGGTCTACGCGGACCCGAACAATGAAAAGAGAGTTATTGCAGAAAGGAAGGAGTCTGCTGAAAAAGAAACGTACCGACAATTAAAAGGGCGGTATTACTTAACCAAAATGGTGCATTTACTCCTTCCGGAAACATACCCAATATTCATCAAGCAGGAGAATCGATCGATGGCAAGCAGACAATAGATGCAGAACGTATTGCTCACAGTCCGGGCCACGAGGCTCTGCAGGCAGCTCGTCGAGACAGTGAGGATGAGGAGTTAGCTGCTCAACAGGTTGCAAAAGAGATGAATGAAGGAATGTCCGAATTAGAAACGGCTTTATCGGATTTGGGTCTAGGTTTTGGTCATGGATAATGATCTCCGAAATTACTCTATCAGTGAAGCGGGGAACCTAAACTACCTGGAGACGTTCAAACCCTGGGAATTTGGGGTGGTTGACCCAACTGAGGTAGATACCTTGTTTGGTGAGGATGAATAATGCTGAGTCCATTTTTGGAGAGGGAGTTTTTAGCTAGTCTCCATGCTCTGCAGACACAAGAAGAAGCTTTTGCTAGCGAGGAGCGAAAATCAGCCAAACCAATCTTGATAGCCGCAAGAGAAATGCTTCACACCATAGGAGTGTCTGGCGTTGCACAAGAAGAGTACAATCGGTTATCAGATAAAATCAGTCTCTTGGCCCGCGTGTACGGAATACCGACGGGGAACATCATCGACCACAGTAGAGGATAAGCTCGCAACAAAGCCATATGGCTAGCCATTTAAAATGTTATACTGCGCGCATGTCACAGAAAGATACTATTTTAAAGCTTACCAATGTCAGCAAAACGTTCCTCACTCCGCGGGGTGACTTGTCTATTTTAGAAAATGTTTCTTGTAGTATTTACAAAGGTGAGAAGATAGCTATCGTTGGCCCGTCCGGTTCCGGTAAGTCGACCTTGCTGTCACTGATTGGCCTGCTCGATACTCCGACGGCTGGAACGGTGGAAATAGCTGGTGTGCAGACTGACTCATTGTCTGAAGCCGAGCAGGCGAAGTTTAGAAACCAAAAAATTGGGTTTATCTTCCAATCATTTGAGTTAATATCGCCGTTTACGGTTGAGGAAAATATTGCCGCTCCTCAGGAAATCGCCCAAAAGTTGGTTGCGAGAGAAGCGCTGTCTGAGCTGATAGAGAGACTTGGCCTATCACCGCGAAAAAACGCGATGCCGCAAACCCTGTCTGGTGGTGAAAAACAACGGGTGGCCATTGGTCGAGCGTTGATGAATAACCCGGCCCTCATTTTAGCGGACGAGCCAACCGGTAGTCTCGACCGCGAGACGGGCGAAAGAGTGTTGTCACTGTTGATTGAAACTGTGGCTGAACCTGATACTACCCTGATTATTATCACGCATGACGAGTCGGTGGCGAGTCGGATGGACAGAGTATTTGAATTAAAGAACAAAATGCTGCATGAGCGCGTTTAAACTCATTATTTCATACAGTTTTCGAATCGTGACGCGTGAATGGCGGCGGTTTTTTCTTCCACTGGCTTCGCTTACTGTAACGAGCGTGATACTGGTGTTAATTCTGCTGTTGACCACTGCCAGCACTATGCTGCTATCTGACCAAGCTCGTGAGTTGCTTGGGGGAGACATTGTGCTGGAAAGTACCTCGCCTATAGATGGGGAAGTGCTTTTAGGGAATATCAATCTGGAGCCAGAAGCCGTTTCAGAACAAGTGTCTTTTTCAGGCACGTTGCAAAGCGACACCACGGCTGCTTCATTTTCCGTAGAAGTGGTCGATAAGGCGTATCCGTTGTACGGAGAGATAACCTTACGAGACTCTATCTACAGTAGCGTCCAGGCAGGTGAGGTGATTATGGATATAGCTGGTCTGGAGCGTCTGGGGGTGGAGGTGGGGGACAAGGTTTCTTTTGGTGAGGCTTCGCTTGTGGTCACGGGAATGATTGTGGCCGAGCCAACGTCCCTGATTGGCGGATTCGGGTTTCTTCCAACGGCGTTTATCAGCCCAGAAAGTTTTCTGACCGCCAACGTGAACCCGCAGTTGCTCCGCTCAGAATATTCATATGCGATAAAAACCGACACTCTGACGTCAGGTACGATAGAGAGCTTGCGCGCACTAGAAACCACTTCTCCAGAAATTGATGTTAATATCGCCGGTCAAGACCAACGTGGTTTGCAATTTGGTCTGGAGACCGTCTCCGACTTTCTGACGATTGCGGTTTTAGTGACCGCTATACTGGCTGCGGTCAATGTATACGCCAGTATTTTATACCTCATCACGATTGAGAGAAAGAGTCTGGCGGTACTGCTTTCATTAGGGATAACAAAAAATAAGTTACTCCTCATTCTTGGGGCAGCTCTGGGGTACGTGGTACTCCTGGCCAATCTTATTGGCTTAAGTCTGGGTACCGCGGTCTTTCTCTGGCTCCAGAAATTCATCTCCGCTGAGTATGTGGTCTCCTTGCCAACCCCGAATATTATCTTGTACGGTTCGATAAGTGTCTTGTTGATTCTACTCATTGCTGTTATGTCATTTGTTCCCGCGGTGCGTAAAACTCTGGCGTTGAATCCCAAACAGATTTTACTCGGTGGCGGGCCGGGAGCACCAGCTGTCCGCTCATTTCGGTCATTGCTAACTATCACCGCCTTCACCTTGGTGCCGTTAGTTGCATTGGCAGGTTTTCTGCTCCAGAGTTTCTTCCAAGGACTGTTGATTATCGGTGTGATTGCTCTGGTATATGCTTTGGTGGCTGCTGGGTACTCGCTGACTATCTCGAGATTGTACAAACTCCGCTCTCGCTTTTCTTTTTTTATACGTAGTATCATCAGCCAAAAGTATGCAGATGGGTTGTTTGGAGTCATTTCTTTCACCTCGCTCTTTGTTGCGTTGACTGCATTGTGTACTCTTACTCTGATTCAAGTTTCACTGGAGCGTTTCTTAGTCAACGATCTCAGCGGAACAGTTCCCTCTACCTACGTGCTAGATGTACAGCCATCGCAAAAAGACCAGCTGTTGAGTAATTTCTCTGACTTAGAATTGTTCTCAAATGTACGTGCGCGGATTATTGCCATTGACGAGGTTCGCATTCAAGATGAATTAGATTCAGAGACCTCAGATGTATCTGGAGAACTGGGTCGTGAATTTAACCTGACCGCCAGGACCGAATTACTATCCAGTGAGTCAATAACAGCTGGTGCGTGGTCACAGGGGAAAGCGGGGGAGATATCAGTTGACGAGGATTTTGCAAAACAAGCCAATATAGAACTGGACTCAACGATTCTCTTTTCTATTCAAGGCTTTGAGGTCTCTGGTTCGGTCACGAGTCTGCGCAGTACTGATTCTCGCTCTGGTCTGCCGTTCTTCTATTTCGTCATGTCTCCAGAAGATATCGGAAGATTTCCGAGTGTGTATTTTGGATACTCATATTATGAACCTGAAAAACAGGCCGAATTGGGGCGCTTTTTGGCTCAGGCAATGCCAAACGTAACCCTCATCCAAACGCAAGAGCTGGGGCCATTATTACTCCAGCTGGTGAGTACTCTGCTCGTGTTGGTATTGATAGTGACGGTTCCACCACTGCTCATCGCGACACTGCTGATAGCTATGCTTGTCGTCTCATCGTATTCCACTCGTAGACGAGAAGGAGCTCGCTTCCGTGCCTTGGGGCTGAGTCGGGGGCAGAGTTTCAGGCAATATCTTGTTGAAACCCTTTCTCTGACAGTGATTGCCGCATTTTTTGCTTATATTCTTGGTGTTTTGGTAACCTACGTACTGAGTGTGTACTTTTTGGAATTGGACTCGGCCGTACTTTTTGACTTTGGTCTCGCTTCCGGACTTGGTCTCATCATTCTATTTATCATGTGTATAGCTACCACCTTATACAAAACTGATACTATGCCATTACGAGAATTATTGTCGTATGAATAAAATTTTTACCATCGGGCTCTTGTTCAGCGTTGTACTCATTAGTGCAGTCTTGGGGGTGATTTCTAGTGATAAAAGCACTCAAGGTGATACGGACGCAACTGCCCGAGAGGCACAAACAGCCGCAATAACCATCATCGCGTTTGGTGATAGTCTGACAGCTGGATATGGAGTGCAGCTAAGTGAGGCGTATCCTGCACAATTAGAACGCGCTCTGCTTGAGCGTGGATATGATGTGCGGGTTATTAATTCAGGAGTCAGTGGAGAAACAACTCGCGGGAACGTAGAACGAGCGAGCTTTATCCGCTCACAAGCAGCAGATATTGTTATTTTGGGAACCGGAGGAAACGACGCATTACGATCTTTATCGGTGGAAAAAACGAAAGAAAATATCTCTACTACCCTTAATCTGCTACTTGAGAGTGAGCAGGTACCTCGGGTTCTTTTGTTAAAAATGCAAGCGCCATTAAATTCAGGACGGGAGTACAAACAGAATTTTGATTCCCTGTATCAGGAGCTTGCAGACACACGAAATATCGTCCTCGTACCGTTCTTAACGGAAGCTATTTTTCTAGATGAGCGCAACAAACTGCCTGATGGTATACACTACAATGAACAAGGGTATCAAAAAGTGATACAGACGCATATATTGCCAGCGGTGATAGATGTGCTAGAGGGTAGGGTGTAGTCTCAGTTGGAGAGAACAGGCACTTAGGCTTCTTACTGCTGGGTGTCAAAATATTGCTTTTCTTTTACTATATGGCATAGTATATTCAGAGTTCTTTTCATATTCAAGGTTCAATGAGAAGGATGTTTTGTATCACCACTGGTATATAAAATGTTCACCTCATTGTGAACGAGCATATTCCAACATCTAGGAGAGACCCCCGATGAAATCATCTCAATCTAAACCCTCTCGAAGATCTATGCGTGTGTTAGCTGTAAAGCTTATACATCTTATCGACATTGAGTGGACTCACTGGTTGTATGTGCTCAACAGCATCCAAGCTAGACGCAACCTGGCTACTTATGTGGAGATGGGCTGCCCGGAAATTCAAAATGGGGAAATTGTCAACCAGGAGCTGTCGCGCTTTGAGGAAGTCGCCAAGTTTGTGCTGGGGAAAGACTATCTGTCTCTTGAGGATGTAGAGAAGGCACACAGCTTTACCTACACCCAAGAGCAAAAAAAAGCTCTCGCAGAGACTGTGCCTGGTATGTGGGCATTAATTCGGATGAGTCAGCTCGGATTTTTTCTCACCCCAACATTACTTGAAGACAACACTCTAATTCAGGTCTGTAACCTCCAAAACCCGGGTGATTATCCCAAAATAAAACGTATGTTTTCTAATGCACTCATGAGGTGCTCTAGTGAAGAAGTTGTACCGTCTTGTCAGTGGTTGGTGGTCGGCAAACAACCGTATCCGTGCTCGGTGGAAAAGGTATTAAACGAACAACAAAAACTTATCTCTCCGGCTGAGTATGTCCCTAATGCTGCAGAACTAGTTTTTGCCGTCACTACTTATTACTTGGTGCGAAGTATAAAATTGCTCAAAGATGTCAGCGTCAGAACTTCTTCTGTTGATTCGTGCGGGCAGAGGCTTGTCGTAGGGTATACACAAGACAGTCTGCAAGTTAGTGAGTCCTGGGATACCTTTCGTAACCCTTATATTGGAGTGTCGTTCGCTATGAAACCGTTGCCAGATTTAGAGGATACCTAATATTCACGTTCTTTTGAAACATTTCTTGGAGAAAACCTTCGAGTCTCTCCAAATAACTAGACCCCGTGCTCACGCATAGGGTCTTTCTTTTTTCACTAGGGCCCACTGGGGTCTTGTGACGCGCGCTAGACTGGTGAATACTCAACAACAAGTACGGGTAAAACCGCTTATCCCGTTGTACTGCGGGCCCAGTTCCATTTCTAACCTATAGACAAGACCAAAATTACCGATAAAAGTATGTGGTAAACTGGCGAATATGAGCTTGAAAATACACATTTTTACTGATGGTGCAGCCAAGGGTAATCCAGGAAAGGGAGGGTACGGTGCGGTGATTGCTCAGGGTGACACGGTAACGGAGATTGGCGCTCATAAAGCCCACACCACCAACAATGAGATGGAATTGCGAGCGGTTGTCGAAGCTTTGCAGGTGGTAAAGGACAGTGGTCAAACTGTGGCAATATATACTGACTCCAAGTACGTGGTAGAGGGAGCAAACGGCTGGATGTTTGGGTGGCTCAAAAACGGTTGGCAAACCAAGGCCGGCACCGGTGTGATAAATAAAGAACTCTGGCAGGAGCTGCTCCCGTTACTCAAGCAAGTGCAGATAGAATGGCACAAAGTACCCGGACACGTCGGTATTATCGGCAACGAACGAGCTGATACTATCGCTTCAGATTTTGCGGCTACAGGGAAGTACAATCTGTATTCTGGTTCTCAAAAAGAGTACGGTTTTGATTTGTCGGATACGTCATTTGATGAAACAAAAGCAAAAGAACGCAGCGACGCCCGCAAACGACAGACACAAAAAGCCTTTTCATACGTGAGTTTGCTAGACGGTGTAGTTCAGACACACAAAACCTGGGGAGAATGCGAGAGTAGGGTAAAGGGAAAGCGAGGTACCAGATTCAAAAAATCACTCGACGCCAACAACGAAAAAGCAATAATCACCGATTTTAAAAGAGGCACGTGAACCCCACTCAAGATAGTGGCAATCAACTCAATTGAACATCTCCAGCCAAAATAAAAAGGCTTCGTGCACAGTGTGTTTGACGAAGCCCTTGGAATATTCTGATGTGCTAGTTGAAGAGAGTGTACTGAGTAAAAAACACAATCTGTCCTCCTATTGTAACTATGATCATGTGTAACTCCTGTTGAGTAGAGTATTTCTTGTAACCCCGTTTTTTCTGCGGATAGGAACCTTTACGATAGAAACCAGTGGCTCTGAAGCTGAGCTGAACTTGGGTCAGTGCTACACAAAAGTTTGCGATTGCGTAGAGAACGCTGACGACCTTGGCCCACATCGGTGACGTGCATAATACCGCTTCTATACCCAAACTCATCTGAACGAGATGCAGGATAGCAAGCAGAACAAGAAGTAGTATCAGTCGAGCGTAGTTTTGACTCCTCTGTTCTGTGCTCGGACTTTGGTATAAGTCAAACACAAGTGGTCTTATGACCATCTTCCCAGCGAGAGGAAGTGTGCCAATAAGTTTCGCTAATATCTTCAATTCGACCCCTCCTCTAGTTTTTAGGTACTATTTATTTGAAAATACGAACTTTTCTTATTATGTATTTATTTTTAGATATGTCAACAAGCTTGCTTGAATTCTAACTTCAACAAGTAAATGCAACACTTTAGAACTCAATAGAAACACCATTTTTAATAGTCGGTACTAAAAAATTATTAGTATACTCATGCTCCACGAGAGCTTTGCTCATAGCACGTTCGGGATCATGTCTCCCTTCGTCTGTTAGCTTGAAGGTGCCAAAATGAATAGCCATGGCTTTGGCTACATCTAGTTCTTTGGCGGCCAGTACGGCTGTAGAGGGATCCATGTGGCTGGTTTTCATAAACCACGTCGGTTCGTACGCGCCAATTGGAAGAAGTGCAAAATCAATCGACCCATACTTTTCTTTCAGCTCCTTGAAGTGATTGTTGTACCCGGTATCGCCGGCAAAAAAGATTTTCTTATTCTGTGTTTCTATCATGAACGAACCCCAAAGATAACGGTTTCGGTCAAAAATCAGTCGTGAGCTCCAATGTTGGGCTTTTTCCAAGGTGAATTGTGCACTTTTGTATTCATACTGCTCAAACAAATCTAATTCTACGATTCGCTGCTTGGCCACCCCAGCTTTACGCAGAAACTGTCCATTATTCAGGGGTACTAGGTACTGTGGAGAGAATTTTGACTCAATCTGCCTGATAGATTCAATTGATAAGTGGTCATAGTGACAATGAGAAATCAGTACCACATCGAGTACGGGAATACTCTCAAGCGATAAGTAGGGATCATGATGTCGTTTGGGGCCTATGTAGGGTACTGGCGAAGCATATGTGGTAAATAGAGGATCAGTAATAATAGTTAGTCCTTCATTTTCTATTAAAACGGTAGAGTGGTTTATGAAAGTAGCTCTGGTGTACTCACTGGAACTCAGTGGTACGTACGGCACACTGTCACTGGTATACGATTCGTGCCATTTTTTATTATCCTTCTTATAGAACTGCCAAGCGAACACATCAGAAAGTCTCATTATGTTTTTACTCAATCCAGCAACCGAAAAAACTCCATTCGCCAAATGTCTTTTTTTCTTTCCTTCATAGGGCTCACCAGTCAGCGTGCGGCTAGCCAACACATGCAAAAAGAAGATGCTCGATATAAAAACCAATAAAAATATGACAAACTTCACAATATTGAAACCCATTGTAGCATCTACCTGTAAAATCCTCTGCCAGGACAGGGTCATCCATCTGTGCGTAAAAAGAAAATTACTCTCGTAGGACAAGCCTTAGGGGATTCAAGAGTGTTTCAGCTGGATAAATAAAAAAACCACCGCAGCACACGTATGTGTTTTCTGCGGTGGGGTTAGTGAGTCGAATCTATTTCAGATTGTAATTTGGATGTTGCCGTGCTCAAATTCTTTTAATGCGCCACTAATGCGATTGTTCCAGATTTCCTTTACTGCCTCCTCTGCTTCTTCGTCAGTTTTGACATCAGGAATCAGTAATTCAATACACAACTCTTCCTGGTCTACGGGTGTTCGTAAAACCTGTACAGCGTTAGGTGTTAGTTTGAGTGTTGCTAATTTTAAGATGCGATTCTTGGCAGCTTCTGTCTGGTGGTTACTGAAGAGTACGAAAATTCTGCATATTCTACACATGGTTTAGCTCCATTATTAGGTGCAGGTATTCCCTCATACTTTTTACACTCATGATACGGTTCTGTCAATGTATCACAAGGGGAATCCACTTACTTCCCAAGGATGACTCAGCAGCAGCAAAATGTAAGCTCTAAATAATCTGTACAGGAAGCCACAAAAACAATAAACCCGCATAACCTGATAGGTTATGCGGGTTTAGGGTGATTGTGACCCAATAGCATGGCTTTCCGAACTTTACAGAGATAGGGAATATAGGCAGTCT
>Ga0307932_1000592_pt1 | contig 14936 bp, 21 predicted proteins | sample OrgLakmetageno48_FD_201843 | JGI IMG/M metagenome (GOLD analysis project Ga0307932, IMG submission 201843) | Saline water microbial communities from Organic Lake, Antarctica - #48 | ecosystem: Environmental > Aquatic > Non-marine Saline and Alkaline > Saline | place: Antarctica: Organic Lake...
AGCGGATGCGTTCAACACGCAAGCAAGAAGTTGCTTTTAAGCGGAGCGAGAACAGGCGGTAAGCCGAAGCGTAAAGATATTGAGGAAGCGCGGGATACGTTGACGCGGTGGCTTGAGATTCAAGAGTTGCACCTCAAACCCCAAACCGAACAAGCATAGACCGCAGAAACAGGCATGGCATGGGGCGGCATCGGGTGGCCACCAATCGGCAAAGAGTGCATTTTATCAGCGACGATGACAGAGAGTGTATTGTTGTTCCGGTTGCATATTTTGAAAATTCAGTCGTATTTGCGGCTGGTGACGACTACCCAAAGACTGACTTGCTATAGGCCACACCGATGCGGTTACCAAAAAGCGTACAGGAAATCGCAGACGTGATTGGCTACCACAAAGCGATCCGCTTTGTTCGTGCACTGGAGCCCTGCGGTAGTCGCGACAGACGGCGCAACATATACGTCCCAAAGGCCGGCAACCTAACAATGAATCACCAACTTGTTGAGCTGCTGGGCTGGGATGATGCGCTCGCACTTTGTGCAGAGCACGGCGGCCGGTCTTTGCAGCCCTCCATATCGCGCTATCAATACCGGGCAATCATGGCTGACCGGAAAATTGTGGACCTTCACGACCTCGCCTATACGCCTGCTGAAATTGCTGCAGAGCTGAATATTTCGGAAAAGTGGGCGCAGGCAGTGGTTGACGCACGCCTGATGTGTGATGACGGCATTGATATCGAAATAATCGCTCATTCGGTGAAAATCAGCCAGCTCACGCTTGGCTATATCCTGCGAATTGATATCGGCAACAGTAATGGCCCGATAAAGAAAAGGGGGCAGCCCAGAGCTGCTAAACCTCAAATGTCACTTGGCCTGTGAAGCACTGCCAGTCATCAATAACTGCCTTTTTGCCCATCATGGAGGTATCGAATGCATTATTTAACAGAGGCATCCATGGAAAGATCGACGTTTTTAGGTCTGCTTATTGACGCGCTTATTGACAGGGAAGGCGGATATGTTGACCACCCCAATGATCTTGGTGGCCCAACCATGTTTGGCATTACAGAGGATGTTGCGCGACTGCACGGCCACGATGGTCCAATGGTTGATCTGTCCCGTCGCATAGCTGTGATTATTTACGAAGAACAGTATTGGTTTGGTCCGCGATTTGACCAGGTTGGCGCAATGAGCGAGCTGATCGCAGAGGAAATGTTGGATGCGGGCGTGAATATGGGGCTGCGTTACGCTACCGAGTTTCTGCAGCGCTCGCTCAACGCCTTGAACAGCCAATCCCGCATTTATGCTGACATCAATGTTGACGGCCTGATCGGCAACAAAACGCTCGCCGCGCTGAAGAAGTATTTAGCGCACAGAGGAAGCGATGGTGAACAGGTGCTTTTGACGGCCCTGAACTGCCTTCAGGGCGCTCGCTACATTCGTATATCAGAAAACCGTGAAGACAACGAAGCGTTTCTGTACGGCTGGCTCAAGCACCGCGTGGCTGTTTCCTGATGGCTGGTGATCCCGAAGATTCAGTGCCTGATCGCCGCGGCTGGCACATAGACAAAGGCATCCCGATTATTGTGATAATTAGCATGCTTGGGCTTGTTTGGAAAACAGCCAAAGACCAGGCGCGGCAGGATGAACGCATATCAATGGCTGAGCTTGCTATTCAAGGCATGCGCCAGTCTTCGATCAACGACCAAGCGCGAACGGAGAAAAAGTTCGAAGAGCTGAAAGTTGACCTGAGAATAATTGGCAGCAAAATTGACCGCCTCAACGAGAATCTGAACCGCCGTGACTGATTTACAAAGCGCTCACCCAAACCCAGGGCAGTGGTGGCTTCACCGACGCACCATGGCCTACATAAGCCTGCTTTCCATTGTGTCCAGCCTGGCTGCTGCTTTATTCGGTGATATCGCCGATTCAAAGCTGGCATTAGTCGAGGGCCTTTGCTGGATATTCGGCTTTATTGTCGCAGCCTATTACACAGGTAATGCGGCCGAAGAGTTCGCAAAGGCTAAGCGATGAAGCTCTATCTAGTCATTGGTGCGTTGATGGCCGCCTTGTCTGGCGCATTGTGGCTCGCCATAGAGCGCAACATTGACGCTAATGCCCAGCTCAGTGCGGCCAACACTAATCTAGACCGTACCAAGGCTGAGCGGGACGACCAGGGCAGGAAGCTGAAGGGCATCATAGAGGAGCGTGACCGGCTCACGTACAGGCTGTCGCGCATCAAGCGCGAGCAGGACCGCTTACAGGGCGCCCTTGCGGACGAGAGGGCGGCCAGATCAGAGTTGGAGCAAACGAATGAAGAGTACCGCAATTGGGCTAACGCTGATATTCCTGCTACTGCTATCCGGCTGCTCCAGCAAAGCCCACTACATCACGCAGACACAGTACCTGCCATGCCAGAACGTGATGCCCCTGGCCTTGGCGGAGCCCCACCCCAACCGCAACAACCTGCACCAGAACCGTGACCTCATGCAGCTTATAGATAGGTATGCGGCCACTGTCACGCTACAGAACCGCCGCATGGCAGAGATAGCGGCAGAGGTTGACGACTGCGTGGCTCAGGCCCGCGACAGCTACGAGGCAGGGCCTCATTAAGTGATAGCGCAGGCACTGGCGGTGCTTCCAGCTCTATATTTTTTTAGGTACTCCCCGGCAGGGGGTGGCCTGCGGGTGTTCGGACTCGCGGAATTTGATATGAGCGAGGCTCTCGAAATCGGGTTGATTGTTGTCATAGGTGTATTAAACAAATGGCTTACAAGGGAAAAGGCAGGCATGTAAATCGCGAAGAGCTGGCGGAAATCTTCGGCGTGTCGCTGAACACCATTACCAGCTGGCTGCGCAACGGTTGTCCCTATGAAGAAAAAGGCCGCCAGGGTAAACCGTGGAAATTCAACACTCGTGACGTGTCCGAATGGCAGCGGGAGCAAGCCCAGCTTGAGGCTACCGGAAATGGCCCGCTCGATGAGACAGAGCTGAAGCTCCGCAAGCTGGCGGCCGAAGCTGTCCAATCTGAGCTGGATCTCGCTCGAGACAGGAAACAGGTTGCACCCATAGGTGAATTCGAGCGCGCACGCGCTATTGAGAACGCCATCATCCGCGCAAACATCATGAACGTGCCGGCCCGCGTGGTGACCCAGCTCATCGGCGAAACTGACGAGAGTAGGTTCAAGTCCGTGCTAGCTGCCGAGTTGATCCAGGCGCTGGAGTCTGCGGCCGATGCAGAAGTAGATCTGGAGCAGGAAGACGAGCAGATGGATGCGGCCTGATACAGCTCAACAGTTCAGTAACGCCGCCGGCGTAATCCGCGCCTTAAAGCGTGCCGCTCGCCACCTGGTCCCGCCTGCTCCGCTCAAGCCCTCCGAGTGGTCAGAACAAAACGTGCGCATTCCAGCGGGCAATGCAATACCCGGGCTCATCCGATTTGATAACGCACCCTACCAGCGGGAGCCAATGGACATGGCCGTGCACCCGGGCTGCCATCGCATCTCGTTGATGTGGGGTGCCCAGGTTGGCAAGACCCTGGCCGCTCTTTGCCTACAGGGCTACTACATTGCCCATGAGCCGAAAAGCCAAATGATGATGCAGCCTTCGCAAGGCGATCTGACCACGTGGCTGGAAACGAAATTTAACCCTATGGTTGACGCCAACCCGTTGCTGCAAGAACTGATTGCCAAGCCCCGCAGCCATGAAGGCGTCAATAACCAGCGGATGAAGAGTTACCCGGGCGGGTTCATGATGTTCGCTTGGGCTGGATCCACAAAGACCATGCGCGGCCGGTCGGCGCCCTTAATCATTGCGGATGAAATTGACGGGTACGGCGGCACCCCGGAAGGCGACGAGGTGCAGCTGATCTGGCAGCGGGCGGCTACATTCGGCGACCAGCGCCTGCTGATGGAGATATCAACACCCACTATCAAAGACGACTCACGCATTGAGGTAGCCTTCACCCAAGGCGACCAGAGACATTTTCACGTTGCCTGCCCCCACTGCGATCACCATCAGAGACTGCAGTGGGACAGAGTGACCTGGGATAAAGACGAAACCGGCGAGCACCTGCCAGAAACCGCCCGCTATATTTGCGAAGACTGCGGCGTGCTCTGGAATGACGGCGAACGTATCGCGGCCATCCGTATCGCCGAAAGCATTGGGGCCGGGTGGAAAGCCAAAAAGCCGTTCCGTGGCCACGCCAGCTATCACCTTAACGAACTGTATTCTTGCTTCCGCCGGCTCCGAGACGTTGTTCAATCCTTTCTGGACAAGAAAGCCGCCAACGATTTGCAATCTTTCGTTAACGTATCGCTGGCGGAAACGTGGGAAGAGCAAGGCGAACAGGCAGATTCTCACGTGCTCATGCAGCGCGCCGAAGAGTTTCGCGCTCCAGTGCCCGCCGGCGGCGCTGTACTAACGTCTGGCATAGACATGCAGCAGGATCGCCTAGAAGTGGAAACGGTCGCATGGGGCGTAGGCGAAGAAAGCTGGTCGGTAGATTTTACCGTGCTCTGGGGTGACCCATTGCGTGAAGAGGTCTGGCAAGATCTTGACGACTACCTGGCCACAACCTGGCGCCACGAGTCCGGCGCTCACTTGGGAATTCTGGCCGCATGCCTCGATACCGGTGGCAGCACAGGCTATACGCAACGAGCTTACGAATACGTGCGCCGGAAAACTGGCCGCAGATTATACGCGATCAAAGGTGTTGGTGGCTGGGATCGTCCCGTGGTCACCTCCCCTTCACGCAAAAAAACGGGCAAGGCTCAGCGCAAAGTTGACCTGTTCTCTGTTGGCGTTGATGAGGGCAAGCTAACCGTTATGCGCAGGCTGGCGGTTAAAGAGCCAGGGCCGGGCTTCAGCCACATACCGACAGACCGCGAGGCCGAATGGTTTCATCAGATCACGGCCGAGAAGCTGGTGACCAAGTACATCAAAGGCGTGGCAAAGCGCGAGTGGCACCAGACTCGCCCGCGAAACGAGGCGCTGGATTGCCGAGTGTATGCGTACGCAGCATTAAAGATTGCCAGCCCTCACATTAAGCGTCACTTGGAGCGACTGCAACGGGAAGCTGAAGACACTGACGAAGCACCGGTGGCTGAGCGCAAACCGACAAAGCCTAAGGAACCACTGCCAGCGGCGACACCAGCGCCCAAGCGCAAAACTGGAGCCATAACTGCAAGGCCCCGTACAAGCTGGGTCAATAACTGGTGACGCATGGCACTAATCCCCAACAAGATCACCGCCGGGCTTACGTTGAGCCTGGCCTTTGGTCTGGCGAACTACCCTGGCCCGCAATGGTCTAGCCTACTGCTGCTGCGCGGGGCGGGCCACATTGACCTTGAGGGCTTGACCGACGATAAGTTGCACATCATTAGTGATTCAGCAGCCAATACCAGTAGCTGGGTACCCGGCAATTACTTTTACAGCTTGCGCGTAACCGACGGCACAGACACCCACGAAATAGAATCCGGATCGCTTGAAGTGCGCCCTGACCTGGCCCAGGCAGACGCCAGCTTTGATGGTCGCGCCCATGCCGAGAAAGTATTGCAGTCTATTGAAGCTGTTATCGAGGGCCGTGCAACTCGCGACCAGGACAGTTACCGAATTAACAACCGCGAACTGCGCCGTACCCCCATCAGTCAACTCTTGAAACTACGCGACTTGTACCGCCACGAAGTGGCACAACTCAAGGCCCGCCGGCGCGGCAAAGACACGCTCGGGCGAACCATCCTGGTGAGGTTCGGACATGGCGTTTAATTTTTTCAAAAAGCGCGAGCCGAAAACAGAAGGTCGCGCCAAGCCCAAAGGTCGCAGCTACCGTATGCCGCAGATGCTGCGCCGGTCTTTGCTGGATCAGGCTAAGTCCGATCGCTTAAGCGGTGACCTACCTACCGTGCCCGTTCCTGCTGATGACTTTGTAACCAAAAACCAACGCCCACTGGTTGCTAGAGCCCGCCACCTGGCACTGACCAACGACTACGCTCGTGGGTTTTTGCGGCTTTGCCGCCAGAACATCGTGGGGCATCAGGGAATTAATCTACAGGCTAAATCTCGCGATACGGATGGTCGTCTGGACGAGTCAGCGAATGACGCGATTGAGGCCGATTTTCGGCGCTGGTCCGCGCGGGGCGTTTGTGACGTCAGCGGAAAGCGGTCTTTGCGCCAGATTTTGAGCCGCTCAGTGGAAGATGCCGCGACAAACGGCGAGTACATGATCAGGCTGGTGTTCGATGCCAGCATGAACGATTGGGGCTTGGGCCTGCAACCGCTCGACTCACAGCGGTGCCCGGTAGACTTCAATGTCGACAAGCTGGGCAACGGCGAGTTTATACGCCACGGCATCCGCTATAACCGCTGGGGTCGCCCCATTCGATTTTTATTTACGACCACTGACGAGTCTGAGTCTGATTACAACTACGGCGGGCGTCATTACGTCAGCTTGCCAGCTGATGAAATAGTGCACGGTTATGTTGAAGACCTGGTGGGACAGCGTCGGGGCCTGCCCTGGATGGTTACCGCAGTCATGCGTATGCACAACTTGAACGGATTTGAGCAGGCAGCGCTGGTGAATGCCCGCGCATCTGCGGCGAAAGGCGGGTTTTTTGAGTGGGACGAGGGTTTCGGTCCGCCCGATGACGATGACGCCGATCGCAACCCAATTTACATGGACGCCAGCCCAGGGAGTTATGACGAGTTGCCCCCGGGCCTGCGATTCAAAGAGCGAAGCCCGCAGTTTCCAAGCGGCGAGACCGGTCCATTTTCGAAGCAAATGATTCGCGGCATGGCTACCGGGCTGGGCGTGCAATACAACAAGCTGGCCAACGACCTTGAGGGCGTTAACTTTAGCAGCTTGCGCGAGGGCTCCTTGACTGAGCGCGACGGCTGGAAAGAGCTTCAGGAGTGGCTGATTGAAACTCTACTTGACCGCATCTACGAAGCCTGGCTGCCCCGCGCCTTGCTTAAGGGCATACCAGTGGGTACCCGCACAGGCGCCAAGCTTCGGCCAGAGCAAATCGAAAAATATCGCGAGCACTCCTGGCAGGCTCGCAGATGGGACTGGGTGGACCCCGACAAAGACTCAAAAACCGCTGCACGTGACGTGGCCAACAAATTCAAAAGCCCGTCGCAAATCATCCTTGAACGCGGCGGCGACCCTCGCTCCGTGTGGCGCCAGTGGGCCGCGGATCGTCAGGCAATGATTGATGCCGGCATTCCCGAGGCCATTGTAGACGCCACCCTTGGCAGCCCAATACAAACCCCCACTGGCGGCAGCACGCCGACTCAGGAGCCAAGCAATGAATAAAGAACCGAAGGACCGGCAGCTGGCGCCGGTAAAACAAACACCACCCCCTGAAATTCAGGCCACCGATAAGGTCCGAGCAGTTGAGGGGTCTCTTCAAATCCGAGCCATCACCGACGAGCAAACGCGAAAACTGAAAACGGAAAACATGCACCGCGATCTTGTCATACACGAAGCGCGGGCGCTGGACGAAGAAAAACGCACTGTTGAGCTAGCGTTTTCCAGCGAAACCGAAGTGGAGCGTTGGTTCGGAATTGAAGTGCTAGATCATAAGCCAGGCGCGATGAGAACTGCGCGCCTGGAAGGTGGAGCCGCTCTGTTAGTCAACCACGACTGGGATGACCAGGTAGGCGTTGTTGAGTCCGTCACATTAGGTGCAGACCGGAAAGGCCGGGCTGTGGTGCGCTTTGGCCGTGGGGCTCGGGCGTCCGAAGTGTTTCAGGATGTTATTGACAAAATTCGGCGCCACGTATCGGTGGGCTACTCAATTCATAAGGTTGAATTTGAGGAGCGCCCCGGGCTTGCAGACATGTGCCGCGTTACTGACTGGGAGCCTCACGAGATCAGCATTGTGTCTGTTCCGGCGGATGTTTCTGTGGGCGTCGGTCGCTCAAAGGAACCACTGCCAGCGGTGCGTGACGTAGCTGGCGGTGAGAATCCAGATATTAATTCAATTACGAGCCCAACTATCAGGAGCGCTCAAATGAACGAAAAAATTCTTCGTGACGAAAAAGGCAACCTTGTTCGCGCCAAAGTAGACGAAAACGAAAAGATCGTTGAAGTCCTTGAAATTATTGAGCGCGCCGGTACAGCCCACGCTGAAGCCCGTAATGCTGGCGTGCAAGCGGAGCAGGCCCGCGTAAAAGCGATTATGGATATGGGTCGCCAATATGGAAACCCTGATCTGGCATCCACGTTCGCAAGCGAAGGCAAAACGCCTGAAGAATTTCAGCGCGCCCTGCTGGACGCAATGCACGGCGATCGTGCCAGGCCATTGGCAGACAATGGCAACGGCACCCGTGAGCTGGGCAGCATTGGCATGTCAGACGGCGAAGTGCGCCAGTACAGCTTTCTGCGCGCCATTCGCGCGATCGCCAACCCAACCGATCGCCGCGCCCAAGAAGCAGCGGCGTTCGAAATGGAAGCCTCGCGCACCGCTGCTGACAACATGGAGCGTGACGTTGAAGGCCTGGTTGTTCCCCCCGACGTTCTACGCCGCGCCCTGAACACCAGCACAACCGGCACTGCGCCAGGCGACACCGGCGGCCAGGTTGTTGATACCACCCTGATGACCAGCTCGTTTATCGAGTTGCTGCGCAACCGTGCGGTTGCTATGCGCTTGGGCACTTCCATGGGTGGATTGGTCGGAAACTTCGATTTGCCAAAACAAAATTCCGGTGCTGGTGGCTACTGGATCGGTGAAGACGCTGATGCACCGGAAGACATTCTGGAGCTTGGCCAGATCGGCCTGCGCCCGAAGACTGTTGCAGCGTTGTCAGAAATCACCCGCCGCATGTTAATGCAGTCATCTATGGACGTTGAAGCCCTAGTACGCTCTGACCTTGCAACAGCACTGGCGCTGACCATCGACAAAGCGTTTTTCTACGGCACCGGTGCCAGTGACCAGCCGACTGGCATTGCGAACACCTCCGGCATCAACGCGGTAACGTTTGCAGCAACTGGTGCTCCCACTTATGCCGAAGTGGTTAAGATGGAATCTGAAATTGCCGCCTCCAACGCCGACGTGTCCTCTATGGCTTACGTTATGGCATCTGCCCTACGCGGAACCATGAAGACTACTGAGAAGTTTTCGGGCACCAGCGGCCAGCCCATCTGGGAGCCGGGCAACAGCGTGAACGGATACAGCACCGAGGTCACCAACCAAATTCAAACTGGCGATCTAATTTTCGGTAACTTCGCAGATGCCATCATCGGCATGTGGGGCGGCCTAGAATTGACTGCGGATCCGTACACTAATAGCGCCAAAGGCCGCCTGCGCATTGTTGCGATGCAGGATGTAGACATGGTGCTGCGTAACGTTGAGAGCTTCTGTCTCGGCCGCTACTCAGTCTAATACGCAAACTCTAAAGGGGCTGCTCGTGCGGCTCCTAATTACGTGAGACATAATCATGGTCAAAAAAGTCCTAATCCTTAAGTGCACCAGCTCGTTTGTTGCTGGCGGTAAAATCATTACGCCAGGCGGCATTGTCCCTGGCGTGCCAGAGCAAGAAGCCAAAGGCCTGATTCGCCGGGGCAAAGCCGTACAGGTTGACTCTGACGAGCGAGCAGATTCAGATCTGTCTGAACTCAACGTTGCTGAGCTTAAAACATTAGCCGCCGAATACGACATCGACGGCGCAGACAGCATGAAAAAAGCCCAGCTCGTTGCAGCGATTGAGAAATCAGAGGCTCAGTAATGCAGTCGCTTGACTGGGAAAATCTGGACGACTTCCTGGATACAGCCGAATTTGCTGTATCTGGGGTTTTGTCGTTTCAGGCTGGCGGATCTGTATCGGTGAGCGTAATTTTCGACGACCCCTACCTGAACGCCCAGCTTGGCGAATACGAGATGGACACCACTAACCCCAGGGTACTGGGCAAGCTCTCTGAGCTAAAGCTCGCACACCGCGGCGACATCCTGACTATCGGCCAGCGTGATTACGATGTGCTAACCAGTGCCCAACCAGATGGTACCGGCATGGCAACCCTATCGTTGGCCACTCGATAACATGAGCTTTATCAATCTCGACATCCACGCTGACCGGCTGACCCAGCTGCAGGCTGATTTGCAGGCAACAGACACAGATGTTCGCCAGGCACTGCGCAGCACGCTCGGAAAGATGGCTCGGTGGATGCGCACCAAGTCAGCCCGAGGCCTCTCGAAAGAATTGGACGTCAAGCAAAAGGCGATCCGCAAGAGATTGAAATCGTTTCGTGTTAAATCCAAAGGCGATCAAACGGAAATCACGGTTTGGTATGGCCTTGACCCTATCGACTTCATGGACCTAGCTCCCCGCCAAACACTCGCAGGCGTAAGTGCTGGCCGCCGCCGGGCGGCCGGTGCGTTTATCGCTCAAGGCCGCGGCGGCGCCAAGAAAGTGTTTAAGCGAAAAGGCCAGGGTCGGCTGCCGATTGAAAAGCAGGTAGTGGAGATTCAAGACAAGGCCGATGTCTGGATTGAGGATCAAATGCTCGGTGGCCAAGAGTTTGACTCTCAATTTCTAAAAACATTTGAACGGGAGCTGGAATGGCGAACGCAGAAACGGAAGTAGACCTGGACCAGCTGCACCAATCCATTCTGTCCAAAATCTCGACGCAGTTCCCGGATCTGCAAACGGTAGAGGACTATAGCCAAAGCCGTCTTCGATTTACCACCCCCGCCTGCTTTGTTGAGCTAACTCAGCTTGATGCCGGCGATAGCGATCCGGGCACAGGGCAGATACAGGTTGCTGCCAGATTTGAGGCGCACCTTATCATCAGCTTTAGGGCGTTGGACGCCAAGCGGACCATCCGAAAATTGGCGGGTGCATTCTCGGTATTCCTGCACAATCAGCGCTGGGGTCTACCAGTGGGACCGGCTCAATTTGTCTCCGCCTCACCCGACGAAATCACCGGCCGCGGAACAAACCCCGATCAGCTCGACCAATACGAGGTTTGGAGCATTGAGTGGGAACAGCAAATTCATTTGGGTCAGAGCGTTTGGGCGGGTGATAGCACGCTAATCAGCGAGATATACGTTGGCTTCGATCCCGAAATTGGGCCTGATCATCAAGATGATTACCGAGAAATCCTCAAGGCCCAACAATGAATAACTGGTCATTAGCTGATCTTGAGCGCCGTCTAGCAAACATGATTCGCTACGGCGTCATCGAGCAGCTGGACGAGCAGGCTGCAAAAGTAAGAGTCCGCTCAGGCGGCATACTGAGCGACTGGCTAAAGTGGCGCACTCAGCGAGCGGGGCCAGATTCTGACTGGTGGGCACCGGAACCCGGTGAACAGGTCATCATGTTGTCACCAAGTGGCGAAACGAATCAGGCTCTAATACTGGGCAGTATCAACAGCAACCGCTTTCCTTGCCCTGCAACTCGGAAAACCATACACCGCATAACCTATCAAGACGGCACCACTAAAGAATACGACCGCGAAAGCAGCACTGACAGGATCACCTACCCCGATGGCACCGTCATTGAGTACAACGCTACCGCTGGCAAGTACATGCTGAGCTTTTACGGCGGCACAACAGTGGAGGTTAACGCCGGCTCAGGGGATGTGCTGGCGGATATCACAGGAAGTCTGACTGCAACGATTGCCAAATCATTAGCAGCCGAAGTGGGCACAGAAGCAACTATTACCAGCCCCGTTATAAACCTGAACGGCATTGTGAATGTCAACGGTCCGCTGAACCTTTCAGGCCCGCTTTCTGCTGCACCAGGCCCCAGCGGTGGCGGAGCCAAGTTGAAAGGCAACTTTGAGGTTGATGGAGGCGTCAGCTTGAACAACGGCGACATCACGGCAGATGGCGTAAGCCTAAAATCACACTCTCACCCAGGCGACAGTGGAGGCAATACCGGCCCACCAAATTAGGGAACCACTGCCAGCGGCGACATCCCGCTCTGTCATTCAATAATCCGCTATATGAAAGGCATAAATTCAAGTAACGGCTACCCCATCCGCCAGGTCGAGCACCTTAAGCAATCGATCAAGGACATCCTAACTACGCCCATAGGTTCTCGCGTCATGCGGCGAGATTATGGATCGCGACTGTATGAGCTTGTGGACGCGCCACTCAACGATGAAACGAGGCTGCAGATTTATGCCGCAACAGCCGAAGCGCTGGCACTGTGGGAACCTCGTTTTCGTTTAATAAAGGTCAGTGTTGAGAGCGCTAGCCAAGCTCTCGTTGTGCTGCAGTTGACCGGAGAGTACCTCCCGAACGGTGAAACCATCAGTCTTGACGGAGTGCAAATCAAATGACTGGACTGATCGATCTCACAAGGCTTCCCGCGCCTACCCTTATAGATCCCTCCAACTTCGAAAGTTTATTTGAAGATCGAAAGCAGCGCTTGCTAGAGCTGACACCCAGTAAAGACAGGGCCGACCTGACGGCGGCACTCCAGCTCGAAAGCGAACCCCTGGTCAAATTTCTTCAAGAGTCAGCCTACCGAGAGCTAATGCTTCGGCAGATGCAAAACGAGCGCGCCCGATCGCTCATGCTCGCCTACGCTGCCGGCCCTGAGCTTGATCACATTGGCGTAACGTATTACATGACGCCGCGGCTAGTCATCACGCCAGCCCAACCCGACGCAACGCCGCCAGTGGTCCGGGTTGATGAGTCCGACACCGATTATTTGCGCCGGATATTGCTGGCCCATGACGCCTTCAGCACAGCCGGATCCCGTAACGCCTATCGTTATTTCGCGCTACGCGCAGACCCGCGCATCAAAGATGCAGAAGTGGTTCGCCCGCTTGCTGGGCTAGTGCAGGCATACGTTCTGTCACGAGAGGGCGATGGCGAAGCATCAACCGAGCTGGTCAACATCGTTGAACAAGCACTCAGCGCGGATGACGCTCGCCCGCTCACCGACACGGTTCTGGTTGCCAGTGCATCGGTTTTGAGATTCAGCGTTTCCGCCACCATCGAGTTACGCGGCGGGCCCGATTCGGCGGTCGTGCGTGAGCAGGCAATCGCGGCGGCAAGAATTTATGTCGATGAGCGCCACGCCCTGGGCGAAACAATCGTCGCCGGTGCCCTGGAGTCACGGCTCTACGCGCCTGGTGTTGAGCGTGTCACGCTGCATTCACCTGTTGCGGATCTGGGCGGCGAGCCCAGTGAGTCCCCTTACTGCACCGGCATCCAAGTAATCATCAATGACTAGCCTTTTGCCACCAAACGCCACGCCGCTGGAGCGCCGAATCGAGCAAGCGGACGCGCTGATCGAACGGGCAAATGCACCCTTGCACACCGTGTGGAACGGCGCTTCGGCCCCCGAAAACATATTGCCTTGGCTGGCCTGGGCCGTTGGCGTTGACGCCTGGGACAGCCAATGGACTGAGCAGCAGAAGCGGAACGCCATCGATGCCGCTATACCCATTCGCCGCAAGCGAGGCACGGTCCGGGCCGTGCGCCGCGCATTAGAGGTGCTTGGTTTTAGCGATGTTGAGCTGCTGGAGCACACGGCCCAGCGCAACCAGTGGATCGCCGCCGGCGGACTGCTATTGGATGGCACCTGGAGCCTGGATGGGCGCAGCTTGGAAGTGCAGGGCGGCCCGCGAATCGTCACAACACACTGGGCCCAGTACGCACTCGCATTCAACATAAACGAAGCGCCATTGACCGCCCGCAGCCAAGGCCAGCTGCGCAAGCGAGTGGAGGCCGCGGCCCCGGTTCGCTCGGAATTGATCGCTCTGATATACCGCTACGCTGCCGAGTTTGACGCCCGAATCATGCTGTCTGCCCCTCAGATCACTGTGCGGCAACTGTTCACCGGCTGCACAGGCGAGCAGATACACAGTGCCCGCCTGCTCACCGGGTGCTGGGGGCTCACCGGCGAATATAAGCCCCGCCTTTTGACCGCGGCCGACCGCATTGATGGCGGTTGGCAATTAACCGGCCAGCAAGCAATTGGCCAGCCGTTAGACCAGGGCTGGGGTTCCGCTGAAATTCGCATTACCCAGCGTAAAGAAATGGGTATGCGCTCAGAAAATAGAAACCTATGGACCCTTGGCGAATTTGAAACAGATCGAGTGGATGGCACCTGGCAGCTAAACGAAACCGTTGATGGCCACCGTGATATAGACGGCAGCTGGCCGCTGTCCATAAGTATCCTGGAGCAGACGCGAATCCCAATGCTAAGCGGTGTCCGAACCCTGGGCGCCACCAAAATCCTTAACAGCATCGGCACCACTGCCCACGCGGTAATGCGTGATCGGCGCATTAAAACGGAGATACGTCTATGAGCGTGATACCCGCAAACAAACAGTTCCGGGCAAAAGTGGCTTTGGCGGTAGCGACCGCCACGGCGCCCCCTCGCATTACGCACACGGCCTGGGGCACTGACGGCAGCCCGGCAACGGACGAGGACGCAGCCCTGGGCGCTGAAGTGCACCGACAAGTAGTGGTATCAGCAACCGCCGGCGGCACCGTTTTGACTGTTTCTGATGTGCTTCGGGGCGCTGACGTTGCGGGCCTGGCCATCCGCGAAATGGCCATCATCGACAGTGATGGTGACCTTGCTGGCCGCCGCGCGTTCGGAGCGTTAGAGCTCGCACCCGGTACCGACATTGACACAACACTCACCCTGCAATTTTGACGGAGTAATTCATGGCCGAATATTTAACCCCTAACAGCCCCCCGGCATTTAGTGAGCAGCTGCGCGCGATGACAACCGCAGATCCGGCGCACCCGGATTCCTGGAATCCGCAATACTTGGCTTTGATCGAAAACGACTTCTGGCTGCGCGATAAAATCGCCCAAACCCAAGGCCAGGTTGAAGACATTCTGGGCAGCGATCCTATCAACCTGTCAGATCGGCTTGACGCCCTGGTTCAATACGGCGCGCAACGCGTTTTTGTTGAGCGTGCAGAACAAGTGCCTGAGTTTGTGATCGAATCCGCTGTGGGCGGCGATGACAGCATCG
>Ga0307932_1000594_pt1 | contig 14901 bp, 15 predicted proteins | sample OrgLakmetageno48_FD_201843 | JGI IMG/M metagenome (GOLD analysis project Ga0307932, IMG submission 201843) | Saline water microbial communities from Organic Lake, Antarctica - #48 | ecosystem: Environmental > Aquatic > Non-marine Saline and Alkaline > Saline | place: Antarctica: Organic Lake...
GTTGAACGTTGAATCATCATTGCACCCACTTGCGAACGTAACCAGACAAATACTCCGTCGCCATCACAATCACGATGATGATGATCAGAACAGCGCCAGCCGAGTCGTATTCGTAGCGATCAATGGCCGTGTTCAAAGTGGCGCCAATACCGCCTGCGCCGACGATGCCGATGACCGCCGATTCGCGAAAATTAATATCCAGCCGGTACAGCGACAAACCGATCAGCCGGGGCATTACCTGGGGCATCACACCAACGTGAATCAGCTGCAGCCAACTGGCTCCCGTGGCCCGAACGGCCTCAGCCTGGCGTTCATCCATCTCTTCGATGTCTTCCGCCAGTAATTTGGCCATAAAGCCGACGGTGGCGAAGGTCAGGGTCAGAAATCCGGCCAGCGGACCAAACCCCACCATGGCGACAAACAAAATAGCGATGATGATTTCCTGCAAGCTGCGCGACACCGCAACAAAACTGCGGCAGATCAAATAAATCGGGCCGTTGGAAACATTGCGCGCAGCACCCAGGCCAACCGGTATGGCCAGCAAAACGCCGGCGATGGTCGACGTCAGCGTCATCGTAAGGCTTTCTATCAGGCCGATGGATATGTCGCGCCAGCGGGTGGTGAAATCCGGTTGTAAAAAGCCCATGGCAAATCGGCCGCCCCGGTCAAGCCCCTCGTAGGCCCGCTGCCAGTTAACATCCAGCGAGCTGCTGGCGGCCAGTAGGTACACCAACGCCACTAGGTACAAACCCCAGCGCCAACGCGGATCGGGAATCAGAACGGGCGGGCGGCGCCAGGTTCTGGGATACCGCTGTGTTGTCATTGGGCCCGCTCCAGGCGCTTTGTGCCCAGTGCCGGGGGCTTTAAATCGTCACCCTCTCGGCCGGACTGGCCCCGCAGGGCCGCCCAGTCTTCCTCGCCGTAAATCCGCGTCAGAACATCGTCAGACAACTCAGACGGTGCACCATCGAACACCACCCGTCCCTGATTCAGGCCAACGAGTCGAGTAACGAAGGCCTGCGCCAGCGGCACGTCATGAATATTGATGATGGCTGGTAACCCGCGTTCGTGACACAGCTCAATGATCAACCGCATGACTTGACGCGACGTTTTCGGATCAAGACTGGCGGTTGGCTCATCAACCAACAACAGATCCGGTTCCTGCGCCAGGGCCCGCGCTATCCCAACGCGCTGGCGCTGGCCACCAGAGAGCGCGTCGGCGCGTTTGTCGGCGTGGTCGGCCAGGCCCACCCGATCCAGGAAGCGATAGGCGTTTTCGATGTCGTCGGCCGGGTAGCGGCGGGTCAGGCTGCGCCAGAACGGCACGTACCCCAGGCGACCGGAAAGCACGTTCTCCATAACGGTCAGGCGTTCAACCAGGGCGTATTCCTGAAAAATCATGCCGATGCGACGGCGCTGGCGGCGCAGTGCGCTTTTACCCAAGCCGGCCATTTCCTGGTTGCCCAGCCAAATCTTGCCAGAGCTGGGTTCAACCAGGCGGTTAATGCAGCGAATCAGGCTTGATTTGCCCGCGCCAGAGGGGCCAATCAAGCCCACTACCTGGCCGGCCTCTACCGACAGGTTGATGTTGGTCAGCGCCTTGTCACCCGTCTTGTAGACCTTGCTCAACTGTTCCAGTTTTAACACCTTACAACTCCTTATGCCCGGTCAAGAATGACGCAGGCGATGGCCCTTGGCGCTATTGGCAGCTGTACTGCACGCCGTTGGCGTCGTCGATCTGACGAATAACCGACCATTCTTTTTGAAACGTAATGGGAATAAACTGCGCCTCACCCGAGTTGGAAAACTCGGCTTTCAGCTGCGTGCCTGACCAGTCGAAGGAGAAAAAAGCGTTCTGAATAGCGTCCTGCAAATCCGGATGCAAATCGTGGGCAAGGCCGTAAGACGTGGTTGGAAAGGTTTGGGACGTGTACAGCGTTTTAATCTGGCTTTCAGCGACAATGTCGCGGCTGAGCATACGGTTCAGCACAGAGTTGGCGATGGCCGCTGCCGGGTAATCCTGATTTGCAACGCCCAGAATGGAGTTGTCGTGCTTGCCGGAAAAAACCGCCTCAAAATCGCGCCCCGGCTCCATTTTGTACTCCGCTTTCAAAATAGCGGAAGGCGCCTTAAAACCCGAGTTGGACGTTTGAGAGGTAATGACGAAAGATGACGGTTGAGTGACACCGTTTCGCGGCCTGATTTTTTGATCATAGCCAGGGCCTGCGCGATTGTTGGCGCATTGCCAATTTAGTCTTTGACACCGTGCCACGTTGGCCGTAACCTTTTTTATTGGTTAACCGGAAGCAGACCAAAAGCTTTCCCGCCGCGCCATAAGTAAAAAGGCAGAACAGCATCTTGCTGGTCTGCCTTTTTTGTATTTATTCACGGATTGACCCAAGCCAATGCCCCAGCCTATCAGCCGCCTAGATCGATGCCTGTTTGTCGCCGTGCTTGTGCTGCTGGTGTGGCTGCCGTTGCCGCTGGGCAGCAATCGCGACTGGTCTGTGGGCCTGCTGGTGCTGTTAATCGGTGGGCTGGGCAGCCTTTGGGCCATCGGCCAGCTGCGCGGCAGCGTAACACCCGCGCTGCGAATCAGGTCGGTTCGGGCCGCGCTCCCTCTTTTAGGGCTGCTGTTACTCACTCAAGCCTGGGTGGCAACGCAGTGGCTGGCCGGGCTGACGGTCGACAATGGCGCAACCTTCCAATACCTGATGCTCGGGCTGGCCTACAGCCTGCTGTTCCTGCTGGTGGTTAGCCTGTGCCACAGCCGCAAACGGCTGAACCTTCTGTTGGGCACCTTAGTCGTCAGCGGTGCCCTGCAAGCCTTTTGGGGGGCTTTCATGACGTTGTCGGGCGTTGAGTGGTTGCTGGCCAGCCCCAAAACCAGCTACGTCGGCAACGCCACCGGCACCTTCGTTAATCGCAACCACCTGGCGGGCTACCTGGAAATGACCCTGGCCTGTGGCATCGGCCTGCTGCTGGCGCTGCGCGACAACCGGTCCTTCAGCTGGGTCAACCTTCTAGAGCTGTTGATGGGGCCCAAAGCACGCCTGCGCCTGGCCTTGGTGATTATGGTTATCGCCCTGGTAATGACCCACTCACGCATGGGCAACGCCGCGTTTTTCATCAGCCTGCTGTTGGTTGGCGGGCTATTCATCCTGATCGAAAAAGAACACCGCCTGCGCAACAGCCTGATCCTCGCCAGCCTGGTTCTGATTGACCTACTGGTGATCAGCCAATACTTCGGCCTGGGAGAACTCAAAGACCGCTTAATCAACACCCGCCTGAGCGATGTGGTGGTCAACGGCGACGTGGTGCAGCGGGCCAACGAAGTGCGCGACGACGTGTTTGGCTACGCCATTCCCCTGTTAACAGAACGCCCACTGGTGGGCCAGGGCGCCGGCAGCTTCGAGGCGGTGTTTCCGCAATACCCCGGCGAAGACATTCGCATACACTTCGACCACGCCCACAACGACTATTTGCAGTTCGGCATCGAATTTGGCCTGCTGGGCAGCCTGCCGCTGATGGCGTTCACCCTGATGGCGCTGTGGCACGCACTAAAAGCGCTGCGGCGGCGCGATTCGGTGTACCGCAGCGGCGTTGGCTTTGGCGCGGCCATGGGCATTATTGCCCTGCTGATTCATTCCAGCACCGATTTTAACCTGCAAATTCCTGCCAACGCCGCAACGTTCGTGGTGCTGTGTGCCATTGCCGTGCTGGCCGGCAGCCACAGCAATACCCGAAAACGCAAAACACCGCGCACGGCAGACGAATAAAACAGAGGGCAGGGCGTTAGCAGCCCTCAGCCTTGATACAAACTAAGCAGCCCCGCTGCGGGCGGCAGTCAAGTAACGTCCCACAACGCGAAACAACCAGACCCCAATAAACGCAAGAGTAACGCCCAGCAGATTGGCCAGAATGTCATCCAGGTTGAACTGACGGGCGGGTTGCAGGCGATACTGCAACCACTCCAACAGCGGTGCAAGCAGCAACAGAACCCCCCACAACGGCCAGCCAGCAACCCGCTGGAACGCTAAGCGGCTGCTCAATGACAGCGCGCCAAACGCCAGTACATGTAGGAATTTGTCCGACTGCTCGAACAAATTTGGCGACGGCTCGGGGCGGAACAGGCCGTAAAGTACCACCAAGATGCAGGCCACGAACGAGATATATTTCATTGCGTACACGAGCTCAATTTAAGACACCATTTGTAGTTAGAAAGCCGCAAATAGCGGACGGTTAATTGACATTTCAATGCTTACTTTTGGAACAATTGCAGCGGCTTTCCTTAATTAGCAACCAAGCAAATTACTTGCTCTGGCTCAAAATATTAGCCCATAGGTGCCCGGGTGACTATGCAGAGCTTCAAACAGTGGAAGGAATCCGTTCTTTTTGGAATGCTTCAAATCCAATTGGTGCAGCTAGTGGCTGCTCAGCGCAGCTAGCGTCGTTTCAGGGGCGCCTAGGAATCTGAGGCAAACCGTCCAAACCAGTTTGCATGAAAGTCTTTTACTAAACCTACTTAGTCACGGTTCCAAAGCAAGCCAGCACTCTGCTGTTTAGCTCGAAGAGACAGACACAAAAATGTCGCAAACCTATAGATTAAGAGTAAAAAAGTGCCATAATCGCTGCTAAAAACCCCAAACCAAAGGAATCAGCGTTAAAGCCACGGCTCCGGCAATCAAGCTCAAAGGCACCCCGATTTTCACATAATCAGTAAACTTATAGCGCCCCGGCCCGTAAACCATAAGGTTGGTTTGATAACCTAAAGGCGTGATGAAAGACGCCGACGCCGCGAACATCACCGCAACGGCAAATGGCAGTATGCTCACACCCAACTGCTCGGCTACCGCCATAGCGATGGGGAACATCAGTACTGCAGCAGCATTGTTAGTGATCAGTTCGGTGAACATTACTGTCAGAAAATACACTAGAATCAGCACCTGCCAAGGAGACAAATCCCCCAGCCCTAGCAACCCACTGACAATCCAATCCGCCGCCCCGGTTACCGTCATCGCGTTACCCAGCGCAAAGGACGCCGCTATAACAACCAACACTGGCAAATCCACACTGCGCCGGGCGCGGCCTGCCGTCATACAACCGGAAAGAATCATACCGCCCGCTGCCAGAAAAGCAGCCTCTATAATGGGCAACAAACCAGTGGAGCTGGCCAACACCATCAAAGCCAGAATACCCAAAGCCGTTGGCGCTTTACGAAAGTCTGGAGGTGTCGAATCATTCAGCGCACTCACCAGCAAAAAGTCACGCCGAAATCGATACTGCTCCACAAACTGATGGCTGGTTTCAAGTAACAGCGTATCGCCAATTCGGAAGGTGATATCACCCAATTTACCAGGAATTCGCTCACCTCCACGGGCAAGAGAAAAAATTACGGCACTAAAGCGCGTGCGAAACTGACTGTCGCGAATGGTTTTCCCCAGCGCGGGGAACTCTGGCCCCAGAACAACTTCCACCAAACAACGCTGGTGATTTGCGACACCCAGCTTATGCACATTGCCATTGGCTGGCTTTAGCCCCTGAATACGCCGTAACTCGCTGGCGCATTCAGGGGCACCAATAAAGTACAGCTTGTCGCCAGCCTGCAACACTCGATCGGGCTCAACCGCCGTAATCAACCGGCCACCCCGATCAATTTCAGCCAGGTAACCGTAGTTCAAGGCTCGCAACCCGGCTTCGGTAATCGATTTACCGACCAGCGGCCCAGAGGTGACAACCTCAACTTCAACCCCGTATTCCCTAACCTGATCCAATTCTTCACTAAAGCCACCGCGATCTGGCAGCAAGCGAGAACCAAACACAACAAGGAAGGTCCCGCCAATCAGCAGCAGCGGTACGCCAACCCAAGCCAGTTCAAACAGCCCTAGATGGATGTCGAGCTCAGATTGCAACATTCCATCAACAACCAGATTGGTACTGGTGCCAATCAATGTACAAGTACCGCCCAAGATGGCCGCATAGCTAAGAGGCAAAAGCAGTTTCGACGCAGAAATACCCAACCGCTGAGCCCAGCCTTGAATCGCAGGGATGAACATAGCAACCACGGCTGTATTGTTCATAAACGCACTCAAAATACCCGTCGGCGCGATCATCCTTAGTTGAGCGCCCTTTTCTGTTTTAGGATGCCCCAGCAACCGCCTTGCAATCCACTGCACCGCACCGGTCTCTTTCAAGCCTGCGGCCACCACATACAAAGTGGCAATGGTTATAACGCCCGGGTTGCCAAAACCAGCCAGGGCCTCTGCCGGAGTAAGAATGCCTACGATCAGCAATAGAGCCAGCGCTGCCATCAGCACCAAATCTGCCGAAAACCGTGTCAGCATCAAAGTGGACAACACCGAGAACAGCGTCACCAGAGTGAAAATGCCTTGCCATTCCATTGGGTGCAGAGTCTCTTTTTATCGGAGTATTGTGCTGCCGTTAAGCTGCAATCAATTGCCTATCGAGAAGATAATTGATCAACGATTCTACGCAGCCATCTACTGACGAGCTGGACGTGTCTAAGCTAATTTCCGGGTGGGCGGGTACTTCATAGGGCGAATCAATGCCGGTGAAATCCCGGATCTCACCGGCGCGTGCCTTTTGATACAGCCCTTTGGGATCACGCTCTTCACACGTCGCCAGAGGTGCACTCAGGTACACCTCAATAAACTCACCCGCTGGGAAAAGCTTACGCACTAAGCGCCGGTCACTGGTGAAGGGCGAGATGAACGCACTCAGCACGATCAACCCTGCATCAGCAAACAGTTTACTCACCTCACCAATGCGGCGGATGTTTTCGACCCGGCCCTCTTCAGAGAAGCCCAGGTCTTGGCACAAGCCGTGGCGAACGTTATCCCCATCCAGCAAAAACGTATGATAACCCCGGTTATGCAATGCTACATCCAGCGCATTGGCAATGGTGGACTTGCCAGAGCCGCTTAGCCCCGTAAACCAGAGCAGGCAGGGCCTTTGATTTTTGTTCTCGGCGCGCTGAGAACGGACAACTTTGTGGTCGTGCCAAACAATATCGTCTGCCAAAACAGAATCCCTCTGGAATTAAACAGATTTACAGGCCCACTCGGGGTAGTTTTCACGGATGAACCGGTTGAGGTTGCGCTCTGCTTCGTTATATTCGCGCGCTGATAAGTCACCCGTGCCATCCAACGCACGCTCCACCATACCGGCTGCCACGGTTACGTTGGTAAGCCGGTCAATCAAGATGAACGCGCCGGTGCCCGGATGGTTTTGGTAGTCTTCCATCACCACCGGCTCCGTCAATTGCACGTCACACAGGCCGATGGCGTTCAACTCCAACCCGCCGGCAATCTGCTTATGGCGCTCAAGTGTGTTTATATCGACTTCTTCCAGCACTTCATTGACAAAGCAACCGGTCACTTTGGTGCCTATTTTTATTCCGTATTCACGCCCCGGCACCAGTGCTCTCTCGTTCATCCACACCAAATGGGCGGCGAAGCGCTCGCCCATGGCAGGTTCCTGACCGGCGTGCACTAGCAAATCACCCCGGGAAATATCGATTTCATCTTCCAGGGTTAGGGTGATCGCATCACCCGGCCACGCCATCTCAATCTCGCCTTCATAAGTCTGAATGCTCTTAACCCGAGAGCTTTTGCCGGAGGGCAATGCGGTTAATGTGTCACCCTTGTGCACTACGCCGCTGGCAACTGTGCCGCAGTAGCCACGAAAGTTGAGGTTAGGGCGGTTCACATACTGCACAGGGAAACGCAAGTCGGTTAGGTTGTGGTCTTCACGCAGTTCTACCTGCTCTAGAATGTTCATCAGCGTCTCGCCGTGGTACCAGGGCATGCCTTCGCTGCGGTTAACCACGTTGTCTCCGTTCAGGGCAGAGATGGGCACGTAGTAAACGTCTTTCAGGCCCAGCTGCGCCGCGAGTTTCTCGTACTCGGCGCGGATGTTATGGAACACGTCTTCGGAGTAATCCACCAGGTCCATCTTGTTGATGGCAACAACGATGTGCTTCAGGCCCAGCAGACTAACAATGAAGCTGTGCCGGCGGGATTGAGTCAGCACCCCTTTACGAGCATCAATAATCACCACGGCGAGATCACAGGTGGATGCTCCTGTGACCATATTACGGGTGTATTGCTCGTGCCCCGGGCAGTCACCAATAATGAACTTGCGCTTGTCGGTGGAAAAATACCGATAGGCGACATCAATGGTAATACCTTGCTCGCGCTCTGACGCAAGACCGTCTACCAGCAACGCCAAATCTAGCGCTCCGCCGGCATTGCCTTGGCGTTCATTGTCTTTGTGAAGTGAGGCAAGGTGATCTTCAAAAATCAGTTTGGAATCGAACAACAGACGGCCAATCAGCGTCGACTTGCCATCGTCTACGCTGCCGCAGGTCAGAAAACGCAGCAGGTCTTTATTTTCGTGTTGATCCAGGTACGCAAGAATATCGGATTCAATCAATTCAGATGCGTGTGACATAACAGCTCCTCAGAAGTACCCTTCGCGTTTTTTTTGTTCCATGGACGCCGAAGAATCGTGGTCAATCACACGGCCCTGGCGTTCCGATGTTTTGGTCAGAAGCATTTCTTGAATAATCTCTGGCAGGGTGGTCGCATTCGATTCAACGGCGCCGGTCAGTGGGTAGCAGCCCAGAGTTCGAAAGCGAACCATCTTCATTTCCGGGGTTTCACCGGGTGCCATGGGCATTCTGTCGTCGTCTACCATGATCAGAGTGCCGTCACGCTCAACAACCGGGCGCTTGGCCGCGAGGTACAAAGGCACGATATCGATGTTCTCCAGGTAGATATATTGCCAGATATCCAGCTCGGTCCAGTTAGACAAAGGGAATACGCGAATGCTCTCGCCTTTGTTGACCTTGCCGTTGTACAGATTCCAGAGTTCCGGGCGCTGGTTTTTGGGATCCCACCGGTGAAACTTATCCCGGAACGAATAGACCCGCTCTTTGGCGCGGGATTTTTCTTCATCGCGGCGAGCACCGCCGAAAGCCGCGTCAAAACCGTGCTTTTCCAGCGCTTGTTTGAGCGCCTGAGTCTTCATTACATCGGTGTGTTTGGCGCTGCCATGGGTAAAAGGCCCGACACCCTGCGCGACGCCTTCCTGATTAGTGTGCACAACCAGCTTCAAGCCCAGTCGCTGTGCCAGTTCGTCGCGGAATGTGATCATCTCGCGGAACTTCCACGTGGTGTCTATGTGCATTAGTGGAAACGGCAGTTTGCCCGGGGCGAAGGCCTTTATCGCCAGGTGCAGCATGACCGCTGAATCCTTGCCAATGGAATATAGCATCACCGGGTTATCAAACTCGGCCGCCACTTCGCGGATGATGTGGATTGACTCGGCCTCAAGCTGTTTGAGGTGGGTTTTCTTGGGAGGGGTTAATGTCATGGGTGTCTATTAGCTCCAGAACTCAGCAATTGTATTCAAAAATTCGTTCAGTTGGCTTCCCGGCAAGGCGTTGATGCCGGCGGCTGCCTTTCGACCGCCCCCCGTGGGGAACTGACGAGCCAGCTCATCGGCACCGTTGCGGTTATTCAGGGGCGCGCGAATACTCACCAGATAACTACCGTCAGCAGAGGCGATCACAATCGCACAAGCCTTATCCGGGTTGCGGTTGGCCAACTCGTTGCCCAACACACCACTTACCCGGCGGGCCCAGGGCTCGTCCGGGAGTTTTACCACCAGCGAACTATTATTCTCAGTGAGCACCGGTGCCGAAAGGCCACTGGCCATGTCGGCCTTATAGCCGCCACGCAGTTTCTGCCAAGCTGGCGGCTGGGAAGCGATCAATTCGAGCGGGTCCGAAAATTTTACGAACTCACGGTAAAGACCTGCAGGATGGAAGTGCAGGTCGTCTACTGTGGCGCCGTACCCGTTGTAGTTGATGCACACACCAAGGATTTTCAGGAACTCCGTCTGCTCTGCAGACAACCCGGCAGCCCCTGCAAGACTCTCAGCCACCGCATTAAGGTTATCGCCAAAGGCGGCCGCAATCGCCCAGTTATGAAACCGGCCGTCCAGATGCTGATCCATCAGCAAACTGGTGCACGTGGTGGGCTGAGTATCGATCAGTGCGGTAAACCCGGGGGCATCAGGCAAGGTATCGCCCGGGAAATGATGATCCACATAAAACACGGTGCTGCCCGCCGCCAAAAGCGCGTCCACAGCATCTCGGTTCTTGTCCAGGCTGATGTCCAGAATATTGGCTTTTACCGGCTCAGAGACGGGAAGCCGGCGGGCAAGGGCAATATCACGCTTGACGCCGGTAATCAGTGTGGTCTCAGCAGGCTCCGCTAAGCGCAACTGTATCAGGGCGCAGATGCCATCGGCATCGCCGTTAAATACGTCGTACAACTTCATTAAAAATCACCGTTTCATTGGTTTAGCTGAACGCCAAACAGCAAGGGTATTGAAACCGAGCCTGCGCTTTACCCAATAAACCGCAAGCAGATTTTGAGCGCCAACAGCGAGCGCGGTGGAGATTGCGGCGCCAAGCGCGCCATAGAGGGGAACCAATACAAAGGTAATCACCACGCTGATTGGGGCGACAATCAGCAGCGTATTGCGCAAGTCCCGCTCGTGGCCAGACATGCTGAGCAAATAACCCACCGAGCCGGTGACCACATTCACAAACTGGCCAACAGCCAGAATCTGCAGCAACACCGCGCCCCCGGCAAAGCCCTCACCGAACAGCCCCATTAAGAAGTCAGGGAAAATCAGCATAACCGCCACCATCGGCGTAGCGCCAAGCGCCATAAGGCGTACGGCCGTGAGTGCCATTTTCCGCAAGCCTTCCGTGTTTCCCGCCGCGTGCAGTGCCGCGAAGCGGGGCGCCACTACCATGTTCACCGCCATCAGAATAAAGCTTACCAGCATGGCAGTGCGTTGGGCCACGGCAAGCTGGGCGATTTCTTCGGGTGGAAGATAGGCCCCGCCCACAAACTGCCCGGTCCACTGAATCAACTGGCTCATCACTAACACGATCCAGAGAGGCCAAGCCGACGCAAACATAGAGCGCCAGGAAATGTCGTAGTTGCCCTGGTTGGTTCGCCCACTTGTTCTCAGGTGCCAGAACACTAGGAAGCCGCCCAAAACTAGGAAGGAACCAATGCTGTACGCAAGTGCCGCCTCTGCGGCCAATGTCAGGCCGAAGAGCCAAATCGCTACGATTAAGGCAATGTTGGCTGCCACATTCATGGCAATGATGGCGGAAGAAACTCGGCCTATTCCCTGAAGGTTTTGTGCAATCAGCCAGAGCAAAGCAAACGAAACGATCGAGGGCGCAATCGCCGCTAGAACTAACTCAAGCCCCGGTTTATTAAAGACATCAATGGCCAGATACCCCGCCCAGAGCCACAAAAGAGCGGCGGCAATCGCAGATACTACAAAAGTAACCGCAGCACCTCTCAAAAATACAGAGCGAACTGCTTGCCAGTCACCACTAAATTTGGCTGCGGCGACATGCCGAAGAATAACGCTATCAAAACCGCAGCGAGTGACTCCACCTAAAAATAAGACTATCGTCAGAGCTAAGAACAAAAAACCGCTTTGTTCTGCGCCTAGTGTTCTAGCGAGCACAAGACTCATTACGAGCGCGACAGTCGCACCCGCGCCTTTAACGAAAAACGCAGTCAATGTCTGAAGCAGAAAATCCGTATTTTTTGATCTCATGATACAAGGGTAGATAGCCAAACCAAATTTTTCATCAAAGCTCTTCTCCTTTTCATTTGCTGAATGATTGAGTTTACCTTCAGCACCTTGGCTGACAAGACAAATATCGAAGCCCAAAATTTCAGTCGCACCAAGCCTTATTGCTACGGTGTTTTTTGATGCTGATTTTTCGCGCCAGTACCTTGTAGACCCCCTTACTTCCAGCGCTGCACTTCTTCTGGATAAAAGTTTTCTTTTTCATGGCAATAGACATTCGCTCCGTCTTCAGCCATGGAGGTTATTTCAATCGCAGCGGCCAGCTCGACTTAGGACAGCCATTCCTTCTCGGTCTTCCTTCACTTTAGTGAAGAACACTTTGCTGGCGCCGACTTTCTCTTCATCACTGAGGATCAGCTTAATACGCTCACTCAGTAAGGCGTCGGAGAAGCCCCGCTGACGGCGCTTGAGGAAAGCGCGCGGCGTGTCTTCTTCTTCAACGTCGTATGGCAGCTGATCGCGCAGAGCATCGATTTCAGCCTCAAGTTCCGATTCATCAAACAGATAGAACTGATGGGCCAATTTTTCGCTGCTGGCCGAGAGCTGCTGGATTTTTTTCAGGCGCAGCAGCTCTTCGAGCAATTGAATGCGGGTATGGCAACTCTGGATAACATGTCCGCGCTGCTCAAGAGTTTTGTCACGCTGTTGGAACCCAACCTCTTTAACCGCGAGTTGCTGCTGAAGATCCGCGGCAACAGTCGTGATTTCAGCGGCGGAGAAACCGCTGGAACCAGACGTAGTCACAGGCGTTTAAGGCATTGTTTTCAAATATAAAATATAGCAAAAAAGTGCCCTGAAACACGCTTCACGGCTATCCAATAGTGTCATAATGCAGGATGTTATGGCCTGTCAACAGGGCAATATCCCCTGTGTGCCAACCTAAGCATGAGCCAACTGATTTTGAGTTAACATAGAAATCAGGGTGCTTTAGGAGACCGTCATGCCAAAGCCGATGACACACATTCTACCCAACCCCAAGCTCGAAAAGCGGGGGCGTCGCTCATTCACTGTAGAGTATAAGTTATCCGTCCTACAGCAAGCCGATGCCTGCCAGCATGGGGAGCTAGGCCCTCTGTTAAGGCGTGAGAAGCTTTATTCAAACCAGCTTGCCCAGTGGCGTCGAGAGTTCGCTGAACAAGGCGTTGCCGGTTTGAATAAGTCTCAGCCAGGACCTGCCGCTACCAAAACAGCTGAACAAAAGCGCATTGAACAGCTGGAAAAAGAACTGGGACGTTTGCGCCGTCAGCTTGACGTTAAAGACAGCTGTATCTCACTCCAAAAAAAAGCCTTGGCACTCATCGAAGCTTTCGATCAAGAGAACTCGCAGTCATGATGATGACAGAGTCACTACCCAACGGCCTTACAGAGCGACTGGCTTGCAAGGTCTTGAACCTTTGTCGCAATACTGTTCGGTCAGTGCGTCAGCGATTGAGCTTCATCGGCCCTCAGGAATCCCCTTTACGCTGCAGAAAAGACGCCAGACAACCCAAGGCCCTGGATGCACACGAACAGCAGCAGGTACTGGAGGTATTGAACGACGAGAGCTACTGTAATCAGCCACCCATACAGGTCTATCACAACCTGCTTCAACAAGGTCGATATCTGTGCTCGGTGAGCACCATGCATCGCTTGCTACGCAAACAAAACCTGCAGGGCGAGCGACGCGCTCAGCGCGCACCACAATCGAATCTGATGCCGCGTCTGTTGGCAACAGCGCCCAATCAGGTCTGGACGTGGGACATTGCCAAATTACCGACGCGCAAGCGCGGTGAGTACTTGTCTCTGTACGTGGTTATGGACTTGTTCAGTCGCTATATTGTTGCCTGGATGCTGTCCCGCAAGGAAAATAGCGCCCTGTCATCACAACTGATAGACGAAGCCGCCCAGCGCTATAACATCGTGCCGGGCCATCTCACGCTGCACCAAGACCGTGGTGCGCCCATGACCGCCCACTGTTACCTGGACTTGCTCTCCGAGCTGGCCATAACCGCCAGTCATAGCCGGCCCCGCGTGAGCAATGATAATCCAATGAGTGAAGCGCAATTTAAAACACTCAAGTACCAGCCAGACTACCCACGACGCTTTGATCATTATGATCACGCCATGCGCTGGTGCAATGATTACGTGGAGTGGTACAACCACGTGCACCACCACAGCAGTCTTGAAGGATTTACGCCCGCACAGGTGTTTACAGGCCAATACGTAGACATTGCCCGAGTGCGTCAAGGGGCTCTGAATGAAGCCTTTGCCGCGCATCCAGAGCGGTTCAGCCAGGGGCGACCTCTCGTTAAACTGCCACCACAAGAGGTGACTATTAACCCAATACCGGACGACGCTGAACCATCTATCGCCGAGCAAGGGGTCAACTTCCCAACGCTGCAGAGAGCCATACCGAAAGCAATTTAATTACTAAGGAGTTGGTTCAAAAGAGGTTGACACGTTCCGTATCTGACTCTTCTCATCAACACACAGCACCAACGCCTTCGTTGGCGGGTTCATGTACAAGCCAACAATATCGTGAACTTTAGCTACAAAATGGGGGTCGGTAGACAGCTTGAACGTATCATGGCGATGCGGCTTTAAACCAAAAGCCCGCCAGATTCGACTCACCGACATAGAACTCAATCCGGCTTCTTTTGCCATCAGGTTCGTCGACCAGTGGGTGGCATTTTTTGGCTTTTCCCTGAGTGTTTTATTAATTAAATCAGTAACCTTTTGATCATTTATCGTTCGAGGCCGACCGGTTCTGGGCGCATCAGTCAGGCCTACAACCCGGCGCGCCTTGAAACGATTTCGCCACTTATTCACCGTTTCGGAGGTCACCCCAACGCGGTCACCGACCACCCTGCCCGGAAGGCCTTCAGTACTTAGCAGAATGATGCGCGCTCGCAACTGTTCAGCCGCAGGCATGCGTTGTCGCCGCAACCACGATTCCAGCTCCTCTCGCTCAGAGTCACTCACTTCAAGGGGTCTAGCTATCCGCGCCATGAGCACTTCTCCTGTGTCTGTTTGTCAGATTATACAGGACAGAAAAATTATCTATACGGATTTCTGTTAAGGGGCACTAGGGACTGTTGACGTTTTCGTATAAGGCATTGAATAAAATAGGCAAACTCGTAATATTGAGGTTCCGACACCACCAATAAAACGAGTTTGCCATGCCCCGATTCATGCTCAGTGATGAAC
>Ga0307932_1000622_pt1 | contig 14668 bp, 15 predicted proteins | sample OrgLakmetageno48_FD_201843 | JGI IMG/M metagenome (GOLD analysis project Ga0307932, IMG submission 201843) | Saline water microbial communities from Organic Lake, Antarctica - #48 | ecosystem: Environmental > Aquatic > Non-marine Saline and Alkaline > Saline | place: Antarctica: Organic Lake...
CTGGGCGAATCTCACGCCCTGCGGGAGCTGGTTCAGCGTCCGTTGTGCCTGGTCGATCTGCTCCTGCATCGCTATCAAGCGGCTCGATTGCCACTGCATCAGGCCCCAGTTCGCGCCTAAGATGATCACCAAGACTGCCAGCGCCGGCAGGCTGTATTTCAGCCAGCCCCATTTGAGTGTGTTCATCGCGGCTTGCCGGTTCTCGTTCGACGATTGCCTGATCGCGTTCAGATCGGCTGATAAAGATTTCTTCATCGAGGCGCTGCCCTGCTTCGCGCTGCGCTCCAGGTTCTCGATCAATTCCGTGATTTGGTTCAGTCGGTCGCTGATATCGCTTTTGGTGGTAGCCAGCTCGTCGTTCAATCCATCCCGCAAGCTCCGAGCGTGCCTTTTCAGCTCGCTGAGCGTGTGCTTCTCGATCCGCTCCCGGGCCTGCTCCTGCTTCGTTTCGAGCTTCTGCGATAGCTCGGACATCGAATTCGTGCCCATAAATGCCCCCTTTAAGACGTAATGCTTTATCGAAACCCGCCGGCTTCACGCTGACGTAATCTTTGCCCTCTCGGGTGATCTCGCCCAGCTCGCCCAAGCGGGCGATGACCCCGGCCCGGTCGTTGACCTCGCCAGCTTCAATCCGCCACATGAGCCATTCTGTGATTTTGGTCTTCGCCTCGGCCCGCTCTTCCAGGTGCGGCTTCCCGTAGGTTCTATCGTTCGTTTTCGCCTGCGCCCGGTCCGGGTCGTCGGGTCGCGCCCAGCCCTGCTCGTAGTTCCACGCATCGCGCAAATGGTCGTAATATTTTGCATGACCTGGTGGCGCTATATTCAGCGCCTTGCCGGTGGTCAGTTCCTGCCGAGGCACAACCATGTGCAATTCTGTGTTGCCCTCATGGGTGTGGCGCACCCATAAAATGTCGTACTGGTCGCGATCGAGGCCCGCGAATGCCAGGGCCTCGAAATCACCCATAACCTGCTGCTGCTGGGCCTCGTTCGGTGAATCCTCGGCGGCGAACGCAATCACGCCGCTGGTGTATCTGTTTTTGTGATGACAGGTGTCAATCAGCGCCCTGGTGGTCGCCGGATTGCCGCGCAAAACCTCCGGGGGCGGCTGGCGCTCCAACAAAACGGGGTCTCCGTTTTCCTCCCTAAGCGTCGCTCCATTTTCGTCGATTTGGCGCACGTGATCAGAGGTGAGGTATTCGGTCGGGCCACGGCCACCGCCACGGCCACGAGCGAAAAATTTAATCAGCATCGGCCACCTCCGACTTGCGAGGGCGGGGCGAATGGTCGGCCCGGATAGCGGCCAGCTCGCGCTCCAGCGCGATCAGCGCAGCCAGCACCTGCCCCGCCTCGGCGTCGGATTTGTAGGTGTTCGCCCATCGGCCAACCTGGTTCAGGTTGTTGCCGATGCGGCCCAGCTCCCGGATCAACTCAGGATCGACGCGTTTCACCGGGACCGGTTTTGGTTTTGTCTTATTAGACAACCGCGCTTCGCCCAACTCCTGCCGGATCAGGTCGGCCAGACTCAAACCACTGACTGCCGCTAAATTGTGCCAGGCATCCCGCTCACCCGGCGATACCTTCACATGAACCCACTTTTCACGTTTCGACATTCTTTTTCCTACTGCCCGTAGTAAGCCGCAGAGCGGCAAAGAGCGCGGCTTGCCGCGTCATCATTGGCTTTTCTGTGGTTTTGGGTCCATTTGTGGTGCGGGGGATTGAAGGGGGCGTCGCCCCCTCACCAGTCCCGTTAGCGTAGCTAACGGGTAGGCTGGCTTAATTACTTAATATAGCGCTGTTCCGTAGGAACTGCAACTTTTTATGGCCCTGCGGGCCGCTTTTGGGCAGTAGGAAAAAGAAGTTTGTGTGGCTGTTGTGTGGCTGGCTTAGCAATGGCCTGAACTGTTCCGGCCCGGCGCGCGGGTTTCATCCCGCGCTGCATAGGGCCAGTGGCACCCAACGGGTGCCGCATAGTGGTTCGAATTTTGAGTTATCCACAGGAGGGCCAGGATCGCACCCTTCCTTTTTCCTTTTCTTCCTTTTAAATACTTTTCCGACGCTAATAAATAATTAAAAACAAAGGCTTACAACGCATAAAGACGACAAATCCGCAATGAAAGACGACAAATCCGCAGCATAAAGACGACAAATCCGCAATGGAAAAGCGACAAATCCGCAGTAATAAACGACGCTAATAATCAAGGTCGTTTAATGTGTTAGGCTGACCACATCTTGAACAGGGAAGGCCGCACTGGATGAAAGACCTGGTTGTAAAATCGAATGCTCTGGTTGAAGCAGGGCACCGCCTATCGCTGACCGAGCAGCGCATTGTGCTGTCTGCCATCACCCGGATACGGCGGGATGAAGAGCCTTCCTCAGATGCCTGGTACATAGTTTCAGCGAACACGCTAGCCGATGTTGCGGGAATCTCCGCCAGCCGTGCCTACCACGATCTGGCCGATGCTGTAGAAACCCTGTGGCAGCGGGAAATCGTTGTGAGAGGCGGGCCGAACGGTAGGCAGGAAACACCGAAAAATGGCCGTATGATGAGGGTTCGGTGGGTTCAGGCGATTGACTACATACCCGATGAGGGCGCGGTAAGGCTTATGTTTTCCGCACCGGTTGTGCCCTATCTGACACTGCTAAAAGACCAGTATACAAAGTACGAGCTGCAATACGTGGCGCCTATGCGTAGTCGCTTCGGGCCTCGCCTATACGAGCTGCTGGTTCAATGGCGGCTAACTGGGGAGCGAGAGTTGGCCATCGACGACATTCAGCGTATGTGGGGCACCAGCTACGAAAGAATTTTCGACTTCAAAAAACGGGTGATTGCGTACGCAGTGAAGGACGTGAACGAATACTCAGACCTGAACGTCTCTGTTGGATACAGAAAAACGGGGCGACGAGTGACGCACGTTCAGTTCAAATTCAAACCCAAAACCGCCCAGAAACAGGTATCTCGCGGCCTGACCAGGGCTCAAATAGAGGCAGCGGCGAAGCCTGGCGAAACGTACGAGCAAGTGAAAGATCGGCTTAGTCGAACCAGCGGCGGCTAAATATTATTATATAAAGAGGTTTTTGTATTAAAATGCTTTTATATTATTAAATAAAGAGGTTTTTGCGCTATAATATATTTATATCATTATATAATAGGTGGGTCGTGATCGTTTTGGTTGGCAGTGAAAAAGGCGGCGTCGGAAAAAGCATGGTCGCCGCTCATGCGGCGGTCCGACTGTCAATGACCGGCAAGGCCACCTTTTTGGCCGATGCCGATCCTCAGCAAACGTCTTTGCGCTGGGCGATGGCCCGTAAGGCACATCGGCCCGACGCGCCAGCGGTAGAGAGCGCCAGCCTCGTTGGCGACCTGCGATCGGAGATCACCAAGCTCGCTAAAAACTACGACCACATAGTAATTGACTGCGGCGGTTCTGATTCCATGGCGCTGCGCAGCGGGATGTTGCTAGCGCATCGAATGATAATTCCGAGCCGGGTTGCTCGCCGGGATATCGAAACCCTCCAGCATGTGAGCCAGCTGGTCGCCCAGGCGAACGCCGAACGAACCAAAAAAGGCATGACCGAGATGATTTCGCGGGTGGTCTTTAACGGGATCAAAGCGCTGCCCTCGTTCTGGAGTCGGATCGAGGCGGCGAAAAAAGCGGTCGAAGGTATGGGGCTAGGGGTCTCGAAATTCAGCATCGTTGATCGAGTCAGCTACGACGACAGCCAGTACCAGGGCGGCACCGTCTTCGATGCCAGAGAAGACCAAAAAGCGATTGACGAAATGGAGCGGGTTTTGAAATCCCTGCTTAGAAAAGAACAACCGGAGTGAAAATGGTCAAGCCAAACTACGAAATCGAGAGCACGGATTCGTTTATCGCGGGCGCTGAGGAAAGGGCGAACCGCAACGCGGTGAAGCCCGACAATCTGGTCCAAATAGGGAATCGAGTTCCGAAGGAATTACGACGCCAACTCAAGCAGGCGGCACTCGAAAACGACACCACGATCAACGCCATTCTGATTGACGCATTGGAAGCGTGGCTGGCCGACAACGATACAAAGCGACTCAGAGGCAGCGCCCTGGACGATGATGGGCTCTGATAACAAACGGTCGTTTTCTGGACGCCCGCTTCATAGCCTCAAAAACACCAATTTTCCTATTGTTTTGCGTCCAAGAATCACGTACAAAAAACTATGACCAGAAAAGGCTCGTTTGATGATCATAGGATATGCCCGTGTCAGTACCCAAGATCAAAATCCGGAGTTCCAAGTCGATGCTCTGGAGAAAGCCGGTTGCGAACAGATCTTTCAAGAAAAATTTACCGGCAAGCTCCGGGAACGACCTGAGCTGTCGCAGTGTCTGCGTACCCTCCGAAAGGGCGACATTCTGGTTGTCTGGAAACTGGACCGGCTGGCCCGTTCACTGAAAGACCTGGTTGAAATCGTCCAGGATCTCAATGATCGCGAGATTGGCTTCAAATCGCTGACAGAAGCGATCGACACCACAAGCTCCGGTGGTCGGCTCGTTTTCCATATCTTTGGAGCCCTCGCTGAATTTGAGCATGACCTGATTCGGGAGCGGACAAAAGCGGGACTCGCCGCAGCTCGCGCTCGTGGCCGAAAGGGGGGGCGCAGACCAGTGATGTCTGCATTGGATGTGAAAAAGGCGGCTGCTATGCTTTCTGATCCGACGATGACGAAGGCTGAGGTGGCGGAGCATTTCAGGGTTAGCAGGACGACGCTCAATACCTCTCTGAAGCGTGAGGGATATTCGATTTAGATTGAGTGCTAACGATTTGGGCCTTTTGCCCGGGTAAGATTGCAACGATTGGTAGTCCTGGACTGCTGGTGAGACAAATGAATTAAGGAATGATGATGACTGCCCAGCTTAGGGGGCGGTCTCCAGCTCCCTGCGGCGAGCCCCACCTCAAAACGGAGTGCAGCATCATGAGCGACATTGAATTTTCTGTGCTGGAAGCGCAGCAGAAAATCCATGAATTGATCGCACAGCAACGCCCACTGGAACAGACCCTGGACGCGATAGCCGATTGGGTAGGCAGCATGATGCCCGGCGCGCTGGTTTCCATCATGCGGTTTCATCCGGACACCAACAGTCTGAGCCTGATGCCCACCAGCCGGTTTTCTGATGATTTTTTCCGGGCCATGCAGGATATTCCAGTGGCTGAGAACATGGGCACCTGCGGCACGGCGGCCTTCACCAAAAACCTGGTTATTACTGAAAATATTCAGAAGGACCCCCGCTGGGACGGTTACCATGACATTGCCGAGGCAGAGGGAGTGATTGCCTGCTGGTCCATGCCAATTCTAACCTCGAAGAGAGAGCTCCTAGGCACCTTCGCCACCTACTACCACGCCCCGACCACCCCGACCGTAGAAGCTCAGCACAATCTCACCCGCGGCGCTGCCCTGGTTGCCCTGGCCATTCTCCGCCAACGGGATACAGAAGACCTTCTCACCCTCTCCGAGCGGCACCAAGCCCTGTTCGATAACCATCCGTTCGGTTTATATACATTTGGCCTGGATGGTTGCTTCCAGAGCTGTAACGCAGCGATGGAACGCATTGCCGGCTATACGGCAGATCGCTTGTATGGCCTACACTTCAATCGCTTTGTTGAACCCGAGTACCGCGCACTAACCCAGAGGGCGTTTGACAGAGCCCGAAACGGTGAGGCCCTCACTTATGAAACCATGCGCACCCATGCATCCGGCCACCCCTACTTTGTGGAGGTCACCACCTTCCCGGTCACCATCCAGGGTGAGATTGTGGGCGTCTACGGTATCTGCCGGGACATTACCGATCGCAAAGATCAGGATGCGGAACTGCGCCTGCTCAAGCGTGGCATTGAGACAAGCCCCTACGGTTTTCTCATCGCGGACGCACGCAGTCCAGACATGCCGACGGTCTATGCCAACCCGGCGTACGCAGATATGACCGGCTATACCCAGAACGACCTTATCGGACACAACCGTCGCTTTCTTCAGGGCGACGACACCGACCCGGAAACCCTCGAAGCCATACGGCATGGGCTGCACCATCAAACCGAGGTCAATGTCGAACTGATTAACTACCGAAAGGATGGCACGCCTTTCTGGAGCCACCTGTCGATCAGCCCGGTGCTTGATAATGACGGCCTCTGCACTCACTTCATCAGCAACCAGCAGGATATTAGCCACCGAAAAGAGCGGCAAGCTCAGATTACCTACCAGGCAACCCATGATCTGCTAACCGGCTTACCCAATGAGGCCTCGTTTCAACAGAAACTGCGGGACGCACTGACTGCGGATGGTGAGCGTGGATCGTTGGCCGCCATGCATGTGGACTTGGACGGGTTCAAGTCCATCATTGACGAACTGGGACACCATGTCGGCAACCAGGTACTCATAACCACTGCCCGGCGACTGACAGATCTGACGGCGCCTGAGGCGACCGTTGCCCGGTTGGTTGGGGATGAATTTGGCCTGCTGATACCCGGCTACACGAACCGAAACGAGGTCATCCAGCTGGCTAAGCGTATATTGGCTAACCTTGCACAGCCGATCGACGTGGATGGCCAGAGGGTTCACATCAGTGCCAGTATCGGGGTTGCCTGTAACGGCACGCCTCTGGACGCCCCCTATGAACTGCTCCAGTTTGCCGGTCTTGCCCTGGAGCGGGCTAGGCGGCAGGGCAGAAACACCTGGCAATGGCACAGCGGTCATAAAGCCGAGCGCAGCCGGCACAGCGTGAACACGAGGCATGATCTTCACGCCGCGCTGGAGGAAAAGCAGTTTGAAATCTATTACCAGCCCCTGGTGGACGCCGTTACCGGGCGCATGCGCAGTGTGGAAGCTTTGGTGCGGTGGCATCACCCTACCCGGGGAATGGTCTCCCCCGGTGAATTCATTCCACTGACCGAGAAAACCGGCCAGATCGTGCCCTTGGGCTTATGGATCCTCAAGCAGGCCTGCACAGAAATGGCAGACTTCAATGCCCACCGGGAGCGGGCATTGCGGGTTGCGGTCAATGTATCCTCCCTGCAGTTTGTGCGTGACGGCTTCCTTGACGACGTCCGCCGGGTGCTCAACGAAACTGGCCTGCCGCCACAACTGTTGGAAATGGAAGTGACTGAAAGCGTCTTGTTGGACGGAGCCAAGCCGGTGATCGAGCTGATGGAAACCCTGAAAACACTGGGCGTACGCATGGTTCTGGATGATTTCGGGACGGGCTATTCCAGCCTGAGTTATCTGCGGGATCTACCCGTTCACAAAGTGAAACTTGACCGCAGCTTTGTGGAGAAAACCGCAACCGATCACCGGATGGCCGCCATCGTTCAGGCCGTGATCACCATGAGCCACCACATGGACATGATCGTGGTTGCGGAAGGGATAGAAACCCGGGAGCAGCAGGAAGACCTGGCCCGCCGGCACTGCGATATCCTGCAGGGGTACCTGTTTGCCCGGCCGATGCCTCTGGCCGAGTTGAAAAAGCTGCCTGACCTCTTGCCGGTGGATCCCGCGACATCATGAAGACACTGAGTATACGCCTGGCCCTGGCCACACTTATACCTGCGTTGCTGATCACCTCGACACTGGTGCCGGTTTTCTGGTCGAACATTGAAAGTCGGGTGGAGAGTGCCCGTATCACAGCCCAGGCGCTGCTGGAGGCTGAATACGATGTGCTCCTTCAGGACATGAACGAAAGCCTGAATCACTCTTTGGCCATTGCAGAGTTTCCCTCTGTGGTGCAGTACCTCAGCAATGCGCAAGAAACCCAATCGCCCTATCAGGAACGCCTGCTAAAACAGAATCGGGATCAGTTGGGGGCGATGTTCAACAGCCTGTTGACCCACTTCGGCCGCTATACCCGCCTGGCCCTGATTGACACAAACGGCAATGACCACTTCCCCACACAGAGTTCCATGTCACCAGCAGCTGATCCGGGCCATGCAGATGCCTTGTACTTCCGGGAGGCCATGACACTGAAGGCGCACAGTCTCTATGTCTCACCTCCCTATCTTGGGCAAGGAGTCGCCGGCCCGGAAATCACTACGGCGGTGGTGGATATCACCGCGCCCGTGTTCGGGCAGGACGGCGAACGTTTGGGGGTACTGCTGCTGACACTGGACTGGCACTATTTGGCCAGCAGCTTGCCGCACACTTTGGGCACGTATTCGCAGGCCCAGGCACTGCTTGTTAATGCCCAGGGCACTTCGCTGTTGCCGACCGGGAGCGGCGCCATTCCCTTTGGCAGTTCCCTGCCGATACAGTGGCCGGATGCCTGGCAGGCTATGAGTTCCTCCAACCGGGGCGAAGCGCTTCTCGGTGACCACCTGATTTTTTCCCGTACCCTTGACTTCCGCACTCACCATGTCCGCAGCCAGGCCGGGCAAATCCTGGGGCTGCCGGACACTCAGCCATGGCGTCTCGGAATCATCGTTCCGAGGCCAGGCCTCACCTACCTACTGGCTGAAAGCCCTTGGAACGGGGCGTTGGTGGTGCTCGTTTATGTGCTGGCGATTGCCTTTGGTATTGGCTGGGTACTGACCAATCACCACCAGCGAACTCTGAGGGTCGGGGCGCAGAAACTGGCCCTGGAAACAAGAGATGACGCCCGGGAACTCTTCGATCTCTACGAACACGCGCCCTGTGGATACCACTCCCTGAATGAACACGGCGTGATCCTCAAGATCAACCGTACCGAACTGCAATGGCTGGGCTACAGCGCTGACGAACTCATTGGCAAACAGCTGTATCGTGAACTGGTTACCTCAGAAACCCGGACCGCCTTTGATGAAGCCTTCCGGCAAGTTTTGGAGGACGGCCATGAGGGCTCAGCGGAGTGTGAACTGATGTGCCGTGATGGCAGCACCCTCCCGGTTGCGATCGAAGCCACCGCCCAGATAACCTCCGATGGTTTTCAGTACAGCCGGGCCATGGTGTTCGACCTGACCGAACGAAAGCAGCTGGAAGACCTGTTGACCCAACAGGCCATGACCGACCCGCTGACGGGGCTCGGTAACCGAAGGTACCTGGAAAACCAGGCGGACATGGAAATGGCCCGGGCCCGGCGAAACGGCGAACCCCTGTGCCTGATCGCCATTGATCTGGACCGCTTCAAGCGCATTAACGACCGCTATGGTCACGATGTGGGTGATCTGGTTCTGCAGGCTTTCACACAAACCGCACAAGAGCAGTTACGGGATGGAGATGTACTGTGCCGGATGGGCGGCGAAGAATTCACCGTACTGCTTCCTGGCACCAATATAGACCAGGCTGGCATGATTGCCGAACGCCAGCGCCAGGCAATAGAAACGACCCCCGTTGATATCGGAGCCGATCTGGTCGGCGGTGGGCAACTGGCATACACCGCGTCACTGGGCGTGACGGTTGTCCATCCCGAAGAGAGCTCACTGAAACCGGCCATAAAACGCGCCGATCAACAGCTTTATAAGGCAAAGGAAACGGGGCGTAACCGCGTAAGCTCACTTGTTGATTGAGCGCCGACCAACAGAATTCCGGCCCAACGCAAGCTCAGGCCAATAACCGGTTTGTTGTACCCATAGATGGGAAGGGACGTTATGCCACTAAGCACCAAAAACAGATTGCAGGTGGTTCTGCTATCTACTACCGCCGGAACCAGGAAACTGACGCCCACCAAACTCAAGGTGTCGGGAACCCAGGAGCTCGTGTAAGCGGGTGAGACATTGTCACAGCGCATCTGCTACTGCGCGTAATCGCGGTTATGGTGAAATCCACCACAGTTCGTAATCTGCCTGGCGATCTGTCATAAAACATCCACATCACCTCCCAGAAACAACGGGCAGTAGGAAAAGAAGGATTCATTTTGCGTGGCAGCCTACTGTCTACTCGTCATCATGCAGCGCCAAAGCTCTGCCGTTGTGGCCGCGTCACCTGCGGCACTATGCGCCTTTCCTTGGAACTCAACACCAGCAGCGGCAGCCGCGTTTATTAGGCTAATTGTTCCATATTGATTTGTTGCGCCAAACGCATCGGCCGCCCGATACATCGCGCATTCGGTGTCCAAGCCCAAAATCCAGCCCACGGCGGCATCGTAAGCGGCCTGGCCCTGGCCGTCCGTGTGAGCCGTGGCGGTTTGCACCAGTATTCTGGTGTCGAAATCGCTATTGAAGATCACCACGGTTTTGCCTTCCAGCGCCGCCCGCACCCGCTCCGCAATCTCCGGCCATGCCGGTGCCGTTGCCAGCTTCTCCGGCCCGATGCCATGAACGGCCTGGGCGCCGGGATCAACCGGCACGGTCGGCCTGCAATAGCTCTCAAAAAGCACCGCCCCGGTGTCGTCCACCACGGCAATTTCCACCAGTTCGGCATCGTCGTCTAAGCCGGTCGTTTCGGTATCCAGAAACACAAAATCAGCCATTTTTCTGCTCCTTTTCTGTAGCTTCCAGCGCCGCCAGGCGTTCGGCTAGATTGTCGCGCTCGCTCTGTAATTCAGCGTTGCGCTTGTGCTCCAGAGCCACCGTTTCGCGCCATTTTTCAGCCTCGCCAGCCGTTGCCTGGTGTGCGGCTTTTGCCTCTTTTCGTGACTCGGAAAGCTCGGTTTTCAGATCGGAAACCTGGCTTTTCAGGTCGTCGGCCTTGTCGGCCTGCGCCTGCGTCCTGGATTCCGCCACAGCGGCGGCCTGCTGTGCCTGCTGAGCGGTGTCTCGTACCACCTCTAGCCGTTCGTGGTAGCTGCCAATCTCGGCCTTCAAACTAGCCACCTGCTCGCCCCACTGGCTTTTGATTTCGGCCAACTGGTCGGCCTGGGTTTCGATTTTTACACGGGCGGTCGCTACCTCGGTTCTCGCGGTCTCTGCGGCGTCCTGCTCACGGCGCACCTGATCGGCCAGCCGTTTGATTTCATCGGCCCTGGCGGCGGCCTCAGCCGCTGCTGTGTCGCGCTCGTGCGTCAGCGTCTCCACCTGCTTCGCCAGTTCCTCGATCTGGCTTTCCAGCCCTTCGCCGGTTTCCGCCAGCTCTTTTGCCTCGGTGTGAGCCTCGGCCAGCTCAGCCCGTAGCTCGGCGGTTGCCGCCTCTGCGCCCCGGCGCAACTCCCGGCCAAACGAGTTGGCCAGCTCAGCCGGCAATTCGTAAGCGGCCTGCGCCACCTGGGGGCGGCTCTCACGCCACTGCGAAAGGTGGCGCTGTATGGTGTTCGGGCTGCCCGTTCCCAACCGTTCCCGTACTGCTCGGATGGTCGGGCTCTGGCCCTCGGCTGCAATCGCGTCTGCGGCGGCTTTGATTTGTTCTGCTGTAACACCCTGTCTCATATCATACCCCGTATCGTATCGCGTATTTCATACCAATACAGATACGATACGCGATATGATACATATGCGCAAGCATATCATTGCAGGTTTTTGATACAAAAAAACCGGCGCGTGGCCGGTTCCGATTCCGTGGCTTGGGTCAGCCCAGGCTGGGGCCGCTCGGCTCGTCTGGCTCGTAGTCGTCCCGCTGCAACTGCTCGTTCCAGTCGCCCGCCGTAGGCCGCTGGCGCTCAATACCTGGCACCAGCTCGGCAATCCGTTCTGCCAGAACGTCGCCAGCCACATCGGCATCAGTGCCCGCAACCAAGGCCGCGCCCTGCGCCTGTTTGTTTAACAGTGCTGTTTCTAAAACCGCCCATTGCTCGGGGCTCGGCTGCCCACCAATGCTGATATAAGCCGCTTCATGGTCGCCGGTTTCTTGGGCATGGCTCAGGGCATCAATGGCGCTCTCGACAACAACAACCCTCTCGGCATTCCCAATGTTCGCGCTGTGCCAAATTCGTTTCTCGCCGCCTCGACTGAACCCAGTGAAGTCCTCGTTTTTCAGTTCGTAGCCGGAAAGTCCATGGCTATCGTAATGGGGGAACACCGCGTTGCCGCGCTGGTCCGCACGGATCATCCCGACAAACCGGGGATCGGCCAGGGTTTCGCTATTAATGCCCCTGCTCAATAAATACGGGTGCCCGCCCGCTGGCTGCGGCTGCATCTGGGCAAACGCCCCCATAGCGGCCTGCCGGTCTTTGCTACTCGGTTCGGGCTTTTTAATTCGCTCCGGTACCGGCATCGGCTCGACGCCCAACCAGGGCCGCAACTCTTTACGGGTCTGGCCCAGGTTCCACCCTTTCCGGCGCTGAACAAAATCGACGATTGAGCCGTTGTCCTGCTCATCGCGCACAGAAAAATAAACGCCGTGGCCATCGGTATCGGTGGCGATAATTATTTTATCGTTGTCGCTCTCACGCCGCATCACCGCGCTGTTTCGGGACGATTCGCGCCGGTCGAGTTGGTAGCCCTGGCTGGCCGCGTATTCGGCCAAATTTATCCGGGTTTTGAATTGGTCCAGCTCGTCGTTTCTGTTCTCCATCAGCTTTTCCATTCCTCGTTCCACAGATCGGCCAGGCGCTCGTACGCGCTCGTCAAGGTGGTGACTTGCTCGCTCAAGGTCTGCACCTGCTGCGCTGAGGTTTCCACCTGCTGCCGCAAGCTCTCCACGCTCTCCAGCAAACGCTGCTCGCGCTGCTTCGACTCGGCTTCTGACGCCTTCAACAAGGCCACCAATTTCGTCTCTAACTCTGTCATAGCCTGACCTCAGCGTGTTTTTAATTCCGTCGCCCAACCGCCCGATTGCGTCTGAAAAATTTGTGGCTCGTTCTCGTAAATCAGAAAGGATTTGCCCTGCCCGTCCTGGGCGAATCTCACGCCCTGCGGGAGCTGGTTCAGCGTCCGTTGTGCCTGGTCGATCTGCTCCTGCATCGCTATCAAGCGGCTCGATTGCCACTGCATCAGGCCCCAGTTCGCGCCTAAGATGATCGCTAAGACTGCCAGCGCCGGCAGGCTGTATTTCAGCCAGCCCCATTTGAGTGTGTTCATCGCGGCTTGCCGGTTCTCGTTCGACGATTTTCTGATCGCGTTCAGATCGGCTGATAAAGATTTCTTCATCGCGGCGCTGCCCTGCTTCGCGCTGCTCTCCAGGTTCTCGATCAATTCCGTGATTTGGTTCAGTCGGTCGCTGATATCGCTTTTGGTGGTAGCCAGCTCGCCGTTCAATCCATCCCGCAAGCTCCGAGCGTGCCTTTTCAGCTCGCTGAGCGTGTGCTTCTCGATCCGCTCCCGGGCCTGCGCCTGCTTCGTTTCGAGCTTCTGCGATAGCTCGGACATCGAATTCGTGCCCATAAATGCCCCCTTTAAGACGTAATGCTTTATCGAAACCCGCCGGCTTCACGCTGACGTAATCTTTGCCCTCTCGAGTGATCTCGCCCAGCTCGCCCAAGCGGGCGATAACCCCGGCCCGGTCGTTGACCTCGCCAGCTTCAATCCGCCACATGAGCCATTCTGTGATTTTGGTCTTCGCCTCGGCCCGCTCTTCCAAATGCGGCTTCCCGTAGGTTCTATCGTTCGTTTTCGCCTGCGCCCGGTCCGGGTCGTCGGGTCGCGCCCAGCCCTGCTCGTAGTTCCACGCATCGCGCAAATGGTCGTAATATTTTGCATGACCTGGTGGCGCTATATTCAGCGCCTTGCCGGTGGTCAGTTCCTGCCGAGGCACAACCATGTGCAATTCTGTGTTGCCCTCATGGGTGTGGCGCACCCATAAAATGTCGTACTGGTCGCGATCGAGGCCCGCGAATGCCAACGCCTCGAAATCACCAATCACCTGCTGCTGCTGGGCTTCGGTCGGTGCATCCTCGGCGGCGAATGCAATCACGCCGCTGGAATAGCGAAATTTATGGTGGCAGTGGTCAATCAGCGCCCTGGTGGTCGCCGGATTGCCGCGCAAAACCTCCGGCGCTGGGTCGCGGGTTTTGGTTTCACCATCCACCCGCACCTGCTCGCCGGTCAGGTACTCGGTCGGGCCACGGCCACCGCCACGGCCACGGGCAAAAAATTTAATCAGCATCGGTTGGCTCCGGCTTACGGGGGCGGGGCGAATGGTCGGCCCGTATAGCAGCAAACTCACGCTCCAGCGCGATCAACGCGGCCAGCACCTGGGCCGCGTCGGCGTCCGATTTGTAGGTATTCGCCCACCGGCCAACCTGGTTTAGGTTATTCCCGAGGCGGCCCAGCTCCCGGATCAGCTCTGGATCGACGCGCCGGACCGGGCGGCGCTCCGGGGCCTGCCGGTTCGACAGCGCGGCTCCGCCGACTGACTGGCGAACTAAGTCAGCAACGCTGACGTTTTCAGCCAGGGCCAGCCTCTGCCATTCAGCCCGCTCCGACTCCGACACCTTCACATGAATCCATTTGTCGCGCCTCACCACCAACACTCCTTTTCCTACCGCCCGTTTTGAATGCCGCCAAGCGGCCAAAAGTGCGACTTGTCGCGGCGCTATGTCTTTCGGGCCCCGCTTGCGGGGTGGGGGATTGAAGGGGGCGACGCCCCCTCACCAGACCCGGTAGCGTAGCTACCGGGTAGGCTGGCTTGCTTGCTTGCTTGATCAATAAATATTAGAGCTGTTCCGTAGGAACTGCAACCTTTTACGGCCCTGCGGGCCGTCTTTGGGCAGTAGGAAAAAGAAGACCTTCTGTAGTGTTCTAGGGAAATCATGGTGGTAGTAGCGAGTTGATTGCTAGTTCGGGACTGCTCAGTTGCGGCTTTCACCGGCCCGGCGGCCCGGTTTCATCCGGGCCTGTATAGGGCCAGAGGCACCCGCAGGTGCCACATAGTG
>Ga0307932_1000632_pt1 | contig 14549 bp, 10 predicted proteins | sample OrgLakmetageno48_FD_201843 | JGI IMG/M metagenome (GOLD analysis project Ga0307932, IMG submission 201843) | Saline water microbial communities from Organic Lake, Antarctica - #48 | ecosystem: Environmental > Aquatic > Non-marine Saline and Alkaline > Saline | place: Antarctica: Organic Lake...
ATTATAACAACTATTCCAGTTGTTATGGTTTTTTTATTTACGAATATTTTTAAAAAAGATTTTAATTCTAAGTCAACTTTTGGTTGGGTTAACTTTACCAGAAGACCAATTAGAATCATTGAAATTGAAAATCCCAATAAAATATAAATTAAAACAAAAGAAGAGAGGTGGTGAGTGTAAGCTAAATTTCCGATTAAGAATACCCCTAGCATTGCCCAAATAATGTTTTTATTTCGTAAAGCTTTTAAAAATAAATAAAGAATAGTAGGGATTAATAAATTTCCCATTAAATTTCCGACTACTCCGCCATTAACATACGATGCTTGAGGAGACTTTATAGAATAAAAAATTCCAATAGCAATAAATGAAAACAAAGCTATTGCAAAGCTTGGTTTTTTCTTGAAAAAACACTTAGCAATTTCATGGGTTAACAAAAAAATAGACAGAAGAGAGAAAAAATTAATTATGAATAATATTATTCCAGGTAAAGCAGAAACAGTTCCTATTCCAGATAAAATTGAAATTGCTCCAAAAATCAAATGTTCTCCTATAATAACATCAGGAATTCCATAATTAGGTAATGTTTGAAATTTTATAATGTAATTAACCCAATACATATGATGTCCAAGGTCAGTGGTGTGAGGAACTATTTTAGGCGCTAGATAGATTAATCTTATAAAAATAGCCAAAAAAGAAATTAAAAGAAAAATTATCCAGTTTTGCTGGCTGTCTTTGAAAGTTTCTTTCGGAGGTCGTTTTTCTGAGTTTTTTTTGTAAAAATATAAACTTATTCCAATAATAATTACTACAAAAGAAAATATCAGCAAGGGCGTTAATTTTAAGCCTAATTTGTTTAAAAAAATCAGACCGAAATTCATTAAACTTAAGCTTAAAACCATAGCGACAATTAGGGTGCCTAAAGTTCCTAAGGGGTTTTTGTTTTTAGTCAGTGCAATCAAAACAGCATAACCTGGTATAAAAAGCAGGAACCCTAGAGAAAAATCAATTTTTATTAAATCTAAGATCATTAGTTTATTTCATTTCTTTTATATATTTTTGAGCAATTTTATCCCAAGCGTAATTTTTTTCAACATATTTACTGGCTTTCCTACCCATTTTTTGAAGAGTTTTTTTATCGAGTTTTATTATTTTTTTTATTTCTTTCGTCCAAGCTTTAGCGTTTTTATTTTTCACTAATCTCCCATTTTTCCCTTCCTTTATAGCATCAACTAGTCCTTCTATGTTAGAAGCCAAGACGACCCTTTCGCAAATGCCTGCCTCTATTACATTAATACCAAAACCTTCCATTGATCCAGGTATTTTAATATTAGGTGAAACTACCAAGTCAACTGTATTTAAAAGTATTTTAAGATCTTTTTGGGGAATTGCTGGATAAAGTTTAACTCTTTTTTCTAAATTATTTTTGATAATGGATTTTTCGGAATTAATAAAATCATCTTTATCTCCAGCAGTGTTTCTAGAAACTCTACCCCCGGCAGCAATCAGTACTATATTTTCCGGTAATTTAGGCATCACTTTGTCTATAAACCAACTAGTTCCTTTATGAGGAACAAATCTTCCTAATCTCAAGATAACCTTTTTGTCTTGGGTATTTTTTCCAAATATTAAGGAAAGTTCCTTTCGAGAATAGTTTTTTCTTAATTCCTCTTTGTTTATACCATTAGGGATGAATTTACATTTTTTATTATCTATTCCGACCTTAAGCGCTTCTTTTATAGTGGCGTTGCCGACCATAAAAAGTTTGTCCATTTTTTTTAGGGAGGGGATGTTTGTTTTAGCATAAATTTTAGCTAGAAATCCATTTTTTTGAGCAAAAATTATATCTAAGGCGTGAGTGATGCAGTAGATTCTTTTTTTAGGATAAATTATTTTTATTATAAATCCAATGGGAGCTAGAACACCACTTCCTAAAAGGCAAACGTCACATTTTCTCATTAAAAATAAACTTTTTAAAAAGGCATAAGGAATAAAAAATGGTAACCAATGCTTACCGCGAGAATTTTTTATTATAATCACCTCTTCTGTTTTTTTAAGAGCTTTAGTCAGTTGAAAATTTTGATTTTCAATACCACCAAGAATTGGAGGAAAAGAATGGGAGATGAATAAGATTTTCATGAGTTAGTTGAAAGTTAAAAGTTAAAAAGTCTGTCTGTTAATAGACAGATTGAAAATTATAAATCATAGTATTTATTTTTTTTATTTTGGTAACTGAGTTCCTCGGTGATTTTTCGACTGGACTTTATCATATCAGCAACTAAGGCAAAGATTAGCAATTGAATTCCTAAAAGTAAAAAGAGGGAAGAAAAGATAATATAATTAAGGAAGGGGCTTATTTTAAATTCCTGAAAATAGTTATATAAGAATAAACCATAACCTATAAAAGAGAAAAAAATAAAAAAGATAGCAGGAATTCCGAAAAACCTTAAGGGACGAGCGTCTCTTATGGCTTTTAGGATTATTTTAAAACCATTGCCTATAAATTTCCAAAGTGATTTGACAATTCTTGACTGACGGTTTTCAAAGTAAGTAACTTTTACTGGAATCCAGCGAAGTTTTAGGTTTTTTTCAATCGCGTCTATGATGGTTTCTTGGGTGTAGGTAAAGTTATTAGTTAAATTTAATCTTAGTAATGCTTCTCGACTGTGAGCCCTGAAACCGCAAGTTAAATCTTCAATTTTATAGCTAAGAAAAAAACTTATCATTTTAGCAGCAAATTGATTTAAAAAATTTTTAATCCAGGGAATTTTATCAGCTTTTATTCCCCCAAATCTATTGGCGATGACGATATCTGATTCTCCAGCAATAATTGGCTCTAATAATTTTTCAATATCATTGGGATCAAATTGACCATCAGCATCGATGTTGACCATAAAATCAACTCTATTTTTCAATGCCGAGCTAACTCCAGTGGCAAAGACAGCTCCCAATCTTCTATTGGTTCCATGAGACAATACGATATCAGCTCCGGCTTCTTTGGAGACTTTAACAGTTTTGTCGCTAGAACCATCATTGATCACTTGAATTAATTTCTTTTTAATTACCTTTCCTTTCCTTTTGGTATAAAAATCATTTTTAAAAGTTTTTTTAATTTTTTCTATAGTTTTCCCAATGACCGCTTCTTCATTGTAGGCAGGGATGTTTATGATTAGTTTCATTTGATTATTCGAAAATTATCTGTTTGAGAAAATTTTTAGTTCTACTCGAGGTAAACAAGCATCACTTTCGTAGGTTAATTTTTACTTTTGCTCAAACATTCAATTTTTTTCTTCTTTAATGATTATTTTTCTAAAAAAATTAAAAACTACCTATTCCGTGGTAGCGAATGCCTGCCTTTTTAATTTTTTCTTTATCTAGGCAATTAACTCCGTCCACAATTGCTTTGATTTTAAATTTTTTAAAAAGATCCTCTTTATTTAAAAAATCTTGATGATTAGTGACCAAAACTAAGGCTTCACTTTTTTCTAATAATTTTTCCAAAGATTTAACAGTAGATTTATCCTTAACATAGGGATCAAAGGTAATTACCTCGGCATTTCGCTTTTTTAATTCTTCTATAATCTTAAAAGCGGGGGATTCTCTTAGGTCATCAATATTGGCTTTATAAGATAAACCTAGAACACCAACCCTAGTTTTTTTTAGCGGTTTTTCAATGTCGTTTAACAAGTTTTGAAGAATTTTTACAGTATAAACTGGCATATAGTTGTTGATTTTTCTAGCAGTTCTCAAGAATTCATGATCAAAACCTTTTCTCTTGGCTTCCTCAATTAAATAATAGGGATCAACTGGAATACAATGACCTCCGACTCCTCGACTTGGGTAGTGAGCCAAAAACGCGAATGGTTTAGTGGCAGCTCCGTCAATAACATCCTTTATATCAATACTCATTTGGTCAAAACTTTGAGCTAATTCATTAACGAAAGCAATGTTAACGTCTCTGAAAGAGTTTTCTACAACTTTTACGGCTTCGGCTGCTCTGATTGACTTCATTGCCTTGATTTCTCCCTCAATAATTGTTTCATAGAAGTCCTTAGCTATTTGCAAGCCTTTTTTTGACATTGAACCGACCACTCGAGGAATGTTGCTAACGTTCCATTCTTTATTTCCTGGGTCAATTCTTTCTGGACAATGAGCCAAAAAATAGTCTTTTCCTTCTATGAAACCTTTTTTAGCAAACATTGGCTCTAAAAATTCCTCGCAAACCCCAGGGTTTATGGTTGATTCAATAATTATCAGTTGACCTTTCTTGAGATTTTTAATAATAGATTGAATTGCACCTTGAAGTGGTTTCAGGTTGGGATAATAAGATTTGTCAATAGGAGTTGGAACGCAAATAATTAAGATGTCCACTTTTTTTAAGTTTTTAAATTCACTGAAAACAGGGAATTTTTCCAGTAAATTAATTCTTTTTTCGATAAATTCCTCTAAAAAAGGTGATTTTCCAGCTTTGATTTTTTTTATCTTAGTTTCATCCAAATCTATTCCAATCACATCATAACCTTTTTCCATTGTTCTTAATGCTAAGGGTAGTCCAACATAACCCAAACCGATTATTCCGACTTTCTTGTTTCTTTTTTCCATTGTTTATTTTTTATTGATAGTTAAAAACTAAAAGTTCATTTTCCTCAGTGATTAAGAAAACTTTCTGACTTTCAAAATCTACCGAAAAACTTTTTGATTGTTTAAAATTTTCATCTTGAAAAAGACTTTTTTGGGCTGTTTTTTTATTTAGTTTTATTATCTTACCTTTTTCTGAGTCCAAAGCGAACAAGTTAACATTGTCGGCTTTGACTTTTATTTTGGTTGGTGTAAAATTTTCCTCAAGATTGAATTCTTTTTCCAATTTTCCTTGAAAATATTTTTTTATTTTACCATCGTTGTAGGCAATGTAAATAGAGTCACTGACATCTAAGCTTAAAGCTTGACTTAAGTCAATGTTTTCTTTCATCCAGGTTACTCCATTACCAAATCCGCCAGGAGCTCGGTGATAACGGTAAATTTGATTATTAGATTGATCCATTAAATATAAGTAGGTTAAATAAGTTCCAACACCTACATTGTTGAATCCATTTGGCAGGGAGATGCGATTTTCAGAAAAGTTGTTGGTAACTGGGCTGTAAGAGAAGACTTCATTGGAGCCAATAATCAAAATTATTTGTAAAGATTCAATTAACGAAAGTCTAGTTGGATTGGATAAATTTTCTGGTAAAATAATTTTAATTTTCTTCTTGTCTCGGATTGAATATTTGATTAGTCCTTGATTTTCAGTTAAAAGAAAAAGCTCATTTTTAAAGAAAGTTGTGTCTTTAATTCCCTCATCAATTTTAATTAGATTTTTAAGACTAGTAATGTTAGATATTTTGTTTTTTTCAACCATTTCTTGTTCAGGCGTTTGTTCGATTTCAAAAACACCATGTTCAACCTGTTTATTTTTTAGGAAAATAAACATCAAGATAAAACACAATAAAAAAGCGAAAACAATTAAATATTTCTTATCAATATTTTTTATTTTATAAAAATCAATTTTTAAAACGATATTTTTAAAATCAATTTTTTTGGAAAATTTTTCCTTAGTCAATGAAATCGGCTTTGAGTTTTCAACTCGAGACATTTTTGAATTAAGAGATTTTTCTTTTTTCAATGAAGCCAAAATTTTTAGTAGTCTATTCTTGAATAAATTTTTATTGGTTTTTAAATTTAATTTTTCAAAACTTTTTTTAAAAAAAGAGGTGAGGTTGTTTTTTGAAGTGTTTAATTTTTTTTCTTTTAATTTTTCTTCAAAATTATTTTTCCAATTTTTAAGAGCAATACTGTTAAAGGAAACTTTTTTAATTAAACTTTTTTTGTTGTATTTTTCAAAAATATTCTTAGTTTTTTCGGAAAAAGTTTTGAAAAAATCCTCTTTAATACTTTCTTTTTCTGTAAAATTTTCAATATCTTTTTCTTTTAGAAAAATTTCAGGCTCGTTTTCAAAAGGAGATTTATTGGGATCTTCTTTTAATTTAATTTTTCTTTGAGACAAAAAACCACCGAAGTTATCTTCATCTTCATCTCTAGGAATAATTTTCTTTATACTTTTTTCTTTTTTAACTTTGCCAAAAAAATTCAAATTCTCATTTCTATTTGGTGCTGATTCTGGAAGATTATCCAAAATACTATCTTCTTCTTCTCTTATATTTATTACTAACATTCCCGTATTGGAAGCTTCATTCTTTAGGGTTGAAGTTATAATATTATCAAATTCGTTAGAGTTAAAAGTCTGGTAATGTCTCTCTATTTCATCGTTTCTTAATGTTTTGAAGGTTTCTTCTATTGTTAAAATTAACTTATCTTCTTTCTTAAGCTTTCCACTAGAAATAGATGAAAAGGTTTTCATTGGGTGATAATTTTCATTTTTTTTGGATTCCTCTATTCCAAGTTTGATAATTTTTTTGTCTTTTAGAAATAATAATCTCCCAGTGCCTATTTGAGTAAAATGAATTTCATTTCCGCATACCGCACTAATAACAGCATTTAAGCTACCAATCCATTCAACTATTTCGTGTTGAGCTAATTCAGTTAAAGCTAAATTCATTTTGTGAAGAGCTATCTCAAAAGACTGTTCGCAAGTTTTGTTTTTGTTTTTGTAATATTCTTTTTTAAATATTTGAGTCAATAGGTTTGGCAAATAAGCTACGTCTTCAGTTTTGTCTTCAATTTGAATTATTCCAAAAACCTTCCCCAGTGATTGTTGTTGAATATTTTTTCCTTTAGCCATAAAAACATTTAAAAAGGGTCTCATTTCTAGATCATTAATCACCGTTACTTCAAAACCTTCAGCCTTTAAGCCTTTTTTTATATTTGACATTTTAAAAATATTTATTTTTAAATCAATTCTTTTTATATTCAGAATTATATAACATTTTTTAAAAAAACACAAAACTGCTTTATTTTCTGGACAATAGGGTTAAATTTTGGTAGAATTAATATAGTAAAAAATTAGCTTAATTAAAGTAAATTATAAAATTAACTAAAATTGATGGAAGAAGAAAAAGAAAAAGCTGTTAATTATAAAAAAATAGTCAACTTTTTAATGACTCTTTTGAATGGTTTTATTGATAAAATTTCGATTAATTTGATCTTCAATGCTAAAAAACAAATAAAAGAAGCTGTTTATCAAGTTAAAAAGGGTATTTTTGCTGGTTTGTTTCTAGTGGCAGGAGTTTTGTTATTGATAATAGGCTTAGCCGTTTATGTAAATTCTATTTTCAGTTTTATTCCGGGCGGAGGTTATTTTGTCATAGGAGGCCTGAGCGTTTTAACTGCTTTTGTAATAACGCTGTTAATTAAGAAATAAATAAATATTATGAAAAAAGTTAAAGATAAAGTCGCTAAAAAAATTGATGATAAGAAAAATTTTTGCTGCCCACTAGGGAACATTATTGGCAATAAAATAGAAAAAATTAAAAAAGAAGTTCAATCGAAAACTCAGGAAGCTAAGAAATATTCTAAAAAAAATCCAGAAAAATCCAGAAATTTTTTAGTTTTTTTAGGATTATTAATGATAACCTTGTTGACTATTTTCATTGGTAAAAAAAGAAAAACAAAGAAGAAAACTAAGAGCTTTATTTTTTAAATAGTAAATGAAAATTAATGTACAATAGTTTTGTGGAATACGCCGTTTCACAGGGAGTTCCTCTCAGTACGGTGACTTTAATTTTGATGTTGCCTATAGTGGTTTTAATAATTGCTTTCTTTCGACAAATTGTCGGAATTAAAGCTTTTGGTATTTATACACCAGCTTTAATCATTTTTGCTTTTTTAGCCATTAAAGCTGAATCGGGTAGCTTTTGGGGAGGGATTAGATATGGAACGGCTATTTTTGCCACAGTAATTGCAGTGGGAACCTTGAGTAGAATTTTCTTAAGACAGTTTAGATTATTGTATTTACCCAGAGTGGCTATTGTTATTTCAATTGTTTCTTTATCAACCCTGTTAATGCTAATTTTTAGTGGAATGTATCAAAGAACTGGATTGGCTAGTGTCTCTATTTTTCCAATTTTAATAATGATAACTTTAGTGGAAAAATTTGTAGCAGTTCAAATTGAGAAGGGGAAAAAGACTGCTATTTATTTGTCTTTAGAGACTTGGTTCATTTCTATTGTTGGTTACTCCATCGCCAGTTGGGCATTGTTAATTGTTTATTTGCAAAAATACCCCTGGTTGGTTTTTGTAGCAATCTTTATTAATATTTTATTAGGTAAATGGACTGGGCTGAGATTATCTGAATTTATTAGATTTAAGAAATTGATCAAAAATGTTTGAACTATATAAAAAAAGTAAAAAAATTTTAGGAATGAACTCAAGAAATTTGAGATTTATCCGTCCTAATAATTTAAAAAAATCAAAACGTTTGGCCGATGATAAACTGAAAAGTAAAAAACTTTTATTTAAAAATAAACTTCCAGTTCCGGGTTTGATTGCCAAAATAAAAAACAGGCAAGATTTAGAAAATTTTAATTTCTCTAGTTTGCCTAATAGTTTCGTGCTTAAGCCCAATATGGGATTGGGCGGAGAAGGAATTCTGGTGGTTTATGGAAGAAAAAAGAATTCTGAAAATGTTTGGGTTAAGGCTGATAAAAGTCTAATAACCGAGGATGACTTAAAAAATCAAATTAGAAATATTTTAGACGGATCATTTTCCAGAACTAATATCCCAGATATAGCTTTTTTTGAAGAGCGAGTTAAGTTATCAAAGACTTTTAAACCGTATTCTTATCGAGGAATTCCAGATATTAGGGTTATTATCTACAATAATGTTCCGGTAATGGCAATGCTTAGGCTTTCGACTAAAGAATCTCAAGGTAAGGCTAATTTACAGTTAGGCGGAATTGGTTGCGGAATTGATATGGCTACGGGTACCACTACTTCAGCCGTGCAGGGGAAATCAAAAACTATAGAGTTTATTCCTGACTCTCGTTTAAGTTTAAGCGGAATTAGAATTCCTTATTGGCAGGAAATCCTAGAGCTTGCCATTAAAGCTCAACAAACTTCTGGGTTGGGATTTTTAGGAGCTGATATAACGATTGATAGAGATTTAGGTCCAGTTTTTTTAGAATTAAATGCTCGACCTGGGCTCTCAATTCAAATTGCTAATAATGAAGGTTTGCTTTCTAGGCTTGATAGAGTTGAGGGTTTGAAAGTAAAATCAGTTAAACATGGAGTTAAGATTGCTAAAAATCTTTTTGGGGGAGAAATTGAAGAGGAATTAGAAGAAATTTCAGGGAAAAGAGTGATTAGGGCGATCGAGAAAATAAAATTATTTGGCAAGGGAGAAATTGAAAAAGAAGTAGAAGCCAAAATTGATACAGGGGCCCTTTCAACTTCGATTGATGAAAAATTAGCAAGAGAGCTTGGTTTTGATCAAGTAGTCGATTATTTTGAAAAAATTGAAAAACCGAAAAAAGTAAAAAGGGGTGAAGGAATTGAATTGATAAAAAAAATGAGAAAAAAACATTTAGGCAAAGTCAAGGATTTGATCGACATGAGTGTGGTGTATTCTTCTAGCGGGATAACCATCAGGCCAAGAATTAAATTGAAATATATAATGGACAAGGAGTTGATTTTTTCCAAAGCAAACATTGTTAAGCGAGATGGTTTGGAATATCCAGTAATTATAGGGAGAAAAGATTTGAAAAGATTTTTAGTGGAAGTTTAGTATTTAAATATTGAAAATAATGAAAAATTTTTTATTAGTTGTGATTAAACAATCAATAGACTCTCATAGAGTGAAAAGGTTAATAGAAGAAATTAAGAAAAGAAATCACAATGTTGAATTACTTTGTAGTAGTGAAGCTGTCATTTTCACTGATGAAATTCAATATAAAAATAAAAAAATAAAAGCTAACGATTATGATTTTATTTATTCGATAGGAAATGACGAGAAAAATAAGTATATTCTTTATTTTTTTAAAAATAATTCAAAAGCCAGGATATGTCCGAGTAATTTTAATTTGGATGATAAATTTAATGAAGGGATTTTTTTGAGTGCTATCCAGGTTCCGACTCCCAAAACAATTTTATTAAATAATCAAAAAATTGAAACTATTAAGAATGTTTCTTCAAAAATGGAGGGATTTCCTTTGATTATTAAGAAGGTAAGTGGTTCAGAGGGCAAGTATGTTTCTTTAGTTAATTCATCAGAAGAAACTTTAAATTTCCTAGAAAAGTTACCTCACCCTAGTATATCAGGTAAAAAAAACATAATTTTCCAAGAGTATATAAAAAAATCAAAAGGTACGGACTTTAGAGTTTTTTGCGTGGGTAAAGAAATTTTAGGAGTGATTAAAAGAACTTCTCGAAATGGTGATTTTAGGGCTAATATTTCCTTGGGGGGTAGGGCTGAAAAATTTGATTTAAATCCAGCGATGAAAAAATACTCCAAAAAAATTATAGAAAGCAGAAATTTTTTATTGGTTGGCATCGATTTTATAAAAAATAATAATAATTATTTAGTAATAGAAATTAATAATTCTGCTAATTTCCAAAGCTTTGAAAAAACCACCGGAATCAACGTTGCGGGTAAAATAGTAGACGAATTTCTCAAGGCATAACATGATAACATAGATTTAAAAAACTAAAGTTAGAAAATGTTAAAAAATATATTTAAAAAAATAAATTTAATATTTAAAGGTTTACTCCAAGTTGTTTTCAGTAGAAAGTTTTTTAAAATTACAGGCATACTGATGTTGATATTTTTTTTAGTCATTGCTGGAGTTTTTATTTATTATATGAAAGATTTACCAGACCCATCCAAGATAAATAAAAGAATGGTAAATGAATCCACTAAAATTTACGATAGGACTGGACAACATTTATTGTATGAAATTCATGGAGAAGAAAAAAGAACCTTAATCTCCATAGATCAAGTGCCAGATGTAGTCAAGTATGCTACTATTGCACTTGAAGATCAAGGTTTTTATAAGCATCATGGTTTTGATTTTAGAGGAATTATGAGAGCAGTAATCCTAGATGTCTTAAATAGGGAAATTGTTGGAGGAGGATCTACTATTACTCAACAATTCGTTAAAAATTCAATTTTGACTTCAGAAAAAAGAATTTCCAGAAAGATCAAAGAGTTGGTTTTAGCACTGGAGATTGAACAAAAATTTACCAAAGAAGAAATAATGCAAATGTATTTAAATGAAATTCCTTATGGTGCTAATGCTTATGGAATTGAAGCTGCTTCCCAAACATTTTTTGGTAAACATGCTAGTGAATTGACTTTAGCACAAGCTACTTTGTTAGCTTCTTTGCCTAATGCTCCAACTTTTTATTCCCCTTTTGGATCCAACACAGATAGACTTTTAGTTAGGTGGAAATCAGCTTTAAATAAAATGGCTAATTTGGGTTACATAACTCTTAAGCAAGCCAAGCAAGCCAGTGAAGAAGATATTCTAAGTCAAATTCAACTAGTCAAAGACAATATTAAAGCCCCACATTTTGTAATGAACGTAAAAGAGGAGTTGGTTAAGGAATTTGGTGAAGATGAGATGGAAAAAACAGGAATGAATATCTACACCACTCTTGATTGGAATTATCAACAAATCGGAGAAGAAGTGGTTAAAGAAAAAGTATTAGAGTTTGGAGATCAATATGGTTTTACTAATGCAGCTTTAGTGGCTTTAAATCCTGAAAATGGTCAAATTTTAGCTATGGTTGGTTCCGTGGATTATTTTGACAAAAAGATAGACGGAAATGTTAATGTAGCCACTCGTTACAGGCAACCAGGATCTTCATTTAAACCTTATGTTTATGCGCAAGCTTTAGAATTGGGTTACACTAGGAAAACTGTTGTTTTTGATGTAGAAACTAATTTTTCTACTATTGAGGATGAGGATAAAGATTACGTTCCTCAAAATTATTTTGGAACATTTAATGGTCCAGTTCAAATGGAGGATGCGTTGGCAACTTCTTTGAATATTCCAGCTGTTAAGTTTTTGTATTTAGTAGGCGAAAAAAAGGCGGTGGCCTTTGCTAAGAAAATGGGAATAGAGGGGCTTAATCAGCCTGATAGGTATGGACTTTCTTTGGTTTTAGGCGGAGGTGAGGTAAAGCTCGTTAATCATGTGGGAGCTTTTGGAGTATTTGCTAACGAAGGAATTAAACAAAAAAAAACATCAATTTTAAGGATAGAAGATTCTAAGGGTAAAATTATAAGAGAATTTGAGAAAGAAAAAGGAGAAAGAATTATTAAAAAAGAAACCGCCTTGGAAATAACGGATATTCTCTCTGATAATAAACTCAGAGCACCTCTTTTTGGTGCTGGAAATTATTTGAATATTTCTGGTCATCAAATAGCTGCTAAGACTGGGACTACCAATGAATATAGAGACGGATGGTTAATTGGGGCTACTCCAGATTTAGCGGTTGGAGTGTGGACTGGAAATAACGATAACGCTAAAATGAAAGATGGTGCTAGTGGCTCAAGCACTGCTGGACCAATTTGGAACGCTTTTATGAAAAGGGCCTTGGAAAATCAGCAATCCAAAGAATTTGAAAAGCCAGAAAAATTTGAAAAAATAGGGAAAAATATCCTAGACGGAGATTACGATTACAAAGAAGAAATAGAAGTTTGCGAGTATGATGACGGAAAGTATTGTTTGGCGAGTAGCGATTGTCCTAGTAGTTTAAAGGAAGAGAAGGATTTTTATAATGCCAAAACTATTCTTTATTATGTTGATAAAAATGATCCGTTAGGAGATAAACCAAGAAATCCTAAAAATGACCCTCAATATGAAAACTGGCAAGATGGAATTGATAAATGGGTTAAGGATCAAGAAGACGACAAAGAGAGAAGAGAAATTCCAGAAGATAAATGTGACGAAGATGATTTTGATGGTCATTTTGCAAAAATTTCCATAATCAGTCCTGATAATAGAGGCACTATTACTAGTCAAGAGTTTAAAATATCAACTAAAATAAGCGGCGATGCAAGTGTCGATAAAGTGGAATTTTTTATTGATGGAAATTCTATTGGATCTAAAAAAAAATCTGCTTACGATTTGAATTATAAAATGACTGAAGATAAAAATGGGAACGAAATAGAGATTGAGGTCAAAGTTAAAGATAAAGATGGTGGAACTGATAGTGATAAAATAAAAGTAAAAGTTAAGTTCTAAGTCCAACTTAGAAAATAAAGAAAAATGAAAAATAAATACTACAATCAAAAAATTAATCAAGTTCTAAAAGAGATGAGTTCGGGGGAGCATGGTCTCAGTAAAAACGAAGTCGACAGAAGGATAAAGAAAGTTGGCTTTAACAAATTACCAGAAATTAAACCAGATGGAACTTTTAAAATATTCTTTCGACAATTTCAGAGTTCGTTAATTTTTATATTATTAATTACGACTGGAATAGTTTTTCTTATGGATGAAATTAACGAAGGGATAGTTATTTTGGCAGTGCTTTTATTTAATGCTGTTATCGGGACTGTTCAAGAGGGAAAATCACAAAAAATATTTTCAGCACTTAAAAATTTTATAAAAACTAACACTTCTGTTATTCGGGAGGGCCGAGAGTATATAATTTCTGATGAAAATATTGTTCCTGGAGATATAATTATGATTAGAGAAGGCGAAAAAATTCCAGCCGACGCAAGATTGATAGAAGTAAAGTCTTTGCAAATAGATGAATCAGCTTTTACGGGCGAATTCAGTCCTAAATTCAAAACAAAAGATTTATTGAATAAATCTGAATTAGTTATTGCCGATCAAACCAATATGGTTTTTAAAGGGACTACTGTTATATCAGGTCATGGAAAAGCGATAGTGGTTAAAACAGGAGTAAATACTTTTGTGGGTGGCATTGCCACTAAAATGATAAAAATAGAAGCAGATCTTCCAATTAAAAAGGATATTAAAAAACTTTCTAGATTCATTATTGTTGTAGTATCTATAACTAGTTTAATAATGTTTGGTGTAGGTTTTTTTCAGGGGCAAGATCTCAAAGAAATCTTTTTAACAGTGGTGGCAATTGCAGTTTCCATCATTCCTGAAGGCTTACCGATAGTGGTTACTTTAGTTTTAGCTTCAGGAGTCTGGCGAATGGGGAAACAGAATGTTTTAATAAAAAAATTACAAGCAGTTGAGGCATTAGGGCAAATTGATGTTATAGCTCTTGATAAGACTGGCACGGTGACTAAAAATCAGTTAACAGTTAAAGAAGTTTACAGTGAAGAAAAAAAATTTTTTATCAAAGGAATTGGCTACGAGCCAAAAGGCGAAATTAAATTCAAAGGAAATATAACTGAGCCGCTTAATCATCCAGAATTACTGAAAATTGGTAAAATAGGTATTTTGTGCAGCGATGCTAATTTATTTTACGATAATAAAAGTGAAAATTGGAAAATTTCAGGTGATCCTACTGAAGCAGCCACTTTGGTTTTAGGTGAAAAATTAGGCTTTAGCAAAGATGATTTAAAACAGGAAATAAAAAGAATTGACGAGGTTCCTTTCGATTATAAACTCAAATATCATATTACTTTGAACACA
>Ga0307932_1000633_pt1 | contig 14548 bp, 15 predicted proteins | sample OrgLakmetageno48_FD_201843 | JGI IMG/M metagenome (GOLD analysis project Ga0307932, IMG submission 201843) | Saline water microbial communities from Organic Lake, Antarctica - #48 | ecosystem: Environmental > Aquatic > Non-marine Saline and Alkaline > Saline | place: Antarctica: Organic Lake...
CGGGGGTAGTGGTGCTGGGCTTTCCGCCGCGTTGGTGTTAGGGCGAAGTGGGAGCCAAACGCTGGTGCTTGATAATGGTCGCCCCTGTAATGGCGTCGCGCCTAAATCACATAATTTTTTAACCCACGACGCCCAAGCCCCGTCGGCTATTCGAGCGGCCGCTTTAAAAGATTTACAAAGCTATGAAACCGTTACGTTTAAACCCGCAACGGTGGTTAAGGTACAGAAACTAGAAACTGGTTTTGAAGTAGAAACTAAAACAGCAGAGACCTTTAAGGCCCAAAAATTAATTTTTGCCAATGGTGTAACCGACGAATTACCCGACATTAAAGGGTTTAAAGCCTGCTGGGGGATAAGCGCTCTGCATTGTGCTTATTGCCACGGCTATGAGTTTAAAAATGAACCTACGGGCTTTATATTCGATGGTACTAGCTTTTTAGATACCGCATCGGTGCTTTATAATTTAAGTACTAATTTAGTCGTGCTAACCAACGGTATTTTAACGTTAAGCGCCCGCCAACTTAAAATTTTAGGTCGCCATAATATTGAAATTATTTATACGAAAATTAAAGAAATTGTGCACGACCAAGGGCAGGTCAAACAGGTTTTGTTTACCGATGGAACGACTAAAGACTTTAAAGTTCTCTACGTCCACACCAAACGAAATTATAACAGCGATTTGGCCGCTAGTGTTGGCTGTGAGCTGGGTGAATCGGGGTACGTAAAACGAAACGGTGATTACAAAACAAACGTGCCAGGCGTGTTTGCTTGTGGTGATGTTTCGGGGGCCGCAAGGTCAGTCGCCGTCGCGGTGGCCAGTGGAAATTTAGCGGGCATGGCGGCAAATACAGAACTGTGTTCAGAAGGTTTTTTTAACGATTAAACCGCTCCTTTTTACCTTTTGTGACCACCGCCTTTAAAAATAACTTAATACGAGTGTCTCTATGCAATCAAAAATAGTCTGGCTGATCATCAAGCACTACAAAAAAATGTGGGTCCGCGTTATTTCATTCGCGGTACTGGCTTTAGTGACCGCCATTATGTCGCAGTGGTTTGGGCGTTTTTTTCCTGATGATTGGTCGGTTAAAATTGGCGCGGACGCGGTGGGAAACGTGCTTAATATTTTAGCGTCATCGATGCTGGCGGTAACCACTTTCTCGCTTGGGATTGCGGTTTCGGCTTTTTCGGCCGCCGCCAGTAACGCGACCCCCAGAGCCACCGCTTTACTGCAAGAAGATGCCACCGCCCAAAACGTATTGGCTACCTTTTTGGGGGCGTTCTTGTTTAGTTTAGTAGGCATAATTGCTATGCAGGCGGGGTATTATTCTGATAACGGCCGCGTCATTTTATTTGTGTCTACAGCCGTAGTAATTGTGTTGATGGTGTTAAGACTGTTGCAGTGGATAAACCACTTAATGACTTTTGGGAGAATGGTCGATACGCTTGATCGAGTCGAGCGAGCCGCTTTAAAATCTTTTAAAAAGAAGGTGGAAAATCCCTATCTTGGTGGCAGACCGTACGAGGGGCTTCCCCCTGAGAAAAGTCTTGAGGTTTTTTCTTCTAAAACGGGCTACATAGTGCACATTGATCTGAATAGTCTGCAAAATATAGCCGAAAAATATAAGACTCGCATTTGGATATCATCTCTGCCGGGGGCGTTTGTGCATCAAGCGAGACCCCTGGTTTACGTGGAAAAAACAGAAACTTTAGAGGAAGAAGCTTTGGCGGCTATACGATCTGATTTTTTGATTGAATCAGACCGAACTTTTGATCAAGACTTTAGGTTTGGTTTAGTGGTGATGACAGAAATTGCCAGTCGGGCCTTATCGCCGGGTATTAACGATGCCGGCACGGCTATTAGTGTCATTGGACGTTTAATAAAAATTTTAAGCCTGTGGCAAAAAGTGGACGAGATTGAGATTAAACACGACTTGATTTTTGTGCCAGAAGTGTCGGTTGAAGACGCTTTAAACGATGCCTTTAGCCCTATCGCTCGGGACGGAGCGACAACGGTTGAAATACAAATTAAACTTCAAAAAGCGCTCAAAGCGCTGAGTGCCGTTAACCCAGATTTATATGAAAAAGCGGCGTTAAAAATGTCACTTGAAAACATGACCGAAGCCCGAAAAAATTTAACAGCGCGAGAACTTGAGATTTTAGAAGCGGTTTAAAGTGTTTCTAAAAAGATTCAATTTTCCAAAGAGCGCCATCGTTATTCCCCGCCCGGCTTTGACGGCCAGTACTGTCGGTGAGTACATATAAAAACCCATCTGGGCCTTGGGCCAAACTACGAACCCGAAAGTCACCGACATTAATCAGTTCTTGACCGGTAATATGGCCCGCTTCGTTATTTATAATTCGTATAATAGCGCCCGCCGGCGACGACGCATAGGCCGCCAGCGTGGTGTTACTGCGTAGCAGCATTGCGGCTACAAATAAATCACCCTCAATATCATTTCCATATTGACTACCGTTATAAAACGCCACCGAAGACGGTGCAATCGTCGGCGTCCAAACCGCGATTGGATCTTCGGTTACTTCTAACGTTTGGTCGGGTGAAATAGCCGAACCCGTTAAATCGTATTCGGTAGAAAAAGTGGCCCGTGGCCAGCCATAGTTTTTTCCAGCCGCTAAAGCATTTAGTTCATCACCGCCTTTGCTACCGTGCTCACTGGCGATCACTTGGTCGCGTAACGAATCGTATGTCAGTCCTTGAACATTTCGGTGTCCGTAGCTCCAAATTTCAGGCTGCACATCGGGGCGACCCGCAAAAGGATTATCTTCGGGAATACTACCATCATCGTTTATGCGAATGACTTTTCCTAAATGGGCGTTTAGTTTTTGCGCTTGTTCACGAATCAGTTCGCCATTGTAGCTGGCAGGCGGGTTACCGCCATCACCCACAGAGAACAGTAACGTTTCATCGGGTAACCACGCGAACCGTGAGCCAAAGTGTTGTCCGCCAGATTTAGTTTGTGCCACTTCAAACACCACTTCTAGGTTTTCTAAAACAGCATCGTTTAACTGGGCTCGAGCCACGCGCAAACGATTGCCTTCTTGGGTGCCCTGCGCGTATGACAGATATACAAAATTATTATCTGCAAAATTAGGGTGCACCGTTACGTCGAGTAAACCGCCTTGGCCACCCGTAAAAACATCGGGTAATCCAGACACGGTTTTAGTTTCATTTGTATTGGGGCTGATTATTTTAAGGGTTCCAAATCTTTCGGTGACCAGCAATTCGCCACTTGGCAGCCACGTAAACGCCCAGGGAGCGTCTAGGTTATCGGCTACGCTGGTGAGCACCGCGTCACTTTGTGGCAGTTCTCGGTAATCGGTTACACTCAGGGGTGGTTTTGCAACCGTTTCACTTTTTGTTTCTGATGAAAGCTCTACCTCGTTATCTATTATTTCAACTTCTTCAGTGGGGGCGGGCGCTTTCACGCGTTCGTAACTAAGCGCGACATAAATAGCGCCTATTAATAGTAGTATCCCCAGCGTAATAAGTATGACTTTCCGAATGTTTATTTTTTTCATAGTGCCAAAAGGCTACTCTGATAAACTTTTTTTTAAAGGTATCACGCCTTACTTTTTAAAAAGCAGTCTTGATTTACTCAGTAAATAAAACAAGATTAAGCTCAGCACAATGCCACTACTAGCGGGAGTATCGAGGTAAAAAGAACTTATAATACCAAGGCAAACCCCAAGTACATTAGCGATAATACTAACCTGTACGTTGGCTTTAAAACTGTGGGTAAAATTTTGCGCAATTAAAACGGGTATCACTAGTAAAGCCCCAATAAGCAGACCGCCAATTACTTTTAAGCCAATGCCAACGATTAGGGCGATTAGCACCATAAACAGTATTTCGTAAAACGTTTTGTATTTTTGCGTTTGCAAATAATCTTGGTCAAATACCAGCGTCAAAAACGGTTTCCACAGCCAAACGAGGGTTATTAAAATTAAAACATTTAAACCAATAAAATAATAAACTTCTGTAGGCGTTATGGTAAGAATCGAGCCAAATAAATACGTATCAAGCGCGATGGGATTGTTTTTGTTAAGGTGGGCTAACAGCAGGGCTGTGGCTAACCCTCCGGTTAGCAGTAGCATTGAAATAGCTTCTGGCGCTTGGTTTTTCTTGCGATTAATCCACCACAACAATAACGCGGAGATAACCGTCGCCCCTAAAGCGAGAAAAGTAGGGGACATTTGCCAAAATATACCCAGTCCAACCCCAACTAAAGCGGTATGGGCCAGCATATCAGACATTACTGCTTGCCGCGCGGTTACTACAAAGTTACCCAGTACGGCCGTACTGATAGCGGTAAAAATACCCACTGCTAAGGCACGCACCATGAAATCGTAGTCAAAAATTTCTAACATGAACAAGATGATTTTTTAGAGTCGTGATGATGGTGTACCGGTACGACTTGGGGCGTGGTGGTTAAAACCGGGCACTGATCGACTTCGCCTTTGGCAAAATCTAGTGGGTGACAGCCGGTGTGCATGGTTTTATTGAGGCACAAGATGTGATGACACTTATCAATTATGTGGTCTACTTCATGAGAAACAAACAAAATAGTTACGCCTTCTTCTTTATTTAAATGCGCTAAAATGTCGTAAATTTTAAGTTTAGTTTCATAATCGACTCCATTCAAAGGCTCATCAAATATTATAAGATTAGGTTGGCTGCATAAAGCGCGCGCAATAATAACGCGTTGCTTTTGCCCGCCCGATAAAGTGTGAAAATTCTTTTTTAACAGCGTTTCGTCTAACCCTACTTTTTCTAGGTTCGTTACGAGCCACTCTTTGTTAGTGGCTTGCGACATTTTTAATACTTCCGCCACCGATATCGGTACTACGCTTGAAAGCGTATAACTTTGTGGCACGTAGCCAATTTTAACTTCAGCCTCAAGCTGTAAGTCGCCACTGCTAGGTTGCCAGAAGCCTAGTAAAAGTTTTATAAGGCTGGTTTTCCCCGCTCCATTAGGGCCAATTAAGCCAACGTATTCCCCTTTCTTAACCGAGAATGAAACGTCTTCTAATATAGTTTTACCCTCTATTTGTAAGCCGACTTTTTGGGCGTGTATCATGCTTTGCAATTTAAGGCGGTGCTAAAACTTTCTAGATTATTATACATAACGTCTATAAAATTAATGTTTTCGTTTAATGGGCCTCGGCCTAAAGGGTTAACGTCTAAAATGGTTAAACCGGCTTCTCTGGCTAAGGTTTCGGCAAAACGAGTCACGTTACTTTGCTCGGTTAAAATGTGAGTGGCGCCGGCTGCCGCTTCATCTTTAAGCTCAGCGAGAATTTTAGCCGAAGGTTCATCGCTGGTAGAAATACCGGCAATGGCATGCGTTTCAAACCCGTAACGACGTGCTATATAGCCAAAGGCATCATGCGAAATAATTACTTCTTGGTTGGTGCAATTAGCTAAACGGGTTTTAAAGTTTTGATCTAACTGGGCAAATTTTTGTTTTAATGTTTCGGCATTGCTTTTATAAAGAGCTTGATTACCAGCATCAATTTCAATTAAAGCGGCTAAAATTTCATCCACCATGTCTTGTGCTAAAACCGGGTCAAGCCACGTGTGTGGGTCAAATTCACCGTGTCCATGATCGTCATGTTCTTCATCTTCTTCACCTTCATGGTCCTCTTCATCGCCATGATCCTCATCATGATCTTCTAGTTTGGCTAAAGCTAAGTCATGGGTTACTTCCAGTGTCATAACGTTTTTTGATTCTAAGTCTTCAATAACGCCTTCGGCCCATGGCTCTAATTCAGCGCCCTGGAAAATAACTAAATCGGCCTTATTAAGTCGTACTAAATCTTGGGGAGAAGGTTCAAAATCGTGTACGTCAGACGCGCCCGCTAAATTAACCACGGTAGTCGTGTTGCCCACGATTTCTTGCGCCATGTACGCGAGTGGGTAAAAGCTCGCCACAATAGATTTTGAATTATCTACGGTCACGACTGTTTGATTTTCTTCTGAGTTTTCAGGCTCTGTGGCACAACCAGTCAGCAGTAATAATGTAAATGCGAGTAAAAAAGAAAGAGGTTTCATAAAATTAAAAATTAACAAGATAAGTCTTAAGTGCAGGTGGCACAGGTACCACTAAATGAGAAATTGTGTTCTTCAACGTTGAAGCCTTTGGCTTCTAGTTTTTTTTCGAAGTTATGAATATGCGATTCTAACGCGTCGTCGCTGATGCACCGGATTTTAGTGCACGTTCGACACGCAAAATGATGATGATGGTGCGTTTTTATTTCGTAGTACACCACTTTCGGGTCTAGTAAAACCGCGTTTACTAAATGTTCTGCCTGAAATTTTTCGAGCATTCTGTAAAGGGTGGTTTTATTGGGTTCAAACCCTAAATCACTTAAAAGAGATTGTATTTCTGGCACGGTGAGCGGCTTTTTAGCCGCGCGCATTAATTCAAGCACGGCTTTAACAACAGGTGTTTTTCTCATATCCTGAAGTTAACGTTAATTTTCAATAACGCAACTAAGTAGCGTTTATTTTTTAATCTTCGTTTACTTTTCGCAGCATATACAACTCCATTTTTAGTTCACCAATGCGGTCTTCCACTAATCTTTCGGTGCTATCAACGCCCTCGTTGTAAATTTCTACCGCCGCCAGTTCTAAAAACTTATCCAGCAAGGTATCCGCCATAATAACCCCTAAGTCTTGGTCGTATTCGCTTTTATAAAAACGCTGTAATTCTTCAATTATCGTTTTTCGTGACTCGTCTGGTAGCATATCCCAACTTGGTTTGGCTTTGGCCATTGTAAAAGGTTTTAAAACTTTTCGAGTGTAGGGGATTAAGGTCTAAAGCACACGGCAATTTTGACTCATACCCATCCTTACTATACCGTTAAAGCACATGAAACCTTTTGCTATCTTGCTTGCGGCTCTTTTCCAAATTTTTGGCTCTAGTGCCCCGATGGCGTTTAATTGGGGTAAATCTATTGCGGAACAAGCGAATGTATCTAACTCTATTATTACGCCCCCGGGTTACGCCTTCTCTATTTGGGGGCCGATATTTTTAGCCTGTTTTATTTATGGTTTATATGCCGTTAAAAACCGAAATAACCTTCCAGCTGTAATTGATAAAGTGGGTTGGCTTTCGGTCGCTATGTTTATGACCTGCGGTATTTGGGGCTTGTGGGTACCGTTCAACGGCACTGACATTGTCAGCTTTATTATTATTTCGGCTGGGGCCGCTATAGGGATGCGAATTATGTATCTCATTGGTTCGCCTAAAAAATATTCGAATTTAGAAAATGGGACCGTGGTCTTTCCACTTTCACTACTCGCTGGTTGGCTGGTTACCGCTACGACGGTGTCAGTGTTTGCCGTCGCTAATTTTCATAACTTCACGCTGATAGACACCAGTGCTTTCAGTTCAGTATTAGTGCTGTTACTGGGTTTAATTGCACTGGTGATGTTAGCGATTTATAAAACAAAAAATTACTGGTACGCTTTGGCTCCCGCTTGGGGACTCGGTACTTTAGGCCTGCAAAAATTAAGCATGGGTTCGGTTGATTTAGGTGTAGCCGCTGCGGCAGGCTCACTGTTAATCTTGGCGACCGGTATTTTTTTTTTGGTGAAAAAGGGGTAATGGGAACAGGCTTGGAATTAATTTAACTTTTTAAGCAGCCGTTAATCACGGGGTTAGTATTGATCTTCAGCTTTTTTTTTGAGACGGTGAGACTAAAATAAACGTGGCGCTTAAAATATTTTTGATTTTTTGTGGTATGCTTGAACTATGTTGATTTATAAAAAGCATAAGGGATTTACTCTTATCGAATTGCTAGTGGTAATTGTTATTATTGGAATTCTCGCGACTATATCAGTGGCTACTTTTTCAGGATACTTTGATCGTGCTAGAACCGCCAAAATAGAAGCTGAAACAGGTTCTCTCGTAAGTGCTATCACTATAGCCCGTGAACTTGACGGACGCCCTTTACGGTTTGTAACCGGTACCGGTTGTAGTGATTGTAGCTGTCGTGGTGGTATTGAGTTAAATAATTTAGCTGACAATCATGCCTGCATTGTCAGAATGCGTCTCACTTATAATCGAATTGCCACAGCGGCAGGTGCTGATTTGGGTAATTTTTTTGAAGACCCGTGGGGAAGCCCTTACTTAATTGATGAGAATGAACAAGAATCAGGTTGCAGCCGGGATAATTTGCGATCTGCTGGGCCCGATGCCATTTTGCTTACCGCTGATGATATTCAGTTAGACGTTTTGCCGTTCTATGACAGAAGGAACTGTGGGGTATAACTTCGTAATCAAAGGCGGCAGATTTATAACAAAAAGTAAGGAGATTAATTCTGGTATTTCGCGTCCCATCTGACTTTTCCGCCCCCTAAATCTGCCACGTCTTGAAAACCAGCCTGCTTCATGATGTCTAACGCTTGACCACTTCTGTTTCCGCTGTGGCAGTACAGTAAGTATTTTTTTGTTGGATCAAGCGCCGCGATTTTTTCTCTAAAATTTGCGGCATAAAAATCTATATTAAGGGCCTCTTCAAAAAGCTTCCCACCGTTAGCCAGCAGCAGTTCTTCAGGCGTTCTTATATCAATAAGGGTGTATTCATTGGTTTCTATCATGGCTTTAAAATCAGAACCGACCACGGTTTTTATTGATTGAGTCGACTTGGGTTCACTCTGGTTGCACCCCGATAGAAGCAGTAAGCAGGCGAAGATGGAGAAATAATTTTTCATGTTTAATTTAATGGTAGCTTGTTTTGTAAATGAGGGAGTTTTTTTTCTAAAAATTAAAGAGAACAGATTTTAAATTGTTTATAGAAAGTAACACAACTAAACGAAACAAAAGCTAAAATTCATTTATTTACTGCTTATTGTGTCGCGTTTGTGTATAAAAAACGTGGATCTATATTTTTTTCCGACCCCCTATGAAACTTATTCTCTCTGTCTTTAGCCTCTTCTTATTCTCTACGACTCATGCCGCTACCGATCTTTATATTGAATCAGTGAGCTACCAATATCAAGGCACCACTGGTTACGTTCTTAATAATATTTGTAACAACGGAGCCACCGAAAACTCTAACCCACGGGCTCATATCCGAATCGTGCGAGAAGGGGTTTGGAACGTGACCGAAATTCAAAATATTGGGAAACTTAAGCCTCAAGAGTGTTACAACATGCAGGTTAACTACAACCTGCCTCAAAACGAAAGGTATCAAGTTGTCGTTTTGCTAGACCCTAAACAACAACTGGCCGATTCAGACCGATCCAATAACTATGTTACCGCTAACTTCGTGACTCCAAACAGTCGTATGGTTAAGTATCAGGCCGTCACTTCGCCTTCAAGCTTTATTGATGAATTTGATAAATACTCCACTAAGCCCGTTAGCGCTGAAATACAAGCCATTCTTGGAGCTCAAATAAACACTAATACGACCAATAATTCTGGCGCTTTTCCCGATACTCAAGCTAATACCTTAGAAGATACCGCCGCCGCTTTTCTTAAAGATAAAGGTATCATTGGGGGTTACCCTGATGGAGAATTTAAAGGCATTATCCCGGTTAATCGAGCCGAAGTCGCAAAATTTTTACTCCTCGCGAACGAAATTGCAGTCGCTCCAACCACTAACTTTCAACCAAATTTCTCTGATGTACCCGCAAGCGCTTGGTTCACCCCTTTTATAGTTGAAGCCGAAACTAGAGGTATTCTGGAGGGTTATCCAGACGGAACATTCCGACCCGCTCAAACGGTTAATACCGTCGAATTTCTAAAGCTTATCACCAACGTGTTCTCGCTTGAGGAAAATCTGCCGCACCAATTTACCGACATTGAAGCTAACGCTTGGTACGCGCCTTTCGTTGGCGTCGCTAGCCAGTACAACTTGTTTCCAGATCGAGGAGATCAGCTGAATCCATCGCAAGACTTAACGCGAGCGGAAGTGGCAATTGCGATTTATAAGGTGCTGGGTGTGGGGGAGTAGATACCCCTTTTTTTACTCAATTTATTAAACACCTCGACTGTACTCTCTGGCTTGCCCAGAGTCTTATAAGTAGGGCATCTACTTCACATCAAAGCAGAAGATAAGTCGATAAATAGCAGATTTTTACTTTTTATAAGTTCTATTTTTTCAGCTCGCCCCATGTTTTTAATCTGCTTCTCTCTAATTCGTGCCTGCCACGTATCTTCAGAATCTTCGTAATACAAGCAAAGCGTGAGTTTATACTTTTTAGTAAATCCGGGAACCAGCTTTTGTTGATGTTCCAGCACTCTCGCAGCAATGTTGCCCGAAAAACCGGTGTATAAAGTTAGGTTCGCGTTTCCCATAATGTAAACACCAGCAGATTCAACCATCATCTAACTTCTAATCAACACCCGACTCTGGGCAAGCCAGAGAATTAAGCGGAACTTAATATAAATAATTTTTCAGGGGTATTGATAGGGTATCGATACCTGAGATAGTTTGTTAGCCTTTATTCTGACTGGCTACCTGGAGTTTCAGAGAAGGAATGATAAGGAATTACTCCCTACTTTCTAAATCTTGTTTTCCGTGACTTCGTGACTCGTTTAGAAAACACTTTTGCTAAGCAAAAGTGCTTTCACGCTCATAGACTCGAATCGAACCCCTGGTCTTGAGATTCGAATCCTAGACTGCTATCGACTTCTTGGTGGTCTATTTTCACGCATGAAGCTTCCTTTTTCTTCTTCGGTCATATCGTCCCAGTTTTCTGGTTTTTCGATATCCATTTGTTCAAACATCTGGTCAAAATCGGCTTGAGCGCGATTATTTGGTCGTCCTCCGTTCTCTTCAAAATAGGCTTCTCGTTCCTCTGGTGTCATTTCGGCAACGCCTTCTGGTATGTTTCTTTCTCCGCGTTGTCGTTGAGGTTGATCAGAATTAGCTGAGGGTTGACCGGTGTTGGTATTGCTACACCCTACTAAAATGGTAAGCATGAGGGCCGTAAAAATTGTTTTTAACATGTGATAATAGGAGTATCTACTCTTTATTGTACGCGCCAGTTGTTAGATTTCTTTCAAAATCCCGACTTAAATAAAAATCTCGCTTAAACACTTTGTGTCTATGCGAGATTTTTGGCTGGGGATGAGGGATTACCGTCCCGTCGCTGCAGAAGGCAGCTCGGTAGGTTCAAACAGCACAAATTCTGTTGCGCCCTGCGGTTGCCAGACTTTGGCTTTATTATCGAACCCCTGGGCTTGGGGTTCAAATCCACACTTCAAATAATTTTAAAAAAACACATCAGAAATGTGTTATTTTAAAATTGGCTGGGCACCTGTCCAACGGATGGAACACCTTTGAGACCCAGTTCAGGACTGGGCTAGAGGTCGATTTACCGTGAGACTAAATTAAATGGCACAAATTCGCTAAATGGCTAAGTGGTAACGAGTGCCTTTTCGTTCACCGGTGCGAGTTAAAGCCCCTTTTGATACCAGGTCTGCTAGATCTCTACGGGCCGTAGCCGGGACGGAATCTGTAATAGACATGTAATTCTTGGCGCTCAATCCACCGATAAAACCCTCTGGCCCCGCCTCAAATACTCTTATCAAGGCTTTTTCTTGCCGTGCATTTATCAGTCCGCGCAAGCGGTCCATCATTTTAGTTTTGGCGATCAGGTGATCAATTAAAGCGATAGAATATGCCTGGGCTTCGAGTGCTGTTTCGGCAAACCAAACCAACCAGTCTGTAATTTCCATCGTCTTGTTGTTGGCTTCAAGCGCGTCATAATATTGCTTGCGCTGTTTTTCGATTTGCCGCGACAATGCTAGTAAGCTTGGTTGCCCGAGCGCCTGAGCAAGCGCCTTCTCGCTTAACGCTCGTGCAATTCGGCCGTTACCGTCTTCAAAGGGATGGATGCAGACAAAGTAGAGATGTGTCAGACCGGCTTTGGTCAATGGCGGCAAGGTAGTTGGCTTATACCACTCCAAAAACGTGGTCATTTCCGCGTGCATCTCGGCAGATGGCGGCGCTTCAAAATGCACTTTAGGTTTTTGCAGTGGCCCCGAAACGACCTGCATAGCTTCAGGGTGCTGCCGGTAGGCCCCGATCGTTTTCAAATCTTTCCGCCCCGAACAAATCAGCCGATGCCAGTCAAACAGTGCATCATGCGTGAGGGGTTTATCAAAGCCTTGGAAACACGCTACCATCAGTTCAGCGATTCCGGCCTCAGCGGGGCCAGCACGCCGGTCGACACTCATCCCGAACTGGCGACGCACCGACGACTGTACCGAAGCGCGATCGAGGTATTCGCCTTCAATTTCTGAGGTTTTGAGTGCCTCATCGCTGAGTAAGTCGATTTTCAGTTGGTCCTGCGTGTCGGCAGCTAAATGTTGCCAAGCGCCAAGTAACCGGCCAGATTGCAGCAAGAACTTGCCTTCCAGATGGCTGAGCCGATCGGCGTCAAAGCGCCAGTTCGGCCAGTCGGGATCTTGCCAGTTCCAAATGTGTGTGGTGGTCATGAGCGATAAAACCTTAACTTATCGCTCACATTATACCCCAAAAATGAGCGATAACAAGTCGACTTATCGCTCACTGATGACTTGGAGGTATTATAAAATCCTCAAAAACCCGCTCTATGAGCGGCCTAAAGGGTCTGGCTGGGCACCTGTCCAACGGATGGAACACCTTCGAGACCCAGTTCAGAACTGGGCTAGAGGTCGATTTATCGTGAGACTATCTGAGGTCTTGATTTTTGGGCTTACCCAAGTCAGTCTCGGTTGTGGATGTTGGAGTGTGCCGCACCACTAGCGGTTGCTGAAAAATGTCAGTGCTGCAACCCATAGTTTTAACGGTTATTGCCGTTATACGGCAGAAAGTCGATAGATGGCGGAGTCATCTCAGTGGTCAAAATCAATTCTCGTCAAGACTTTTTTTGTCAAGAAAGTTTGACTTTAATTGCATTTTCGTTAGAAAATAGAGTTACAAATAACATTTTAAAAATGGCTAAATTTGGTTCACTGGCGGCGGGAGCATTTGTTTTATCGACTGCACTAGGTGCAGCGGAGCAAGCTGACGCGCAGGCGACAGGGTTAACCTTACCGCATCCAGATGGTGAAATTTCAATTGATGTGTCCCGGGTAGCCTACGAAACCCAAGCCGACATTTTAGCACAACTACAAGGTTGCTTAGAGGCAGGTTACGCTTTCGCGGACGCGGATGAAAACAAAGCTATTGAAGGCGATGAACAATTTGATTGGGATGATGAACGAGCTTTTTGTGCGGAGACAGCCGAACGGGATTTTAGTATTGCTGATTCACAAGCTGGGATTGCAGATTCACAAGCTGGAATTGCAGAGTCACAAGCTGGAATTGCAGAGTCTAGAGCTGCTATAAGAGCGGCGGAAGCTCGAAGTGCAGAAGCACAAGCAAGAATTGCGGCGATGACTGAGGAATTAATTCAAGGTGCACGGGAAGAGAACGATTTGTAGAGGCTATTTGAATTAAAGCTGCAATTATGTTACAATCACATGATTAACCTCTTTTAGTGATGCCCGAAATTGGCCCCGGTTCAAGCGAAATAGTTCCAGCGGTTGCTACCTCAGAGCGTCCAACTGAAGCAGTTATGGCTGATGGCGAAGCCGCCGCAGCTGCGGTGCATGACCTTGAGGCCGAACACGCCCAAGCGGAAGACCCAGAGCGGCGCTGTGCCGATATTAAAATTTGGGTGGAAGCCGAGTGTGATTATTTTGGTATTGAGCCCAAGAATGATCCGGTGGCCGACCAGCTAACTGAAATTCTATTTGCTCATGAGCAAACCCAATTCGAACGTGGCCGCGCTGATTATGATGTCACCGACGAAGATCGTCGTCGATTGGATCGTGTAGTGGAGCGAGGTTTTGTAGAACAAGCGCATGAAGAATTAGATACAACATTGGAAGCAGAAGATGCAACATTGGAAGTAGAAGATGCAACATTGGAAGTAGAAGATAGAGCTTTGGATCTTGAAGAAACCGAGGCCGAAGCAATTGCTGCAGAGGACGCGGAAGTCGCTGATCAGTACACCAATACTGTTCGTGAGATGCGAGCCGCTGGAAAGACAAACACAGAAATTATCGCTGCACTAGCCAATAATGAAGCCGTTCCGGCTTCTGAACGGGCTAAATTACAGAGTTTCAATCGAATTTTAAGCTTAGCCTCGTCGGTGCCAGCTGATCGTGAAATCATTGCGGCCCGTATAAATCAAATGGACATGAGTCAAGGCGTTCCTGACCCGGTGCAGTTTATCCAAAGCGCTATTTTTAGTTCGCCTGATTACAACAGTGGTGTGAGTCAGGCCACGCAGGATGCGATTGCAGCCGAGTTTGGCATCACCCCAACGCGGCCAGCCCAACCGCGTAACGCCACAGAAATGCAAACTTCACTGCGCGAAGGCCGTGGGACGCAAAAAATTACGGAAATGCAAGAAGTGGAAGAACCGCCGGGTTCGGGTATTTTTGTTGAAAAAGAAGTGGTGGTGGGTGAAGAACCCATCCCGTTTGATGAAGGCGATCCGTTGGTGTTGTCAGCTAGTAACCCGCGCGTGGTCGCTTACGCT
>Ga0307932_1000639_pt1 | contig 14468 bp, 14 predicted proteins | sample OrgLakmetageno48_FD_201843 | JGI IMG/M metagenome (GOLD analysis project Ga0307932, IMG submission 201843) | Saline water microbial communities from Organic Lake, Antarctica - #48 | ecosystem: Environmental > Aquatic > Non-marine Saline and Alkaline > Saline | place: Antarctica: Organic Lake...
GTGTGTCCGGGGTGGGCCCCGTTGACCCCCAAGCTTTCACCATCTATGACGTGGTCGACCTGGATGAACAGTTGCGCAGACCCTCAGATCTGTATGACGTCTTTTGGGGTATCGACCGCACCCCTGTTAGCTAAGAGCTTTCAGCGCGTGCAGGAACTGAACCCTAGTCGCCGTCCCTGTCTTCGTCTTTTCCTCGAGCTTTGGCCGCCGCGGCGCTGGAGTCAGCGACTTTGGAGAGAAATATGCCAAACACCAGGGCAACCACAATGGCCGAGCTAATACCCAGTTCAATGACTGCTCTATCGAACTGCTCTCGGGGCTTCTCCGCCCCCAACGTCATGGACGCACCCACGGTGAGAATATGTCGAACGGCCGCAATGATGCCGATGATCAGGAAGTTCAGAAGTTGAAAGACACCGTCGGTGTAGCGGGCGATAACGGTGCGCAAGATTTCCAAAATGATGATGATGAACAAAATGTCGTTGATCGCCTGAATCATTCCTTCAGGAAAAAACGGTGAGGTGGTGAACACGCGTACGAGGGAAAAGTAAAACGCTGCCGCCGCGATACCAAAAAGGAAGACCCCCAGCAGGACGTGGAAAACCTCTTCCATCATGTTCGACCAGCGCATCGTCAGCGAATTCAGCTTCCACGTGTTCTTCTTTGCGTCCATGACCACACCCTACGCCCCCACACCTCCAAAGGCGCCAAGGGCAGAACGGCGAAGAGCTCAGGGGGCCGGCAGAGAGCGTCCTGCTAGCTCAAAACGTCTTTCGTCGCGAAGCGCCCATAGGCGAGCGCCCCAAACACCGCCACATAACCCAGCTGAAGCAGAGCATTAGAGCCGAAGCTCGACAGCTCAATAGGTTGCCTCAAAATGTCAGCGAAATCGAGCCAGTAGTGCGTGAACAGCCATTCGTGCAACCACGAAAACTGAGGAAGGTTATCAAGAATTTGGCTAACACCGCTGGAGACCAACACCCCGGTCATCGCCCCCACCGGAATGGTGGTCAGGGTGGACACAAACAGCCCGATTGCGAGCATTCCTGTCATCGACACCGTGGTGTAAAGGGCAACGAGGGCCATTCTGCCTACAGCCTCGCCCACCCCGATCACGTCGCCGCTCAGCAGCGTTACCGGACCAATAGGGAACAGGATGGCCCCAATTGCGGCCCCGGCGATCATCAAGATGAACGTGCCGGCAAGCGTGAAGGCGAGCGTGCCCAAATACTTCACCACCAGCAGCCTGATGCGACTCACAGGCGCAATCAGCAGGTAGCGCAGAGTCCCCTGCCCTGCCTCCCCGGCAATAGTGTCGCCGGAAACCACAGAGATGGTCAAGGGCAGAAAAAGCGGCATCGCCAGCAGCATGGCGGTAAAACCGGTGAAGAGGCCATTCTGGGTCACCCGGTCCAAGAAGGGCGGCCCTTCGCCAGGAGCTAACCGGTCGGAGCTGAGCGCAACGGCTAGTGCCAACACGATCGGAATCATGGCAATAGCGGCCAACATTGCCCACGTGCGACGGCGGGTAAACATGATCTGAAGTTCTGAGAGCATCAGAGACAGGCTGAGGGATTTAGCGAACAACGTCGAAACCTTCCCCGGTAAGCTCCACGAAATACTCTTCCAGGTTGGGTCGCTCCAGCCGTATTTCGCTTACCCGAACCTTCTTCTTCACCAACACTTCGTTCAGCAGTCCCACGTCAATGCCCAATTCCACCGGTGTGGTCAGTGTGTGACCGACAACGGTGACAGGACCCACCCCCTGTTTTTCAAGTATTTCCATCGTCGTCTCCACCTGGTCAACTTCAAGGATGAGGCGGGTAGCTCCGAGTGAACGAAGCTCTGGGAGCGACCCCTGCGCCACGATTGACCCTGCAGACATCACCGCAACGTGTGTGCACAGCTGCTCGATTTCAAGCAGCAGGTGGCTGGAAAGAAAAATGGTGATTCCTTCAGCGGCCAAAGACCGAATCAGGTTTCTCACTTCTCTTGTGCCCTGAGGGTCGAGCCCATTGGTGGGTTCGTCCAGGATCAACAAATCCCTCGGCCGAAGCAGAGCATTGGCCAAACCGAGACGTTGTTTCATTCCGAGCGAATACGCCCCGGATTTTTTTTTAGCCGCGTTGGTGAGGCCCACTCTGGCCAGAGCGGACTCCACCCTCTGAGAACGAGTTTTCGCATCCGAGGTTTTGTCTGCCGAGTCCATTCGCATCAGATTGTCTCGACCCGAGAGGTAGGGATAGAAGGCGGGTCCCTCGACCAGCGCACCAACTCTTGGCAGCGTCTCCTCTAGATCTTTGGGGATGGACTGCCCCAGCACGAAGATGTCACCTGATGTGGCTTCCGCGAGGCCCAAGAGCATCCGAATGGTTGTGGTTTTGCCACAACCATTCGGGCCAAGGAAACCAAACACTGATCCGCGGGGGACGCTCAGTGATACTGCATCAACCGCGTTTTGGCTACCGAATTTCTTGGTGAGACCTACAGTCTCGATAGCCCATTGGCTAGCGTCGGGCACTTAGCGTGCCGCAACAGCCAACAGGTGTGCAATCGTGACGGCGCCTGCATAGACTTCGCCACTGTCGGTAATCAAGACGTTCACAACCGGCGTGGAGAAGACTTTTCCGCCGTCAACATCGGTCATGAGATCGGCAAACAATTCGGTCTCCAACATGTCGAGGGGAACATCCGCTGGCACGGAGGCGAGATACACAATGCTTTCCCAGTTCTCGCCGACAATGTCACCGGCGGGAAGACCCTGTGCTTCCCACTGCGCTTTGGCATCGGCGCTCAGGTTTTCCAGCTCTGCTTCGGTGAACTCGCGTCCTGCGTATTCTTCACTCAGCTCACGCAGTTCCTCAGGGACCTGCTGGACTTCCACCGTGGTTCCGGCGGGAGGCGTGAAACTAAACAGTGCGGCATCAGGAGTCTCAAAAATAATGGACTCAAAACCGATCGCGAAGGCTGGTTCGCTCTGCTCGACCGAGAACACCTTGACGTCCAATGCCATACCGGTTTCTGAGTCGATCGACACAACGATCGAGTCAATCAAAGAGACATCCGACAGTGGCGTGGCAATCAGCTCATATGCTGAGCGCCCGGCGATGGAGTGGTCGTCGCCCACGCTGAGCACGGTGGAATCAGAGACCTCTTCGAGCAGAGCGTCAACGACTGCTTCGGGGCTTGCAGCATCAACCTGCAACTGGAGGAGTGACTCTTCCAGCGTTGCCTGCATCTGCGCGTCGAAGGTTCCCGTCAGTGCCGTTGCCTTCCCTGCGTCGTAAGCCCAGAACTCATTTTCGTTCACAATGAAATCACGCTGGCTCAAGGGATCAAGCACCTGGACGCGAACGCCAAGCTCTGAGGCATACACGCGCATCGTGTGGGTTCCCGCAGCCAACTCGATTAGCTGGGTAAGCGCGTTCTGTTCGATGAGCTGGGGCACCAGGTCTTCAAACCCTTCGGGCATTCTCTCGGCCATCTCGTCAACCTGCTCCTGCGACATCATGGAGCTCATCTCAAGGGCTGGCAACCCGATGTTGGACGTTTTCACGACGGTGCCGGAGAAACCGGTCACCTCGCCATCCATCAAGCTTAACAATTCTTGAGGGGTGAGGTCAGGAAGGTCAACAGCTGCCGCCGGCATGGCGAAGGCAACCGAACCCAGAACAATTACCGAAGGAACAACAAAGGATGCAGTCCACTTTTTTGACAACTTCACGAGCTATCTCCCTACTTATAAGTTAACGAAAGTGTATGCATCCCAGCTTGGAGGAGTCTGGGCCGACTGCTTCTGTGCAACCCCGGGAAAAAGGGCTCTCGGAGGCCTCGACGGGGACTCCCGGTGGCAATAAGCTGTCAAAGAATTCTTGCCGATTGGCTTATGTAATTACCGACACGATGTCGGGGCAACGCTCCAAGGGTTCCACGTCCTCTTCTCGTTGCACCCCAAGGAGTTTCCTGTGCACAGCACTTTGCTCGCCGCTTACGAAAGTGTTACGCACCGCAATCCGGGTCAGACCGAATTCCATCAAGCAGTCGCAGAAATTTTCGACACCCTGTCGGGCGTTCTCGAGCGGCATCCCGAATTTTCCCACCAGTCTGTGGTGGAAAGGATTTGCGAACCGGAGCGGCAGATCATTTTCCGCGTGCCGTGGGTGGATGACGCCGGACATGTCCATGTCAATCGGGGATTCAGGGTTGAATTTAATTCGGCTCTGGGGCCCTTTAAAGGCGGTCTTCGTTTTCACCCTTCGGTAACCCTGGACACGATGAAGTTCCTCGGATTTGAGCAGCTTTTCAAAAACGCCCTCACCGGCCTTCCGATTGGTGGAGGAAAGGGTGGTAGCGACTTTGATCCTAAAGGCCGGTCCGACCCGGAAATTATGCGGTTTTGTCAGTCTTTTATGACCGAGTTGTATCGCCACCTTGGCGAATACACCGATGTGCCAGCGGGCGACATCGGTGTCGGCGGTCGCGAGATTGGCTACATGTTTGGCCAATACAAGCGCATTACTAACCGCTATGAAGCGGGCGTTTTCACGGGGAAAGGTTTGGGTTGGGGTGGCGCCATGGTTCGTAAAGAAGCCACCGGGTTTGGGGTGGCCATCTTTACCCAGGAAATGCTGAAAACTCGAGGGGAATCCCTCGAGGGGAAACGTGTCATTGTGTCGGGCTCAGGCAATGTTGCCCTGTATGCAATCAAGAAGGTCCACCAACTGGGTGGAACTGTTGTGGCGTGCTCTGATTCGTCGGGCGTTGTCTATGACAGGGACGGACTCGACCTTGAGCTGTTGATTCAGGTGAAGGAGATCGAGCGGGGCAGGCTTTCGGACTATGCGAAGCGTCGCGACAGTGCCTCAGAGTATTCTTCCGGCGCCACAGTCTGGAATGTTGCCGAAGTAGCAGGCGCCAGCGTCGCACGGCCGTGTGCGACACAAAACGAGCTCGATGAAGACGATGCCACACGCCTGGTGGCCCACGGGGTAACGGTCGTGACAGAGGGTGCAAACATGCCCTGCACGCCAGAAGCGATTCGAGTCTTTGCGCAGGCAAAAGTGCTGTTTGCTCCGGGCAAAGCCGCTAACGCGGGTGGGGTTGCCACCAGCGCTCTAGAAATGCAACAAAATGCGTCACGCCAGTCGTGGTCGTATGAAGACACGGAGGCCCGCCTCGAAGAAATCATGCGGGGTATCCACGAAGCATGCGTGGTGACAGCTCGCGAATATGGCGCACCCGGTGACTACATTGTGGGAGCCAACATCGCCGGGTTTGAACGAGTTGCCCGCGCCATGCTCGCCATGGGAGTTATCTAACTCGTTGGGTTGCCCTCTGCTGCGTTGACCGCGGTGTTGGCCGAGGCGCCAACCTCTCGGGGTACCGCCGTGCTTCCGTGCCCTGTCAGGCCTTTCGTTCCTCACGGGTTTACACTGGGCCACTTATGACTCAGGCTGATACGACACCCACAACGCGACCCGGCGTGATTGCCGCTCTGGCCAGAGTTCTCCCCTACGCAAAAGCGGATATGCCTCTGCTGGTCTTAGGGATGGTTGTCGCATTGCTCTCCAGTGCGTTTGCGTTGGCGATACCCCTGACTCTGGAATTCCTGGTCGATGGGCCACTCTCCACCGGAGATCGGTCTCTGGTCTGGCCGGCGGCAGCCGTCGTTGCAGCGCTGGGGATCCTCGAAGCACTTTTTGTGTACCTCAGGCGGGTGACGGTGTTGGCTCCAGGCACACGCATCGATGCCAAAATTCGCAATGCCATTTATGAGCATGTGCAGGATCTGCCCGTCTCGTTTCACGACAAATGGCAGAGTGGCCAACTACTGTCCCGCGCCCACACCGATGTGAGCCTCATCCGACGGTGGCTGTCGTTTGGGTTAATCCTCCTGGTGGCCAACTCCATCACCATTGTCTTTGGTGTCATCATCCTTTTCACCTGGAGCCCTCTGCTTGCGGGAGTGTTTGCGGTGAGCTCCGTTCCCATGCTTATTTTTGGTTCGCGGTTTCGCACCCGCTTCACCGGACTATCTCGAAAAACTCAAGACCAGTGGGGGGATGTCGCCACCTCGGTGGAAGAATCAGTTCACGGTATTCGGATTCTCAAATCCTTCGGCCGCGGTGGCCATTCCTTGGCAGCATTTTCGAAACGTGCTCTGCGGGGTCGGGACCTAGAGGTGGCCAAAGGTCGCACCATGGCGAAGCTCGGATTTTGGCTGGGCTGGATTCCTGATTTCGCCCTCGCCGCATGCCTGTTTGTGGGGGTGTGGTTAGCGAGCGACGGTTCGCTCACTACCGGACAGCTTTTTGCGTTTTTTGCTACCGCCGCAGTGCTCTCGGGCCCCATCGCCTCCATCGGTTTTCTGCTCGCCCTCACGCTGGATGCGCGCAGCGGTCTCGATCGCATTTTTGAGGTGCTCGATGTCGACAACACGATCATTGATTCACCCAGCGCCCACACACCCCGTAGCCACGCCGGCTCGCTCGTGTTTGAGGCCGTACATTTCCGCCACGACGACACCGCCACCGGGAGGTCCGACCTCATTGATGGGATCACTTTAGAGATTCGCCCCGGAGAAACGATGGCGCTGGTGGGGGTCACCGGCAGCGGAAAAACCACGATAACCGCCCTACCCACCAGGCTCTACGACGTCACCGGCGGCCGGATTTTGCTCGACGGTGTCGACATTCGCGATATTGACCTCGTCGAACTTCGCACGCGTATTGCGATGGCCTTTGAAGACGCGACATTGTTTTCCGCCAGTGTCAGAGACAATGTGCTGCTGGGCCGTCACGACCTGGACGACGCGACACCCGAAGAGGTTGACGCCGTGATGAACCAGGCTCTCGCTATCGCCGAAGCCGAGTTCGTGTTTGATTTACCTCGCGGGGTGGACACGGTGATCGGTGAGCAAGGCCTCAGCCTTTCCGGTGGTCAACGCCAGCGCCTCGCACTTGCTCGGGCGATTGCTGCGAACCCCGAAGTGCTGGTGTTGGATGACCCCCTGTCAGCGCTGGATGTGGAAACGGAGGCCCGCGTGGAGGCGGCCCTCCGACGGGTGCTCGCCACCACAACAGCACTCGTCGTGGCCCACCGACCCTCCACGGTGATGCTGGCAGACCGTGTTGCTCTACTCCATGAAGGCCGCATTGCCGCGGTAGGTACCCACGCAAAGCTTCTTGCCTCCTCCCCCGCCTACCGCAGCGTGATTTCGTCCCTGGAAGACGATCCACAGGGACCGGACCATACCGAGCACGACGTGCGAGAAGGAACAGAGGCCTCACACCGTGACGCCGCTCGGGCCACCCCGCGAGGAACCCGCTTCGGTGAGGAGTTCTCCCCGTGAGCCTCATCGGAGTGGCCGGTGAAGACCGAAACGATTTCACCAAGGCCGAAAGTGCGCAGATTCGTCGGCGTTCGCTGCGCCTCCTCCTGGATGTGTTGCGCCCCTACCGGGGCCGCTTTGTAGCAACGATTGTGCTGGTGGTGATCAGTACCGCCCTTCAAGTGGCGGGTCCAGCACTGATTGCTGCAGGAATCGACCGGGGGCTCCCCGCCGTCACAGACGACGGTAACTTCACACCCCTCATCATGATTGTGGGCGGGTACCTGGTGGCGGGTTTTGGTGCCGCAGGCCTCTTGGCGATCTACACCCGCTGGTCGATCACCATCAGCCAAGACATCATGGCCGAATTGCGCCGCCGAATTTTTTCACACACCCAGCGACTCAGCATGAGTTTTCACGAAAAATACACCTCAGGGCGCATCATCGCAAGGCAAACCAGTGACATTGCGACCCTCGGTGAACTTCTCAACGGTGGCCTCAGCAACTTGGCCTCTGGCATCCTGTTCATGATTTTCACGGCGGCAGCCCTGGTGAGCCTCGATCCTTCCAGCGGCCTGCCCCTGATTGGTGCAATCATCCCGGTGATTCTTGCAACATGGTGGTTTTCCAACGCGTCACGGCGCGAGTTTCGCAACTCGCGGATTCATTCCGCCAGGCTCATCGTTCAGTTTGTCGAAAGCATGGCCGGCATCCGAGCGGTGAAAGCGTTCCGACGCGAGAACATCAACCGCAACACCTATGCCGACAAGGTGGAGGATTACCGCGAAGCAACACGTCGCACCATCCAGATTTTTGGCATCTACGACCCGATGCTGAAAGTAATTGGCAGCCTGACCGTCGCCACCGTGTTGTTGCTCGGCGCATTCCGCGTCATTGATGGTGGGCTCGAAATAGGAATTTTGCTTGCCGCAGTGCTGTACACGCGCAACTTTTTCACCCCGATTGAAAACTTGGCGATGTTCTATAACTCTTTCCAGTCCGCCTCGTCGGCCCTGGAAAAGATTTCCGGTGTTCTCGAGGAAGAGCCCGCCCTTGCCGAACCGACCAACCCCCAGCCTTTTGTGGCAACGACCGGGACGATCGAGTTCACCGATGTGTCGTTTTCCTACTCCCTGGACACCGAGGTCTTGCCCGCCTTTGATCTCACCATCCCCGGCGGACAAACGGTGGCACTGGTGGGGGCGACCGGTGCCGGCAAATCCACCCTCGCCAAACTGATTGCCCGCTTCTATGACCCCACCTCCGGTGGCATCACCCTCGATGGGGTAGGCCTGCGCGACATGTCCGATGCCGACCTGCGCCAAGCGGTGGTGCTGGTGACCCAGGAGGCCTACATGTTCACGGGCTCAGTGTCGGAAAACATTCGCCTGGGTAACCCCGGAGCGACCGATGCCCAAGTAGAAGCTGCCTCGCGCGCAGTGGGGGCTCACACCTTCATCCAGGCCCTGCCTGAGGGGTATAACACCGATGTCAACAAGCGCGGCGGGCGTCTTTCGGCCGGGCAACGCCAACTGGTCTCTTTCGCCAGAGCGTTCATTGCAGACCCTCGCGTGCTGATCCTCGATGAAGCCACCGCATCGCTCGATATCCCCAGCGAACGGCTGGTTCAACACGGACTGCAAACACTTCTTGCCGATCGCACCGCAATCATCATTGCCCACCGCCTCTCCACGGTGGCGATTGCCGATCGGGTCCTCGTGATGGAGGGCGGTCGCATCGTGGAAGATGGTCCCACCGCCGAACTGCTGGAGGGCACAGGCCGCTTTGCCACCCTTCACCGAGCCTGGCTGGACTCGCTGGTTTAGCACAGAAGGGTGTGGCAAGACCGGAACTCACGAACCTATTTTGCTGAAGGTTTTTCGTCCTCCGCCTGCTTGTCCGCAGTCTTTTTTTCCGCAAAGGAAAATATCCCGAGCGCAAGAACGAGTGCGCCGGCGCCGACACCGAAGGAGAGGACATCTGCCGCTCTGCTGGAGTCGACCAAGACACCCACAAAGATGACCGCAATGATGGCCACCACCACACCAATCAGCTTGGATTTGAGATCCTCCAGGTTTCTGATGTGGAGCCACTCGGGAACCTCGATTTCGCTATCAACAAAAAGTTCATAGAGTCCATACCCAATGACGAGCAAGACCGTGCCAAGCAGGAGTGCATCCACAGCGGTCAACACCGACACCACCGTGTCTTTGAGCGGCGTCTGATCGGCAAACACGGAAATCACGGCCTGAACAATGGCCACCGACCCCTGCGCCATGAGAAGCAGCGCACCCAGAATTGAGGCGAGAGCGGGAACAAAAACACTAAACCGAGTAAGACCCATAACCTTGCGCATAAGAGAATGTTTACCACGTTCGGACACCACAGCGCGCATGCCCGCTCCCACCACCATCTTCTGGCCGTTGTGCCCAGAGAAGGCGTGCGAAAAGAACGCGAGACACATGGCCTGGGCGGGAGAATTACCGACCAATTCCCAGGAGAGATTGGCCCGATCACGGCTAAACTTTGGGCTCGACCTCATGACGAAAGTGGCTCGTGGAAATAGTTCTTCTGCTTGTCCTGATTCTGATCAATGCGATGTTGGCCATGTCAGAGGTGGCTTTGCTCACCTCACGCCGCGCCAAACTTGCCACCATGGCAGGCCGCGGCAAGAAATCTGCCGCCGTTGCTCTGAAAATTAGCGACAAGCCCACCGAGTTCCTCTCCGCTATCCAAATCGGTATTACCTCCATCGGTCTATTTAGCGGCATTGTCGGAGAGTCAGTGTTTGCGGGGCCACTTGCCGAGTGGTTGAAGGGCTTCGGGGTCCTCCCTGTCTTTGCCGATATTTCTTCCACGGTGTTTGTCGTGATTGTGGTGACCTATTTTTCTATCACCATTGGAGAGTTAGTCCCTAAGCGCATTGGGCAAACCAACCCGGAAGTGATCGCGTCACTTCTTAGCCCGATTCTGCTGGTGCTCTCCACCATCTATAAACCTTTTGTTTTTGCCCTCAGTGTGACGACCAACGGCATTTTGAAACTGTTTGGTATCGGCGATCACCGGGCGGCGATGGTGACGGAAGAAGAAATTCACGCCATTTTGGAAGAGGGTTCGCTCGCGGGCCTTATTGAGGCCCAAGAGCGAGACATTGTGCGCAATGTGTTCCGCCTCGATGAACGCAGGGTTGGCTCATTGATGGTGCCGCGCTCCGACATCATCTTTGTCGACCTTGCCTCCCCCCAAGAAGCCAACCTGGATGTTATAGCCGAATCTCCGCACTCGAAAATTCCTGTGTGTGAGGGCGGGCTAGAAAACATTGTCGGCGTACTCAGTGCCAAAGCGGCTCTCGGTTCCGTTGCCCGAGGGGGGACTTTGAGCTTGGCGGATAATCTTGAATCTGCCCTGTTTCTCCCCGAAACCCTTACCGGAATGGATCTACTCGACGAATTTCGCCTCGCGAGGAAACAGATTGCGTTTATCATCAACGAACACGGCGGCTTGGAAGGCCTTGTCACTCTCCAAGACATCCTCGATTCGTTGGTGGGGGACATGGGCGATGACGAACGTGACGTTGATGCGGTTCAAAGAGAGGATGGCTCCTGGCTTCTTGAAGGATCGCTCGGCATTCCCGAACTCAAAGATTGTCTGGGCTTAGACACCCTTCCCGAAGAAAAGAGATGGCGCTATCACACCCTGAGCGGTCTCATTCTTTTGCTTCTGGGCAAGCTCCCCGCAACGGGGGACACTGTGGTGTGGGAATCGTGGCAACTCGAAGTGGTGGATATGGATGGACGAAGAATCGACAAAGTGCTCGCCAGTAGGGTTTAGCCTCAGTCGAGCTTGACGCCCCGGGGCCTTCTCGGTCGGGTGTTGGTGCGCGAAGGACCCTGCGGGCAGGGGAAGGTCGGGCAGGGAATGTAGTGCAGAGCAAGGCCGGGTGCTGCCCCTGGTGGCGTCTCTCGAAAGAAAAGTCGGCCAGACCGCGGAAAACGATTCGTGGCCGACGCGTCATACGGTAAAAAAACCGCCTGATGCGTCAGCTCCTCGGGGCCACCCAGCCTTGGCCAGCAGCAGCGTGAGCTGCGGTGTGGTCTCTAAAGTCTCGTAGTCCTGCCACCGAACAAACCGTGCAGCGGCAGCGTCATCGCTTGCCATCAGCTCCCCGCTCTTCACCGAGCACGCAAAGCAATGAATTTCATAGTCTGCTTCTGCGGAGAGCTCAACGGTGGCGACCCAGACTTTTTTTCCCACCACCACGTGTAACGCGGTTTCTTCGGCCATCTCTCGAACGATTGCTTCTTCCAAGCTCTCGCCTGGTTCCACACTGCCGCCTGGCACAGACCATAAACCTTGCGCGGGCTGATGCCCGCGCAGAATCAAAAGAACACGGTCATCCGCATCAACAACCAGTGCGCTCACGGCAAGCACTCTTTTCTTCACCGCTACCCCCGATTGTGATGCCCGGCGCGGCCCCCACCCAGGCTCTACAGTATGGATGACTGCGCCAAACCCTGAGCGCTCACCCCCACACTGCGACGAAAGCCCTCCCGGGCTGAGATTTCCCTAGAGGGCACGGTCCCCAGCGCCACTCCGGGAGCTACTGCAAATAGGTGAAGGTCCTGGAGTGCAAAGGTGGAGGGTGTCAGACCGTGTGAACGCGACGACACCCACCACCGTGTGGTGCATGCGGAGCGAGGTCTCTATTTGAAGGCGTCTTTGATGTTTTCGCCAGCCTGCTTCAGGTTGGACTTGATCTGGTCAGACTTTCCTTCGTCTTCGAGGTCCTCGTTCCCGACGGCGTGACCGGCCGCTTCTTTAGCTTTGCCAATCAGCTCTTCTGCTGCGTTGTCTCTTTTGTCATGATCACTCATATGAGTTTTCCTTTCGTTGGTAGTAGCACTATGGAACCATCGGTGCCTCTGCACCAGATGACAGAGCTCAGGACTCCCGGCCGACGATTGCCCCGTAAATGAGCAGGACCACCAGGGAGCCGCCAACGGCAAGCGCCCAGGTTTCAATAGAGAAGAAGTTCTGCAGGGAAGCCCCAAAGATGAGCCCACCAAGCCAGCCTCCCACCACCGCACCAATAACACCAAGGATGAGGGTCGCAAACCAGCCGCCACCGTGTGTGCCCGGGAGAATCAGTTTGGCAAGCGCACCCGCCAGCAGTCCTAGAAGAAGAAATGCGAGAAAACCCATAAGAGTGCCTTCTTTCTGTGTGAGGCTCCAATCGAACCATCAGCGATGTCACACGAGGTGACTTTTTGTCAACGCTACCGCGGGAGCGCGGGCTCCGGGAACCACTCGAGGCATATTCGATTGCCTCTCCCCCAAAGGAACCCCGGGAGGAAAGAAACTCTCATCCCTCGAGGCCCACACCGACGATGAGGCATACGATGAAGGGATGAAGCTCATTCGGTTAGTAGCACGAGTCCTGCTGGGCGGCGCCCTCACCTATGCGGGCATCAGCCACCTCACCTTCTCGAGAGCCGAGTTCCAAGCCCAAGTCCCCGTCTGGCTCCCGTTGGATAGCGACTTTGTCGTTGTGGCCTCGGGAGTGGTGGAAATTCTTCTGGGTCTCAGCCTTCTGTCGTGGGGAAAACTGGTTCCTTTTGCTGGACTTGCCGCAGCACTGTTTTTTATCGCGATTTTTCCAGGCAACATCAACCAGTATGTGGAAGGCATCGATGCGTTTGGCCTGGACACAGATCAGGCCAGACTCGCCAGGCTTTTCTTTCAGCCCCTTCTGGTGATCTGGGCTCTATGGTCAACCCGTGCACTGTCTCTCCTGAGAGGAAGACGAAGCCGCTCCACGCCATAGCCGCGGTCTGTGGAGCCCGCACGAGCCGTTTGTGCACTCTGACTGATCCTGCAAAAAACTTTCCACGTTCACCCCAGCAACACCGTGGCAATAGGCGGTGGTCTCGATCTCGATGTGGGAACTCGGGAAAGTTCTTTGGGGCCGTAAGGTATGGCCTCGATGCCGCTTCCACTCAGAAAGCAGACACGCCCGCTATCACGACCCTTTTCTTACTCGAGCCGCTGTGGCCCTCAAGAGCTCGGAGCGCCCAGAGCTCGCTAGCGATACTCAGGATTTGAGCCAAAACCGGACTGGGTCCCGCTATCCCAGGCAGCCTGAGTATTGCCTTCCACGGGAAAGCCGCCGTGAGATTTCAGCAGAGCAGCCAAGTGCATCAGATTCCACGTCATAAAGCTCGTATTGCGGTTGGTGAAGTCGTTTTCTGGGCCCCCAGAGCCTTCATCGAGGTAGCTGGGTCCTGGTCCCGCTTCGCCAATCCACCCCGCGTCGGCAGCGGGGGGAATCGAATAGCCGATGTGTTGGAGTGAATAGAGCGTAGACATCGCTGCATGCTTCACGCCGTCCTCGTTTCCCGTAATCAGCATCCCGGCAACTTTGCCGTAGTAGACGTACTGACCTTTGGTGTTGTGCAGCCCACTCATGGCGTAGAGCCGCTCAATAAGCACCCGAGTCTGAGAGGAGTTTTCACCAAGCCATATAGGGGTGCCAACAATGAGGATGTCCGCAGCTTCGACCTTGGGCCACAATTCGGGCCACGCATCCTCCTGCCAACCGTATTCGCGCATGTCGGGATACACCCCGGGTGCGACCGCGTGATCGACCAGACGAAACATCTCCGTGGTCACGCCCTGTGACTCCATCAACGCTTGGCTTCTTCGCATTAACCCTTCTGTGTGGCTCAACTCCGGAGATTTCTTCAGCGTGCAATTCACGTAGAGGGCGGTGAGTTCAGAAAATTGACGGGGATTCATCTATCCAGACTAGGGAGTGACGCCAGAGCCGTCCACTTCTGGGGACGTCATTCAGCGAAAGCAGTGGTTTCTGGAGCTACCGGATCGGAAAATACTAAATTATTGCCAGAATCCTTGACTCTCAGCTCCTCGTCCTCGATGCGGAGCCCCGCCGCCAGGTCTATCGCCGACTCACGTCGTGACGGAGCAGCATCCACGGCGTCAGCGTCGATCTTCGCCCTCTAGGTGTACTCGGTCATGACGTTGGTAACACTCGGCTGATTGGTGGTTTGCCTCCGCAGGCCGTGTGTGGTCGATTGTAGTTGTAGTGGTCTAGCCAAGGTGCGAGGGCGTTAGTCCTCTC
>Ga0307932_1000644_pt1 | contig 14424 bp, 11 predicted proteins | sample OrgLakmetageno48_FD_201843 | JGI IMG/M metagenome (GOLD analysis project Ga0307932, IMG submission 201843) | Saline water microbial communities from Organic Lake, Antarctica - #48 | ecosystem: Environmental > Aquatic > Non-marine Saline and Alkaline > Saline | place: Antarctica: Organic Lake...
ATACCTTGACTGATGTTTTCGATGAAGGACGTAGGAGCCTGCGATAAGGTTCGGCGAGCTGGCAAACACGCTATGACCCGGACATTTCCGAATGGGGAAACCCACACTGCTTGCAGTGTACTGTGCACCCAAAACCATTAAGTGCATGGAGAGAAGTCGGCGAACTGAAATATCTCAGTAGCCGGAGACAAGAAATTAATAAAGATTCCCCTAGTAGTGACGAGCGAAGAGGGATGAGCCCAAACCAACCTTCGGGTTGGGGTTGTAGGACCTCAATATCTTTTGTTTACATATAGTAGAACGCTTTGGAAAGAGCGACCACAGAGGGTGATAGTCCCGTACATGAAATATGTTTGCAACAGTAGAGTGTTCCTGAGTAGGTTCGGACACGTGTAATCCGGATTGAATCTAGGTGGACCACCATCTAAGGCTAAATAGAACATCAGATCGATAGTGAACTAGTACCGTGAGGGAAAGGTGAAAAGAACCCCGGGAAGGGGAGTGAAATAGATCTTGAAATTATAAACTTATAAGGAGTGGGAGCCTTTCGGGGTGACCGCGTGCCTTTTGTAGAATGAGCCATCGAGTTAGCTGTATGGGGTAAGGTTAAGGCAGTTTCAGCCGAAGCCGAAGCGAAAGCGAGTCTTAAAAGGCGACTATCTCATGCACTAGACCCGAAACCAAGTGAGCTTACCATGAGCAGGTTGAAGCGTCGGTAAAACGACGTGGAGGACCGAACCACCGAGTGCAGCAAAACTCTTGGATGACTTGTGGTAAGAGCAGAAATTGTCATCGAACTTGGAAATAGCTGGTTCTCTCCGAAATATATTTAGGTATAGCCTCTAGTTACTAGCATGGGGGGTAGAGCACTGTTTGGGGAAGGGCGGGAAATAACTGTACCAACTCCTAGCAAACTTTGAATACCCATGTGACTGTCTAGGGAGTCAGGCTGCGACAGCGAAGTGCCGTAGCCGCGAGGGAAAGAGCCCAGACCACCGTCTAAGGTCCCTAATATTATCTCAGTGGTAAAGGATGTAAGATTGTTTAAACAGCCAGGAGGTTGGCTTAGAAGCAGCCACCCTTTAAAAAGTGCGTAATAGCTTACTGGTCGAACGATTTTGCGCCGAAAATCTAACGGGGCTTAAGATAATAACCGAAGACGTGGGCCGCAATTTATTGTGGCGGTAGGAGAGCGTTGTGGGAGCACTGAAGCCAACCTGTAAGGGTTATTGGTGGAGCGACCACAAGTGAGAATGATGGCATAAGTAACTTTAATGAGATGAAAACTCTCATCGCCGTACACCCAAGGTTTCCGATCCCATGGCAGTCATGGTCGGGTTAGTCGGGCCTAAGGCGAGGCCGAAAGGCGTAGTCGATGGACAACAGGTTAATATTCCTGTACCGAAATATTTAGTGATGGCAGGACGCATATGGAAAATCTAATTCCTGTTAATGAATTCAGGGGCAAGCAGTTAGCTTATGCTTTACCAGGCAAATCCGGTAGAGTTCGTGAGCTGTGATGCGTACTTACTTCCTTTCGAGGAAGCTAAATTAGTGATTCGCGTGCCAAGAAAATTGTCTAAACTTATAAATATTTTGACCGTACCGCAATCCAACACTGGTGGGTGGATTGAGTATATTAAGGCGTTCGGGATAACTGAGCTTAAGGAACTCGGCATAATAGCGTCCGTAACTTCGGGATAAGGACTCCCTCTTTTATTAGAGGGCGCAGCGAAAGATGCCCTGCAACTGTTTATCAAAAACACAGGTTCGTGCTAACTCGCAAGAGGATGTATACGAGCTGACCCCTGCCCAGTGCCAGAAGGTTAAGAGGAGAGGTTTACGCTTCGAATTTAAGCCCTGGTGAACGGCGGCCGTAACTATAACGGTCCTAAGGTAGCGAAATTCCTTGTCGGGTAAATTCCGACCCGCATGAATGGGGTAATGATGGGGCAACTGTCTCAAGCTCAGACCCGGTGAAATTGCAGAAACGGTAAAAATGCCGTTTACGCACGGTAGGACGGAAAGACCCTATGGAGCTTTACTCTAGCTTGACATTGAGTCCTTTTATATTTTGTGCAGTATAGGTGGGAGACTTTGAAGCAAAACGCCAGTTTTGTGGAGTCGCTCTGTGAGATACCACCCTCAATATAAAAGGCCTCTTACCTTGGCCCTTATCAGCCTTTGACGAGATAATCTCGAAAGTTGATACGGGTCTGGGGACATTGTTTGGTGGGGAGTTTGTCTGGGGCGGACGCCTCCTAAAAAGTAACGGAGGCGCGCAATGGTATGCTTAGGTCGGATGGAAATCGACCTGGACGTGTATTCGCACAAGCATGCCTGACTGTGAGACCTACAAGTCGAGCAGGGACGAAAGTCGGTGAAAATGATCCGGTGTCACCACGTGGGTGGGGCATCGCTCAACGGATAAAAGTTACCCTAGGGATAACAGGCTAGTCAGACCCAAGAGTTCATATCGACGGTCTGGTTCGGCACCTCGATGTCGGCTCATCGCATCCTGGGGGAGTAGCATCTCCCAAGGGTATGGCTGTTCGCCATTTAAAGCGGTACGTGAGCTGGGTTCAGAACGTCGTGAGACAGTTCGGTCCCTATCCTCCGCGCGCGCATAGAAATTTGAAGGAAGCTGCTCCTAGTACGAGAGGACCGGAGTGGACGAACCTCTAGTGTACCGGTTGTCGTGTCAACGGCATCGCCGGGTAGCTATGTTCGGAAGGGATAACCGCTGAAAGCATCTAAGCGGGAAGCCCCACCTAAGATAAGATTTCTTTTAAGAGTCCTGGGAGATTACCAGGTTGATAGGTCACAAGTGTAAGTCTAGTAATGGATTCAGCTGAGTGATACTAATTACTCGTTTAAACATTTTTTGTTAGTATTTTATTTGGCTTGTTTTGATTTGCGATGAGCAAATTTTAGTAAGTAGTTCAAATAACTTTTATATGTATGTAAAACATCCTGATTTTGAAAGATTAAATTCTTTGCGAAATTTTAACGTTGGTATTTGTAGCGAAGGGGGTACACCTGTTCCCATTCCGAACACAGAAGTTAAGTCCTTCAGCGCCGATGATACTTGGAGATAGTCCTGGGAAAGTAGGTCGATGCCAACGTTAAGAATTTGCAAAGAAGATAGAAAGCACCTTTGAGAGGTGTTTTTTTTTGTTATAATTTTAGTTAATGAAGATTAATAAATTAAATACAGACCTTCTTTCGCAAATATGCTTTGAACCTGGTGCGCCTGGGTTTGAACAGCCGATTAGAAAGTTGGTTTTAAAAGAACTGAAAGGTTTAGTAGACGAATTGACGGTGGATAACATGGGGAATATTTTGACCGTTAAAAAAGGAGCTTCCCGTAAAAAGTTAATGATAGCCGCGCACTTAGATGAGCTGGGTTTTATAGTCCATCACATTGATGAGAACGGTTTTATTCGTTTTTACCCGTTAGGGGGTTATGATCCTAAAACACTGAGCGCGCAAAGGGTTTTAATTCATGGAAAAAACGAAGTGAAGGGCGTAATGGGAACCAAACCGGTGCATAAAATGACGTCTGCAGAAAGAACGAAAGCGCCTAAAATATCTGATTATTTTATTGATACCGGTATGACCAAAAAGGATTTAGAAAAACTGATAAAGCCGGGTGACAGTGTAACACGGCGTGGTGATTTAGAAATTATGGGTGACTGTGTGTGTGCCAAGAGTTTAGATAACCGCGTTGGGGTTTTTATTTTATTAGAAGCGCTGAGAGCGATGAAAAACAAAAAGTTGCCCTATGATGTACATGCCGTGTTTACCGTGCAAGAAGAGGTTGGGTTAAGAGGGGCAAAAGTTGTCGCTCATAAGTTAGCGCCCGAAGTAGGTATCGGGTTAGATACGACTGTGGCATATGATACGCCAGGGGCACCGGCGCAAGATCGAGGCACAGCGCTTGGGGAAGGCGCTGGTATAAAAGCTTTAGATAGTGGATCAATTGGTGACCGACGCTTAATTGATTTTCTTAAATCAGTGGCGACAATTAATAAAATTAAGTATCAGATTGGTGTGGTGCCCGGCGGCTCTAATGATACAGCGGCTATTCAGTCGATGGTCCCAGGTGGTAGTATTACGGGTTCAATTTGTATACCAACGCGCCATATTCACCAGAGTGTTGAAATGTGTCATACACAAGATATTATAGACACCATTGCATTGGTAAAAGCGACGATGCTCAGTATTGATAAACTAAAGACTAACCACGTTTAAACTTGGTTGTTGTAAGAAACATATTGATTTAAAACGTACCATTTTGGTCTCAGGGAACTGGCTTTAAATGAGGCTTCATCGCCTTGTAGTACAGCCGGTGATTTATCGTAACTGTCTAAAAATAAAACAAAGTCTAACTCTTTATTATCATCTTTTTGTTCGCTAAATTTTTCGGCCAGTTTGTTGGGCGGAAAAATAGGGCGGCCGTTAACAAGCTCGGTGTCTAAATTGAATTTATGCGCTCCTAGATACGCTTTGTAAATGACTTCTGAACACAAAAACGCTTTATCGTTTCTAAAATCAAAACTGTAGTCGTAGGGTTTTCCGACGTAGCTAAAAGCGCGTTCAATGGCTTTGAATTTGTCTTGTTTACTGACACTTGGTCTTAGTACGCCAAGCGAATCACAAAGCGCGCTTTCTTCTACAATACTGACTAATACGCCCGGTCGTTTGGCTTCAATTACATTTGGCATGAAGCGACCAATTTTATGATCCATTTCTGTAAAAGTTTTGGGGCACTTTTCTTTTAAGTACTGCGAAGGGAGTGCACCGTTTAAAATTTCGAGTCCGCTAAATTCCGCGTCTATTTCAGTCAAAGTACCGGTATAAAAAGCGAGATGGGTCCAAAAACCAGGAATACCCAAATTAGTAGCATGCCATTTTCGGCGTTGCAGCATAATGTCGCCCGGCTTGAATTTATTCAAATGAGGTTTCAGTACTTTTGGCGTGATAAGATATTCGCTGTTTGAAGCTCTAATATAACTAATTTTTTCGGCGGCTTTAGCCTGAATAGGATACCAGCTCTGAAACGCCCGCTGCTCAAGTACTTCAACGGGGTTTAGCAGGAGCATTTTTGGCACGTAAGTCAGTTGGCTATCTAGGTACTTAAGGCCATCACTGATTAAGTTATATAAGCTTATTGATGGCTCTTTGGTTGACCGAAGTAAGCTTAAATAAGCGCGACCGGCGTTGAGGCGTATGAGTGTTTTTGGGTGGGTGAGACGATATTTAAAATGACTATAAACCTTGGGGGCTATACCTAAACCTGGTTGGCCTTTGTTAAGAAAGGTTCGGAGGTTATCATTTTTACCAACGTTAAGGGTTAACGCTAAAATGTTTTTATGCTGCGATATTAACGCCGCGTAGGCGGTGATAAAACATTCAGTATGTAAGGCGCGGTTCTTAAGAACATCAAATCGATAAAAAGCGCGGTAGCGTTGCTTAATTAAATCGAGCTCAAAGGCGGCTTCGGTAAATTGTTGCCACTGTTCTCTTAGTTTCTGCGCTTTAGAATCTGATAATTCACTGGGGCTTAAATTTTTCCACGCCTTACTTTTAATCACTAATCGTTCGAGGGTCTGATTAAGGTATAAAATATTTTCTTGATCTTGAGGAATCATTGTTTCGATCTCTTTGGTACTCAGGGATTTTAGCGGGTTTCGTTCTCTGAAAATAAACTTTGTAAATACGAAATAAAAGCCCATTAAGCCAATTGCCGTAGCCATGTACAGTCCGTACTCAGACAACACGTTTATAAAAATTCTTTCTTCATCCGCCAGTCTTATTCTTAAATTAAAAAGCTGAATTAAAAATAGGCCCATCGCACCCGATAAAAACAGTAACGAGATAAGCCGGTGTCGAGGATAAAAAAAACGACTGCCTAAAATAATTAAGCCTATCAGGCACAGCCCTAAGGAAACACCAAGACCAATAAATATACTCTGCATGTAGTATGCTTTATTTTAAACAATCTTTTGCATTTAGCGAGCGTGCGAGATTTTAACCACTAGATTTTTTTTCATAAAAGTTTTGCCGTGTAAGCCCTTGATGGCTGCCTGGGCATCCGCTTCGTTAACGTAATGTACAAAGCCAAAGCCACGTGAGCGGCTAGGGTCATCGCGTTCCATTATAATCACGGCTTCCGTGATTTCTCCAAAAGGAGCAAATTTTTCACGCAGATCTTCAATTTTTACTTTCCAACCCAAGTTTGCCACCGATAATTTTGTTGTCATAATTTTAGGGACATTAGTTTTTGGCGAGGTTTTAAACGTAAGAATAAAGGGCTAAAAGTAAAGTTTTGCTTGTTTGATTCACAGCGCCTACAATGGTAAATGAAATGAAAAATAAAAATAAATGGTTATCGATGATGCTTGCTTTAAGCACCCCCTTTGTGGCTAACGCTTTGGATTTTGCCCCAAATACAATTTTTTTAGTGGCTGACACCCAAGCCGAATGTATGGCTCAGGGCGGAGATTTTACGACTTGGTATGAGGAAGTTTACTGCACTAAAATTGATCAAGAAGTTAAGTTCTCCGACGTGTGGGGTACACACCCTCATGCAGCCGCGATTGCGTATGTGAAATCGCAAGGCATTGTAGCCGGTTACAGTGACGGCACCTTTAGACCCAACGAAACGGTGAATCGGGTTGAACTGTTAAAAATTTTAATTGAAGCCGAATATCGGCAAACGCCTGAATGTAAGCGAGAATTTTTGTACCAAGACACGCTTAAAGACGCTTGGTACGAGCGCTACGTACAAGTGGGGTCTTGTTTAGAGCTGGTCAGTGGATATCCGGATGGGTCGTTTCAACCAGCCCGAGCGGTAAATGTGACAGAAGCCAGTAAAATGATTTCAAACGCGTTTCAATACAATAAGAACCCAGCGACTGATATTTGGTATGAGCAATATGTTAATAATTTAGCCGCTAGAAGTGCCTTACCAACGACGATCAAAAGTATTGCTTCGGAAGTAACCCGTGGTCAAGTAGCAGAAATCATTTACCGATTAAAAAATACAAAGTTAACTCTGGCTTCACATTCACTCAGAAGTTTAGAGGCGGGCACCCAGGCCTCGGTAGCGACGCCAGCAGTGCCAGAGACTGACTTTGAAACGGAGTTAGACGCTTTATTCAAAGCTTTAAATGAAGAAAATTTACTAGATTTAGAGTAAGGTAAGACGTTGCTTTCAACGGTTTCTTGCGGCATAATAGCGCCCTATGTTACAAGCCTCAGCCCTCAAAATTCTTAAAGCCGGTCAAAACGTGTTTTTGACGGGTTCAGCGGGAGCGGGGAAAACGTATTTACTCAATCAGTACATTGCTTATTTACGTGAGCGGGGTATCCCGATTGCGGTTACGGCTTCAACGGGTATTGCGGCCACTCACATTGGTGGGCAAACCATTCATTCTTGGAGTGGCCTGGGCATTAAAGACTTTATTACACCGCAAGATCTAGAAAAACTAGCGAAACGAAAACCCGTACGAGAACGGCTGCAAAAAGTACAAGTGCTTATTGTTGATGAAATCTCGATGCTTTCGAAAGATAACTTGGCCGGGGTCGACCAAATTTTACAATACTTTAAACAATCAAATGAAGCCTTTGGCGGTATTCAGGTTATTTTTTGTGGTGACTTTTTTCAGTTACCACCGGTGAGTCGTGAACGAAAACCCAGTTACGAGCGTTTGGCGTTTATGAGCCCGGTTTGGGTCGAAGCGGAATTACAAATTTGTTATTTAACCGAGCAGTTTCGGGCTGGTGATTCGGATTTAATAAACGTTTTAAACGAAATTAGAACCGGCGATTTTAGTGACAGCAGCCAAGACTTGTTATGGGAAAAACTAGAACAAAGCGCGGAACATCCACCCGATGATTCGATTATTAAACTTTACACCCATAACGCAGACGTAGACAGTGTGAACTTAGCCGCCTTAAAAGCGTTAGAAGCCGATAAAGAGTTTTTTTATGCCACGACCACGGGCGATAAAACCTTAGTTGAAAGTTTGCGAAAATCGGTACTCGCCCCCGATGACTTAGTCTTAAAGGTGGGCGCGAGCGTGATGTTTGTAAAAAATAATTATGAAATGGGGTACATGAACGGCACCCTGGGGACGGTGACTGGGTTTTCAAAAGATGGTTGGCCCGTAGTGACCACTTTTGAGGACGAAGAGATTGAAGCGAAACCAGCTGAGTGGAGTGTGGTAAACGAGTTTAATCAACCGGTGGCGAGTTTTGCGCAGGTGCCGCTGCGACTAGCGTGGGCGATTACGGTGCATAAATCACAGGGCATGACTTTAGATGGGGCTGCGATGGATTTGAGCCGCACCTTTGAACCGGGTCAAGGCTACGTAGCTTTAAGTCGGGTTAAAAGTTGGAGTGGTTTGAAATTGTTAGGATGTTGCCAAAACGCTTTAGTCGTTGACCCACTGGTGCTTAAAGCCGATAAACGGTTTCAAGAACTGTCGGATGAAAGTGAGGCCGCTTTTGCTAAAATTTCCGAAGAAGCGCTGACGATGATTTATGATCAATTTGTGTTTAAAACTGGTGGTACGGCCGATCCGGTGCAGATGGAATTTAATCGTCAAAAAGCTGAAAAAGCGGTGATAGTCAATAAAGCGTCAAAGGTTTCGACGTTTGATCAAACCAAGATTTTAATCAAAGCGGGCAAAAACTTAACCGAGATTGCAACGGCTCGTGAACTCAGTGAAGGCACTATTATCACGCATTTAGAAAAATTACTGAGCGAAGAACCTTCTTTAGATTATTCAGCTTTAAAGCCTGAGGAAGCGTTAATTACCGAAATTAAGAAGGTCATCGAGAAGTTAAAGCAGACCGCTATTGAGGCCGATTACGATGCTGATGGCAGTTTGAAACTCGGATTAATACATCGGGAACTTAATGGTTCCCATAGTTACGAAACGCTTAAGCTCGTGAAAATTTTTGTATAAAATACCTTATTTTAAGTTTAAATCTATGAATCGTTAATATAAAAGTATTTAAATATTTGCAATAACTTTTTTTGTATTTAAAATGGGATTGTTCTTTATTTAATAACCCCCCCCAAATAATGACAAATTGGTTATCGAAATTGGGAGCCACAACCATGCTGATGTCACTTTCAGTAATGGCGATGGCTCAAAGTTCGACCAACTCTATTACACAAAATGTAGTTGAGGTTGATCGATTCTCTACGCTGGAAACGGCGGTCGTTAAAGCTGGATTAGACACCACTCTTGGTGCTAACACTCAGTTTACGGTTTTTGCTCCAAATAACTCGGCCTTTACGGCAGCAGGAACGGCAGCTACCGATTTACTCGTTGATGGTATGGAAGCCGAATTGGCTAACGTACTCACGTATCACGTGGTACCGGGTAAAGTTATGGCGGCTGATTTAACCGACGGTCAAATGATCGAAACGGTACAAGGTCAAATGCTTGAAGTCGACATTAGCGGTTCAACCGTAATGGTTGGTGGCGCTACAGTCGTAATGGCTGATATTGAATCTAGCAATGGAGTGATTCATGAAATTAGTTCAGTGCTTCTACCTTCGGCAACAAGCGCTATGACAATTACAGAAAACGTAGTTTCAATGCCTAACTTTTCAACGCTTGAAGCGGCGGTTGTTAAAGCGGGTTTAGCCGAAACACTTGGTGGGATGACTGAGTTTACGGTATTCGCGCCAGACAATGCGGCCTTCACGGCAGCCGGTTCAGCCGCTACAGATTTAATGGCTGATGGCATGGAAGCGGAATTGGCTAACGTACTAACCTACCACGTTGTACCTGGTAAAGTTATGGCGGCTGACTTAACGGATGGCCAAATGGTTGAAACCGTTCAAGGTGAAATGCTTGAAGTTTCAATTAATGGTTCAACCGTAATGGTTGGAGGCGCTACGGTTACGATGGCAGATGTTGAAGCTTCTAACGGAGTAATTCATGCTATTGACGCGGTATTAATGCCACCAAGCACAATGACGGACACTTCAGCAATGACTATCGCAGAAATTGTGATGGACATGGATGATTTTTCTACACTTGAAGCCGCTTTAGTAAAAGCTGGACTAGTAGACACATTCACAGGTGTAGCTGAATACACGGTATTCGCGCCAGACAACATGGCTTTCACAGCGGCTGGAACAGCGGCTGAAAATCTAATGATGGACGGCATGGAGTCTGATCTTTCAGCGGTACTTCAATACCACGTAGTAGCCGGCAAAGTAATGGCGGCTGATCTTTCAGATGGTCAAATGGTAGAAACACTTAACGGTGCCGAATTAACAGTAGAAATTACCGACGGCAATGTAATGATCGACGGCGCTATGGTTACCATGGCTGACGTTGAAGCTTCAAATGGTGTTATCCACCGAATTAACGCAGTGTTAATGCCTAATGCCGCTACTGACACGGCTTCAATGACAACGACGGAAGTTGTGGTTGGAACCGACGATTTTTCAACGCTTGAAGCGGCGTTGATCCAAGCAGGCTTAGCCGACACTTTCAACGGAATGACTAAGTACACTGTATTTGCTCCAGACAACATGGCTTTCGAAGCTATTGCGGCTGAGGTTTCAGCGCTAATGGCCGCTGGAATGGAAGACGAATTAGGAGACATTTTAAAATACCACGTCGTAGCGGGTGAAGTAATGGCCGGTGATTTATCAGACGGCATGGTAGTTGAAACCTTAAACGGTCAAACACTACTCGTTACCATCAATGCTATGGGTGAAGTGCGAATTAACGGTGCTTTAGTAACTATGGCTGATGTTCAAACTTCAAACGGAGTGGTTCATAAAATTAACGCGGTGTTATTGCCAGAAGTTGAAGAAATGACAGAAATGCCTTTCAACGACGTAATGGTTTCTAATAACGTAGCGGCTATTGCTGAACTTAAAGCACGAGGTATTATTCAAGGTTACGAAGACGGATCATTCCGACCGGCTAACCGAATTAACCGAGCGGAGTTCATTAAAATTATTGTCGAAGCACAAATGGACGCTGAAGACATTTATGGGTCTAACTGTTTCACAGACGTACACGACGAATGGTACGCGCCTTACATTTGTACAGCGCAACGAATGGGCATCGTAGGGGGTTACCCAGACGGAACGTTCAAACCAGCTGATAATGTACGAATGACAGAGGCTTACAAAATTATTTCTGAAGCGATGTTCTCAACCGAAGTAGGAGACGAAGGAAATCTTTGGTACGACAAATACGTTGACGTAGCCATGGAAAACAATTTCTACCTAGGACAAGACGTTGAAGTTGGTTCACGAACAACGCGTGAGCAAATGACTACTATGATTTACAACGCTTTGATGAAAAATGAAGGTATGATGATGGAATAAGCGTTTATTAACTTAAACAGCACTTCTAGATTCTACATTAAAATCCCTGCTGAGTTTCAGCAGGGATTTTTTTGGTCTTAATTTTGATCCCGGGATGGGCACATTCACAGTGAATTACATCCCGGGATCTTCACTTCAAATTAGCCCACTATTACAAAAACGAAGTTGGTTTTGTAAAATGAAGTGCCTTTAAGCCGCTCTTTGACTAGGTGAACCGATGTTCACTTGCTTTAAATCAATCTAGGAGCGGCATAAGTGCTTGTCGATTTACACTTTTGGGTTCCGTTTTGTAAGTTTTGGGGTTTTTGGGTGTGGGTTATGGTTTTGGTAGAGAAGAGAAAGTTGAGTATTTTTGATCGCGTAGCCGAGACCGGTCTCCGAACATAGAGACCGGTCTCGTTGATGCGTTTCAAGATTTTCTAAATTTATGGTAAAATGAACTAATGGAAAATTACTTAGTGGTCATAGCGCTTGTTTTACTTGGAATCGCTTACTTAGCTTTTCAATACTTTTTAAATCAGCAGAAGAAACTTTCTGAGATTGATCAGTACAAAGCGGCTTATTATTTAAAAGATTCTTTAATGAATAAGTCTGAATATTTATTTTTCAAAGAATTAGAAAGACAGCTTTCATCGGGTTACCATCTTTTTACTAAAGTTAGAATTGAAGATTTTATTGGCGTTAGAAAAAAGATTGAACGACCAGCTCATTTTCGTGGTTACATTCAATCACGACACTTAGATTTTTTGGTTTGTGATGAGCATATGGAACCAGTGTTAGCGGTTGAGTTAGATGGTGGTTCACATAAAATGGCGAAAACAATCGAAATTGATGCGCGCAAAGACTTAATTTGTGAAGCTGTGGGATTACGATTGGAGAGAGTTAGAGTTGGGAGTGACTTTACGGCGGAAGCAAACCGAGTGAAAAATGTGATTACAATGACTGATGTTATTTCGATTTCTCCATCAATTTGACTTCCCCCTCTCCTTAAGTAAAAAATAAAGGATTAATTCTTCGCCCAGGGCGGATTCTAACCCTTACTCAATGGAAATTCGAAACATCGCTATTATCGCCAATGTAGATAATGGAAAAACAACGCTTGTGGATGCCTTGCTTAAAGCGGATACCGCTAAAGACTCACACGCTCAAATTACCGAGCGAGCGATGGACAGCAATGACCAAGAACAAGAACGAGGGATTACGATCTACGCGAAAAATGCGGCGATTAATTACAAAGACACAAAAATTAACATTGTGGATACACCGGGGCATGCCGATTTTGGTTCTGAGGTTGAACGGGTACTACGAACGGTTGATGTGACAGTGCTTGTGGTTGATGCCTACGAAGGCCCGATGCCACAAACAAAATTTGTGTTAAAAAAGTCGTTAGAACTGGGTAAAAAAGTAGTGGTCGTGATTAATAAAATTGATAAACCATCAGCTCGTCCAGAATGGGTGGTTGACCAAGTTTTCGACTTGTTTGTTAAACTTGGGGCGACGGATGAACAATTAGACTTCCCCTACATTTACGCGGTGGCGCGAGACGGGATTGCGGTGAAAGAACTTACTGATGAGAAAAAAGATATTACGCCGTTACTAGATTTTATTTTAGAACACGTGCCAGCGGCGGATCACGACGATTCGGCGGACTTCAGAATGCAACCGGCCACACTGGCTTACGATAATTTTTTAGGACGAATTGCGGTGGGCCGAGTGCACGCGGGAACCGTTAAAGTAAACCAAAATGTCACGGTGTTAAAACCGGACGGCGGCAAACGATCTGGTAAAATTTCTAAAATTTTTACCTACCAAGGGATGAACCGAGTAGAAGCCGCTACGGCTAATGCGGGAGACATTGTCGCGATTGCCGGGATTACCGATATTTTTGTGGGTGAAACCATCGCTTCAAACGCTAATTCCGCCGCCTTGCCAGCCATTACGGTGGATCCACCAAGTTTAGCGATGTTCTTTATGGTAAATGATTCACCGTTTGCCGGACAAGAAGGAAAACTGGTCACGTCTCGACAAATCCGAGACCGACTCGAAAAAGAGTTAGAAACCAATGTGGGACTAAAAATTGAATTTCCAGAAAATTCTGACCGATTTAAAGTACTCGGTCGAGGCGAGATGCATTTGGCCGTACTCATTGAAACGATGCGTCGTGAAGGGTTTGAGCTACAAGTGTCTCAGCCCGAAGTAGTGATGCAAGAAATTGACGGTAAACAACACGAACCGATTGAACAAGTAGTGATCAATGTGCCGGATGAAATGTCGGGGAAAATTATTGAAATGATGGGGAAACGAAAAGGAGAAATGAAAAACATGGTGATGGAAAATGGAAACACGATGTTAGAGTTTGAAATGCCAGCGCGAGGTTTACTAGGGATCCGGTCAAACTTTATTATTCACACAAAAGGGGAAGGGACAATGTTTAGTTCCTTTAGTCACTACGCGCCGCACATGGGGAAAATTGAACGACGGATGGTTGGTTCACTAATCTCTGGTGAAACGGGTGAATCGGTGGGTTACAGCTTGTGGAAATTACAAGAACGAGGGCCTCTGTTTATTGGCGCCGCGGTTAAAATTTACGAAGGGATGATTATCGGGGAACATAACCAAGGTTCAGACCTAACGGTGAATGCCACCAAAGGAAAACAGTTAACGAATGTTCGTTCTTCTGGAACCGACGAAGCCGTAAACTTAACGCCGCCGATTCCGGTAACGTTAGAAGTGGCTTTAGAATACATCAAAGACGATGAATACGTTGAAGCGACACCGCTTAATATTCGTCTGCGTAAAAAGCATTTAAAAGAAAACGAACGAAAACGAAATAAGTAAGTGAGACTCCACGAGCTTGCGAGTGGTTAGTCGAACTTATCCCGGAAGCCGAGCAGAGCGAGGTTGTCCGGGATCTCTTAGAAGAGCTTGCGAGTGGTTAGTCGAACTTATCCCGGAAGCCGAGCAGAGCGAGGTTATCCGGGATCTCTTAGAAGAGCTTGCGAGCCTACTGCCGGGTCGTATCGACCACCATGGTGTAGAATCCTAGC
>Ga0307932_1000647_pt1 | contig 14366 bp, 12 predicted proteins | sample OrgLakmetageno48_FD_201843 | JGI IMG/M metagenome (GOLD analysis project Ga0307932, IMG submission 201843) | Saline water microbial communities from Organic Lake, Antarctica - #48 | ecosystem: Environmental > Aquatic > Non-marine Saline and Alkaline > Saline | place: Antarctica: Organic Lake...
TCATGCCCACCCCGCTTGCGCTGGTGATTTCTCTGCCACTGGCGGCCCAAATTGCGTGTCAGCCCATTCTGATTTTGCTGAACCCGGTTATTCCTGTTTTTGCTGTTCCTGCCAATATGTTGGCGGCCCCTGCGGCGCCCGTGGCAACCATCCTCGGCATGCTTGCCTGCGTTGTTGGGGGTTTTGCGCCCCCAGTCGCCCAGGGACTGGTGTGGCTTGCGTGGTGGCCCTCGGCATACATTGCCGCTATTGGGCGCTCGCTCGCGGCGTTTTCTTTTGCCACCCTGCCCTGGCCGCCAGGTTGGTGGGGGGCGATAGCGATAGCACTATTGGGCTATCTGGCCGTCGCCTGGTTTCTTCTCAGAAGCACCGCGCACATCACTCTGCGCAGAGTCCTCGCGAGTGCGTGGACGGTGGTGTTGGTTCTTGTCGCAGGGGCTTTCGTGGCGCCGCGCGCGGTGATTCGAGGAAGCATTCCCGATTCATGGTCTCTCGCGCAGTGCGATGTGGGGCAGGGAGATTCTTTGGTGATTCGCTCGAAGGGTCAGACCGCGATTATTGATACGGGGGAAGACCCGGTGGCACTCAAACGCTGTTGGGACTTGTTGGGAGTGGGCCAGATTGATGTGGCCATCATCACTCACTTTGATAGAGACCATGTGGGAGGCTGGCCGGCGTTAGCCGGCCGCGTTAACGAGGTGTGGCTTGGCCCTGCCACCTCGGAGGGTGATCGCGATATTGCACAGGCCCTGAAGCTTTCGGGCACCACGGTCGTCACTCCTCGCTACGGCCATGAGGCCAGTCTTGGGGACTATCGCCTTCGTGTCCTGTGGCCGGGGGATCAGGTTCTTGCGCAGCCGGGAAACGACTCGAGTATTGTCGTGAGCCTTGCGGGAAAATCCGAGTGTGAGGAGTGCCTTTCCGCCCTTTTTCTGGGAGACCTTGGCGAAATTCCGCAGCGGATTCTTGCAGGGCGTGAAACGCTCGGACCCGTGGACGTGGTGAAGGTCAGCCATCACGGTTCCGCTGACCAATACGAGGGGCTCTACCGCGAAGCCTCGGCGCGGATCGGGCTCATCGGTGTCTCTTCCGATAACACTTACGGGCATCCGACTGCTCGCGCACTTGGCATGTTGGAGTCTCTCGGCGTCCTCGGCTTGCGATCAGATGAGCGTGGAACGCTGACGTTGGGGAAAAACGCTCAGGGCGACGTGGAGCTCTGGTCGGAGCGCTCCTTGCCCCAGTAGTCTGGGGCAAGGGTCTAAGGGAGCAGCAATGGCAACGACGGGCGTGGCAGCGGTGGTGCCCTGGCACGGCATCCGCGATGCACCGGTGGTGTTGGTGAGTGGAACCGAAAGTTTCCTCGCCGATCGCGCTATTCGCATCCTGACGGATCGAATGAAGTCCTCCGACTCAGGTGTCGAAGTCAGCGACATGGATGCCGGTTCCTACGGGGCGGGCGAACTTTTTCAACGGGCAAGCCCCAGCCTGTTTGGTGAACCGCGACTGCTTCGCGTGTCGGGAGTGGAAAAGTGCAGTGACGCTTTTCTTGACGATGCTCTGTCCTATTTAGATTCGCCCGAAGCAGATGTTGTTCTCGTCCTTCGCCACGGCGGAGGAAACAGGGGAAAAAAGCTTCTGGATGCGCTGAAGAAATCGGGAAGCTCCGCACTGATTGTCGAGTGCAAAGACATCAAAAAAGACGCCGATCGGATGGGGTTCATTTCCGCAGAGTTCCAGAGGGTCGGAGCAACCATCACCCCTGGCGCTCAAAGGGCTCTGGCCGATGCCTTCAGCACTGACCTCGCCGAGCTTGCCGCAGCCTGCCAGCAGCTGATTGCTGACTCAGAGGGCGCTTCCGTGACCGACGAGGTTATCAAGCGCTACTACGGCTCGAGGGTTGAAGCGACAACATTCCAGGTGGCAGACACGGCAATTGCTGGTCATTTTGCTCACGCTTTAGTTTTGCTGCGTCGAGCTATGGATTCCGGTGCGGAGCCTATTTTGGTTGTTGCCGCCTTCGCTATGAAACTTCGCACCATGGCTCAGGTGGGTGGTGTTCGAGGCAACAACGACGCTGTCGCTAGTGAGTTGGGGATCCCGTCATGGCAGGTTCGGCTCGCTCGAGGGAACCTGCAGGGATGGGATGAGGCCGGTTTGGGCCGCGCCATCATGGAAGTGGCCTCAACAGACTCGGCTGTTAAAGGTCACGGCCCGAATCCGCACTATGCCCTCGAGCGCATGGTGCGGGTCGTCTCACGCCGAGGGCTTGTCTAAGTTTCAGGGTTCGTGATGCGGGGGATTGTGCCATCACCGTGAATGGTGGTTACCTCGGAAATGACCACCGGATAGCCGTCGTGCCGTGTGCGGCATTTTTCTTTGCCTTTGAGGTGTTCAGGGTAGCGAGCAAAGACCCCGACGGTGTCCATCGAGTAGGAGTAGTGGACGGCGCCCTTCGTTGTTAGGGCTCCGGAAAACCAGCGAGTGGGGTGGCAGATTCGCCAATCCGTATGTCGAGCGTGTGGGCTAAAACTGGCGTGAAATCCCACAATTGGTGGAGTCATCGGTCGTTCAAAACTCTCATCATCCTCATAGCCAATCGTTACCGCCCCGACAGCAGTTTCGAGGGTGATTCAAATGCGCGCCTTCTACGTTGGAATCAATGCAGGCGGGACTTTCGCGCTGCAGATTCCTATCACCAAATCTCACAAGGAGAATAATGCGCAAGAGCGTACTAGCAGGACTTGCCATTGCAGCCCTCACCCTAACCGGGTGTGCTGCAGCGGAAGAAGAAGTAGCCGAGCCGGTCGAAGAGACCATGGTCGAAGAAGCCCCCATGGAAGAAGCCCCCATGGAAGAAGCACCCATGGAAGCAGCTCCTGGAACCATTGTTGATGTGGCTGTCGCTGCAGGAACATTCACCACACTCGCTGCAGCGCTTGACGCTGCAGATTTGGTCGAGACTTTGCAGGGTGAGGGTCCGTTCACGGTCTTCGCTCCCACCGATGAGGCATTTGCAGCTCTCCCCGACGGTCTTTTAGAAGCACTGCTTCTTCCTGAGAACGTTGACGTGCTGACCTCTATCCTCACCTACCACGTGGTGTCTGGAGCGGTTTTCGCTGCTGACGTCACCACCGGTGATGTGGCAACGCTTGAAGGATCCAACATTGCTATCGACACAGCTGACGGCGTTGTTCTCAACGGCTCAGCAACTGTGACGGCAGCCGATGTTGAGGCATCAAACGGTGTCATCCACGTCATCGACGCAGTCATCTTGCCCCCGGGCCTTGATGTGACAGCGTTGCTTGGTTAATCCACAACGCTAAACACTGTGGGCCAGGGAGAAATCCCTGGCCCACAGTGTTTTTAGGTCGAGAAAGAACCCCCGCTTCGGAGCGACTCGTTAGTCTTCCACCCGCTCATCTGTTGTGGCTGACCAGATCTCGGCTGCAAACCAGCTTCTTTTTCCGCCCCGACCCTTTCTTGCGAGAGGGGAAAGCCAGCCAAGGTCTTGGGCGCGGTGGAGAAGCTTGGAGGCGGTGGGTTGGGAGGTTGACAACTCTTCCTGGATTTTCTTGACTGTGAGAATCGGATGTCTAAACATCACGTCGATGAGAGAAACTATGGCGGTTCGGTCGTTTTCGGCCTCCTTGCGGTACTGCGCCCGAATTGCCACCAAACGGGTGAGCCTCACCGTGGTTTCATTGGCTTGGGTTCGGACCCCTTGGGCAAAGAACCTCACCCATTCATCCATCTGACCTTTTTCTCGCACCGCTTGCAGCCGTTCGTAGTATTCGGATTTGAATCTTTCGATGTAGGAAGAGAGGTTCAAGATCGGCTGCTCGAGCACTCCATCGTGGATGAGTAAGAGGCTGACCAGCAACCGGCTAATTCGCCCGTTTCCGTCGAGGAACGGGTGAATGGTTTCAAACTGGTAGTGCATCAATGCAGCCCGAACGACGACAGACGATGTGGGAGCTTCGTTGACGTACCTCTCCCAATCGGTGAGGAGCTCTGGCAACGCAGAAGGCAGAGGAGGGATGTATTTCGCCTCTTCTGGACGAGCACCAGGTTCGCCGATCCAGACGGGTGAGGTTCGAAGCTCTCCGGGGAATTTCTCTTCTCCCCGCACTCCACAGAGTAATATTTTGTGCATCTGGAGAAAGAGTCTCGACGCCAAGGGGAGTGTTTCCAGGAGCTGGGTTCCTACTTTGAGTGCCTGCAAATAATTGAAGACCTCTCGGAGGTTTTCCTCTCGAATGTTGGTCTCTTCAATTTCTGCGCTTAAAACGCTGCTGAGAGAGGCCTCCGTTCCCTCAATTCGTGAGCTCGAGAGAGCCTCTCTCGCCAGGGTTGGTGCGAGCAAAACTTCGGGTTCCCCAATCAGCATGGCCAGGCCGGCCACTTTTCCCAGAGCAAGTTGGGCGTCATCGACAACACTCTGCGTTATGCCCGATAGGTCCATGTCGCGTCGTATCGCACTGGGCATGAAGAAGCCGTGGGGCCAATGACCAAGATAGTCCCAGGCAAGCTGACCGAAGGAGTGGTTCTGGTAATCGGAGCGCTTCATGACGCCAAACTTACAACAAGAAAGCCTATTTCTTTAAGTAAAGCTCTTTCTCTCTAACCTTTCGGTCTTTTTCTTTGAGAAAAAGCTGGCCGAAATACCCCCAGGGGCACTGTGCGGTGCTAAATGGTTCCCTCATCGAGGCCAGCGAGCACATGTGTGGCACGCTCTCGCAGTTCGGGCAAATCGGTGAGCCGGCCCAGTCCGTGAACCTGTCTGGCCATGCGGTGGTTTTTGACGAACTCTGCTGTGTGGCGATCAAGGAAATCCCAGTAGAGCGTGGTGAACGGGCAGGCATCATCTCCCACGCGCTTTTTCGGGTCATATGCGCAACCTTTGCAATACTGCGTCATCTTGTTGATGTAGGCGCCGCCTGCCGCATAGGGCTTTGTCATCAGCCGCCCCCCATCGGCATGAACTCCCATGCCGATGATGTTGGGCACCATCACCCATTCCGCCGCATCGATAAATCGTTCCCGCATCCAGTCCAAAAACTGTTGGGGATTAGTGCCCGTCACGAGCGCCAGATTGCTCAAAATCATAAGTCGAGGAATGTGATGAGTCCATGCCCGTTTCTCCACCTGGGACACCACCTGTTTTACGCAGTTCATCTTCGTTGCACCAGAGTTGGTGAACACGGGAAGCAAAGGTCTCTCTGCCCCCAGGGTGTTGAGCTCTCGATAGTCCGCGCCCAAAAACCAGTACATGCCGTTGATGTATTCCCGCCAGCCAATAATCTGTCGAACAAATGCCTCCACCGACTGAATCGGTGCCTCACCCGCGTCATAGCGCTCAATTGCTTGGGCGACCACCTCATCGGGCGTAATTAAACCGTTGTTGAGGTAGGGGCTCAAGAGTGAATGGTGCAGCGACCACTCCTCCAGCGTGACGGCATCCTCCAAGGGCCCAAAGCCCGCAAGGTGATGCTCCAGGAAATGCTCCAGTTGGGAAAGTGCACCTTCGCGGGTTGTCGCCCACGTTGTCGTGGGCGTGTAGTTGAGGCTTGTGGCTACCTCATCATCAAGGGCGTCGCGCTGATGCTCGAGGCGCTCGGGCCAGGTGTAGTTCTTCGGTGGTGGGAGACGGTTGTCGGCATCAAAGTTCCAGCGCCCCTGCTCCGGCTCGCCATCCTTGACGAGCAAGCCCAAGCGAATCCTTTGGGCTCGATAAAAGTTTTCCATGACAAAGGTCTTTTGGCTTTCCGCCCAGGTTCGGAAAAGTGTTCGAGGTGTCAAGAAGAAATCGTTGTCGACAAACTCGACACCGATCTCCTGCAACTGGGCTGATTGCCTCATCGATGACGGTTGCGCACACACCACAGGAAGGTCACCGAGCTGCTCGCGGGTGTGGGTAATGCCCGCGGCTGTGGTTTCTGCCTTCACAAACCAGACGGTGAAACCCATCCCCTCAAGCCTTTTGGCAAAATGACGGGCCGAAGAAATCAGAAAAAACAGCCTCTCTTTATGCCAGTTGCGTCCGGAGCACATGCGCTCGCTCTGCACAAAGAGCACAAGATCGGTTTCCGGTTGTGCATCGCGAAGGACCCCGCGCTCTGCATTGAGATGATCAAAGGGGATCAGAAGGATGCGCTTCAGCGCATCGGGGACTTCGGCTGAGGGGTGCACCGTGTCGTTCATGGGCCAAGGGTATTCCCACCAGGTGGTCACGAGCTGTGGCAACGGGCAGTGTGCGTGAGTTTGTGTTTGCTTAAAGGCTGTTCTCCGTCCGGGCCAACCTGGTGGCAGGCCTCAGTCAGCCGCCATAGTGATCGCCTCCGTTTTGGTCAGCCTGGTGGCCTTCGCCCTGAATCGCTATGAGTTCTTCGGGAAAGGCACCGTCAACTTCCTGGTGGTGTGGCCGATGGCTTTGCCCGGTGTTGTCGCGGGTGTGGCATTTTCTAATACCTACTCGAATTTCCTCACCCCCGTAGAAATCAACATCGGCTACTTCGGGCTGATTGTCTCCCACGCGACGTTCTGCGGTGTGATGGTGTTCAACAATGTCTTTGCGCGCACGAAGAGGATGAACCCGTCTTTGTAGGAGGCGTCGATGGACCTCGGCGCAGGGGTGTGGGAAACGTTCCGTCTGGTGGCCTTCCCCCAGTTTCGGTCATCCTCCATTGCCGGGGTCCTGCTGGCTTTTGCCCTGAGTTTTGAGGAGGTCTATGTGACGATTTTCACTGCCCCACCGGGCGTGGATACTTTGCCCCTCTGGATCCTGAAAGAGATGTCGCGACCCAACCAGGCGAGCGTGGTCAACGTTGTGGCCACGGTCACTATTCTGCTGTCATTGATCCCGGTCTATGTGGCCCAGCGTCTCTCGCGCGCCGACGACGAGAGGTAACCGCCAGGCACCAATCGGGAGTGTTAGCTCCCGATGTAGGACATCACGTGTTTGATGCGCGTGTAGTCCTCAAAACCGTAGGAGGAGAGGTCTTTTCCGTATCCCGAGTGCTTGAAACCGCCGTGGGGCATTTCGGCGACAAGAGGGATGTGGCAGTTGATCCACACTGCGCCAAAATCAAGCTTCTTGGCGAACCGCATGGCACGGCCGTGGTCTTTCGTCCACACACTGGAAGCCAACCCGAAACGGACATCGTTGGCCATACTCAGCACCTCGTCTTCGCGAGAAAACGACTGCACCGTAATGACGGGCCCAAAGATTTCTTCCTGAATCGCATCATCGTTTTGGTGGAGGCCGGTAATGATCGTGGGTTCAATGAAGTAGCCGGAGTGTCCCTGGCGAACCCCGCCCCACTCCACCGTGGCGTGGGCAGGCAATGCGTCAATCACACTCAACACTCGAGCCATCTGGCTTTCGCTGTTGAGGGCTCCATAGAAAACGGTGGGGTCAGAGGGCATGCCGGTGGTCACATTGTCACGAACCCATGCTTTCAACGCGGCCACAAAGTCATCATGGATGTTCTGGTGGACGAGAACTCTGGTGGCGGCGGTGCAGTCTTGGCCGGCGTTGAAATACCCGGCCGTGGCGATGCCCTCCACCGCTTGGGCGATGTCGGCATCGTCAAAGACGATGACGGGAGCTTTGCCCCCCAACTCAAGATGAACCCGTTTGAGGCCGTGCGAAGCGGCTTTTGCCACCTCCATGCCTGCTCGCACGGAACCGGTGATGGAGACCATCTGCGGAATCGTGTGGTCAATCATCGCAGCCCCGGTGGTGCGGTCACCGGTGACGACATTGACTACTCCGGCAGGAAGGTGGAGAGAACAAATTTCGGCAAGGAGCAGGGTGCTCTGTGGGGTGGTGTCTGAGGGCTTCAACACCGTGGTATTTCCGGCGGCGACGGCGGGAGCAAACTTCCACACCGCCATGTTCAGAGGGTAATTCCAGGGAGTCACCTGACCCACCACACCGATGGGTTCTCTTCGCACCAACGATGTGTGGTCTTTCATATATTCGCCCGCACCTTTTCCTTCAAGGTTTCTTGCGGCACCGGCAAAAAAGCGGATCTGGTCGACGCTGACCATGATTTCGTCCTCAACCAGGCTGGCACGGGGTTTACCGGTGTCCTGGGATTCCAGATCGGCAAACTCGTCCGCTCGTTTTTCTATCTCATCAGCAATGCGAAAAAGCGCAAGTTGGCGTTCACCCGGTGTGGTGTCTCCCCACAACTCAAACGCCGCCTCAGCGGCGCGATACGCGGAATCAATGTCTGCAGCATCGGAGATGGGCGCGTGAGCGTAAACCTCCTCCGTTGCGGGGTCAATCAGGGGGAGCGCGCCAGAACCCTTCGCCTCTGAATAGGCACCATTGACAAAGTTTTTGAGGGTGGGAGTAGTCATGGAAATACCCTAACCCGGGACTCAGCCGCAGGTCCAACGTCGGAAAAGGGCATAAAAAACGGGTGGCCCCGGAGGACCACCCGCTTGATGAAAAAGTCTTAGAGCGCTGCAGCTTGCTTAGTGATGGCTGACTTGCGGTTGGCAGCCTGGTTTTTGTGCAGGACACCTTTGCTGACGGCCTTGTCGAGTTTGCGACTCGCGACGGCGACCGCTGCGGTGGCCTTCTCTTTGTCGCCCGCCTTGATGGCTGCTCTCGCCTGGCGGACAGTCGTTCTCACTTCGCTCTTCACGGCGCGGTTGCGCTCGGTTGCGATGATGTTGGTCTTATTGCGCTTGATCTGCGACTTGATGTTTGCCACGCTGTGTCCTTTGTTGTGTGTGGGGGCTAGTGAACATTCCTGTGGGACCCCATGACGGGTGGAAATGTGTTCTTGGTCCTGGAGATAGAGGGTCCAGAGCCAAGCGAGCCAAGACGTAACAATACCAGGTGGATGCGCAGGACGCCAACGGTTTCCCATGGGACAATCGGGAGACATGACTTCACATTCTGCTAGCGATATCCAGCCGGCTTCCACCGATATTTGGCGCCTGCGAAATTTTTCCATCATCGCTCACATCGATCACGGTAAGTCCACACTGGCTGACCGCATGCTTGGTCTGACAGGTATTGTCGATGCCCGTCAGATGCGAGAGCAGTATTTGGATCGGATGGACATTGAACGCGAACGCGGCATCACCATTAAAAGTCAAGCGGTGCGGATGCCCTGGAGTGTGGAGGGCACCACGTATGCGCTGAACATGATTGACACCCCCGGACACGTGGACTTTACCTACGAAGTCTCGCGGTCGCTTGCCGCCTGCGAAGGTGCGGTCTTACTGGTGGATGCCGCCCAAGGAATTGAAGCCCAAACATTGGCAAACCTTTATTTGGCGCTGGAAAATGATTTGACCGTGATCCCGGTGCTCAACAAGATCGACCTTCCTGCTGCTGACCCCGATCGCTACGCAAAAGAGTTGGCAAGCCTCCTCGGGGGCTCACCCGATGATGTGCTGCGGGTCAGTGGAAAAACAGGCGATGGTGTCGGTGCGCTCCTTGACCGTGTGGTGCGAGACATTCCCGCCCCGCAGGGCGATCCCGACGCGCCTGCGAGGGCGCTAATTTTTGACTCGGTGTATGACTCTTATCGCGGGGTGGTGACCTATGTGCGGATGATCGATGGGTCATTGGCTCCGCGAGGGCGCATCGAAATGATGTCCACTAAAGCGCAGCATGAATTGCTCGAGATCGGGGTGAGCTCCCCGGAGCCCACCCCCTCCAAAGGTTTAGGGGTGGGGGAGGTGGGATATCTCATCACCGGGGTGAAAGATGTGCGCCAGTCCAAAGTGGGTGACACGGTCACCGGGGTGAAAAACCGTGCCACACAATCGTTGCCCGGATACACCGAACCCAAGCCGATGGTGTTCTCTGGTCTTTACCCCCTTGATGGCAGTGACTACCCTGATCTGCGCGAAGCCCTCGACAAACTGAAACTTTCTGACGCCGCGCTGGTCTATGAACCAGAAACCTCGGTGGCCTTAGGTTTTGGGTTCCGCTGCGGCTTTCTCGGGTTGCTGCATCTCGAAATTGTCTCCGAGCGCCTGGAGCGAGAGTTTGGGCTTGAACTCATTGCTACGGCGCCCTCTGTGGTGTACTCCGTCAAGCTCGACGACGGCGAAGAAGTGACGGTCACAAACCCCAGTGAGTTTCCGACAGGAAAGATTGTCAGCGTGTTGGAACCGATGGTGAATGCAGCCGTGTTGGCGCCCAAAGATTATGTCGGGGTGATTATGGAACTGTGCCAAACCCGCCGCGGAATTCTTCAAGGCATGGAGTATTTGGGCGAAGACCGCGTGGAAATTCGCTACGCGATTCCGCTGGGTGAGATCGTGTTCGACTTTTTCGATCAGTTGAAATCCAAAACCGCCGGGTACGCGTCTTTAGATTACGAACCCGCCGGTGATGCTGAGGGCGATCTGGTAAAAGTGGACATCCTGCTGCAGGGTGAACAGGTGGATGCGTTTAGTGCGATTGTTCACCGAGATAAAGCTTTCGCCTACGGGGTGCTCATGACCCAGCGCCTCCGAGAGTTGATTCCTCGCCAGCAGTTTGAGGTTCCCATCCAGGCCGCTATTGGTGCGAGGATTATTGCCAGAGAAAACATTCGAGCTGTGCGCAAAGATGTGTTGGCGAAATGTTACGGCGGTGACATCACCCGTAAACGTAAGTTGCTGGAAAAGCAGAAGGAGGGCAAGAAGCGCATGAAAATGGTGGGCCGCGTTGAGGTTCCCCAGGATGCGTTTATTGCGGCTCTTTCTGGTGACGTGGAGAAAAAGAAAGATAAGTAGTCATGAAAGCCCCGCAAAAGATTGTGTCTGGGACCGCGCGCGCCCTGATGGTGCACCGCATCATCGTGGCACTGTATTCGGTGCTGACCTTGGCGGCCCTGGGTCGCTCTAGCTTTCAGGTCCTCACCAAGTTCGAGGAAGCCCCCCTTGCCTATTCTCTTTCTGTTTTTGCCGCGGGAATTTATCTTCTCGCCACCATCGCGTTGGCCTTAGGCGCAAAACCCTGGGCCAGACGCATTGCCTTTGGGTCCCTGAGTGTGGAACTGGTCGGGGTTCTCGGCATCGGAACGCTGAGCCTGGTGAGGCCGGAGCTATTTCCCGATGCGACCGTGTGGTCACAGTTTGGGCTTGGCTACATTTTGATTCCGCTGTTTCTGCCACTGCTTGGCCTGTGGTGGCTTCGAGTGACCAGGCCCACGCAATGACCGCCGTGATGGTGAACTACGGCTTAGATTCGCTTCCCTGTGACGGGAGGCGACGTGCTGTGACCATTGGGAAATTCGATGGTGTCCACCGCGGGCATGTCCAGGTGGTGGATCAGCTGCACTCGATGGCGGGGGAATCCGAAGCAACCGTGATTACTTTTGATCGTCACCCCCATGCCACTTTGCGCCCCGGCGAGGTTCCCCTTCCCATCACCAGCGATAGTCAAAAAGTGGAGTTGTTGGCTGCGGCAGGAATCGCTCGTGTGGTGGTGTTGCCCTTCGACGATGAGCTCTCGTCTCTGAGCCACGAAGAGTTTTCCCGAGTAGTGCTGTGCGAGGGGCTCTCTGCAAGCGTTGTCTTGGTGGGTCAAGACTTTCGCTACGGCCACGGTGGCGAAGGGAATGTGGCCACCCTCATGAGTGAGGGGGAACGCTGGGGTTTTCGAGTGGATGTTGTCGAGGACCTCTGCCAGGAGGACGGGCAAAGAGTCTCATCCACCATGATTCGCACCGTGCTAGAACACGGTCGGGTTTCACAGGCCACCAAGCTTCTCGGTCGCCACCACGTGGTGCGCGGGGAAGTGGGTAAGGGCTTTCAGCGCGGTCGAGTTCTCGGGTACCCCACCGCCAACTTAGGCAGCCCTCTCGAGGGTTTTGTTCCCGCCGATGGCGTCTATGCCACCGTTGTCACCCACCGCGGTATCAGCTACGGAGCTGCCACGTCGGTGGGCGTGAACCCCACTTTTGGGGAGCTGGAAGAACGCGTCATCGAATCTCACCTACTGGATGTAAGCCTTGATCTCTATGGCGACACCATTTCGGTGGAGTTTGTGGAGTTCATCAGGGGAATGCAAAAGTTCCCCTCAGCAGATGTTCTCGCGCAGCAGATGCGCAGTGATGAAGGCGCCATCCGGGAAATTTTGGAGCGTACCGCGGAGGCGTAGGCTGATCTGATGCCTACAGCCCGGAGGTCCGTCATTGTTTTTGCGCTGACGGGCATCATTTTGCTGGCGCTTGGTATTCGCACGGGCGTTGCGGCCATTGCTCCACTGGCGAGTTCTATGGATCTCGACGTCGCGATGAATGGCCTTCCTCTGGGTATTCTTGGCACGATTCCGCCCATTGCGTATGCGCTTGCGGCCTGGTTTTCACCCTGGTTTGCCCAAAAAGTGGGACTGGAATCTGCCGCCATGGCTGTGGCAGTCCTGGGAGCTCTCGCCCACGTGTGGCGAGGAATTTCCCCGACGTATCTGTCGCTTTTTGTGGCCACTGCTGTGCTGATGGTGGCAGCCGGTGTCGGGAATGTGATTCTGCCGGGTTTGGTAAAGCTCTATGCCCCCAATTCCATTGGCACCATGACCGCTGCCTACGGCATGGCCTTGGCCGTGAGTTCCTCTGCCCCGTCTTTTTTTGGTCTCTGGATGGCTGACGCGGCCGGATGGCGTGTGTCTTTGGGTGCGTGGGCGGCCATCAGCTTGGTGGGAATTGTGCCGTGGCTGTGGGTTGTTTCCCATGCCAAAATGCGGGGCGTGTCAGAGGCAGAAATTGCTGCTGCGCTGCCCGTGTCTCCACCCTTAGTGTCGATGTCTCACTCACCGACGGCGGTGGCCATCATGATAATTTTTGGTGTTTCTGGCGTGATGGCCTATAGCTGGTTCGCCCTGTTACCTCAGGCCATGATGGAACTGGGTGGTCTGAGCGTTGAGCGCGCTGCGCTGGCGCTTGGGATTTTCACCATCATGGGTTTTCCCCTGTCTCTCACTATTCCCCACCTTGCTTCCCGCTCTGGCTGGCCCGGCGCTCTGGTGGGGATTGCCGTCACCTGTGGGCTCTCAGGAATGCTGGGGCTTCTGCTTGCGCCCACCCTGGCACCGTTCTTGTGGGCGGTGCTGTTGGGTCTTGGTCCTCTCACGTTCCCGCTGTCTCTTGCTCTCATCGGTTACCGAACAAAAAACCACCTCACCGCTTTGGTGCTGAGTGGCTATGTGAACAAGCTCGGATACTTGCTTGCTGCGGCTGGCCCCCTGGTTGTCGGTCTCGTTCTTCAAGCAACGGGGACATGGACACTCAGCATCATGTTTTTGATGGTGGTGACACTGCTTGAGATCCCCGCTATTTGGGTGCTGGCGAAAGAACGCATTGTGGATGACGAGCTGGCAGAGCACGGACTAAGCGCTCATATGAGCAGCTAAGTCAACTTTTGTTGCTCTTGGGGGTTGTGCCCTCTACCCTTGGACCATGACAACCGCCGTGTCGCTCGACGACGATCTCCTTGCGGTTCGCGCGGCCGAACTCTATTACCAGGAACACAAAACGCAGGACGAGATTGGCGCACTGTTGAATATCACCCGCTGGAAGGTGGGGCGCCTGATCGCCAGCGCTCGGGAGAGCGGAATTATCCGCATCGAGATTGTCCATCCCCGAGCCAGACGGCTCGGTATGGAGCACGATGTTGCTGCCCTCTACCGTCTCGAGGCGGCCATCGTGGTCCCCGGCGACACAATGGTTGCAGCAACAGCGGAGCGGGTTGCGGGCGCGGCAGCCGATTATCTCTCGGCCATGCGCCCTCGCACCCATGCGCTCGGCGTGAGCTGGGGTAAAACGCTCCACGCTGTTGCGCTGGCCCTTCCACAGGGGTGGAGCCATAACACGACGGTTACCCAGGTCAATGGTGGCGTGAGTCACAGTGCTGCGCCAGGACTTGCTGCAGCAACAGCGACCATGATCGCCGACAAAGCTTCTGGCACGGTGACGCTCATGCCCACACCCGCGATTCTGGAAAAAGAAGAAACAAAACGCGCCATCGAATCGGACCGCACGGTCCGGGGTGTCCTCTCCCAGGCAGAGAACGCCGACACCTACCTCTTTGGTGCCGGTCCCGCCACGGACATTAGCATTCACGTGCAGTCGGGCTACATCGATCACACAGACGTTGCGCGACTGCAGGAGCGCGGTGCGGTGGGCGATGTGCTTGGTCGCTACATCACCAAGGACGGCACCATCGCCGATGTCGACCTTGACGCACGGACACTGGGGTTGTCCCTGGACCACCTGCGCAACGCTTCACGCAGTATTGCGGTGGTGCATGGGGTGGATAAACACCCGGTCGCCCTCGCCATTGCCACCCATCGGCTCGCCACCGTCATGATTATGGATGAAGCCACTGCGCAGTATTTACTCACCCAC
>Ga0307932_1000650_pt1 | contig 14324 bp, 17 predicted proteins | sample OrgLakmetageno48_FD_201843 | JGI IMG/M metagenome (GOLD analysis project Ga0307932, IMG submission 201843) | Saline water microbial communities from Organic Lake, Antarctica - #48 | ecosystem: Environmental > Aquatic > Non-marine Saline and Alkaline > Saline | place: Antarctica: Organic Lake...
GACAAAGGTGGCATAACAATCAAAGTTGTAAGGCCAGAAACCGACTATTTAGCCGGTGACCATGCTTCAGAGACTGCACTAGACAAGTCAAAATTTGATTACGTGATAGTGAATGATGGGACCATGGACGACCTTGTAAAAAAAATTGAAAAAATATTAATAGGAGAAGGTATTATTTAGTATCTTCGCAACCCTTAAAAAATTAAACGGTAACTATGACAGAAGAAAGAGAAGTAAATTGGGGAGAGCTTGGGTTTATTACCTATGCTCGAACCTATTCTAGAAAGATGAAGAATGGAGTTAAAGAAACTTTTACGGATACCGTAGAAAGAGAACTCCGAGGCATTGACAAACAACTAAAGCTTGATTTCACGGATGATGAAAAAGATTTCTACCGTGACATGAGGCACAACATGAAAGGATCTGTAGCTGGCCGGTTTATGTGGCAGTTAGGAACAAAAACAGTTGACAAATTAGGTCTACCTAGTTTACAAAATTGTGCCTTTGTTGTAATTGATGAACCAATCAGACCTTTTACATGGGCTATGGACATGCTGATGTTAGGTTCCGGTGTAGGTTATTCCCTCAAAAAAGAGCACGTTTACAAATTACCAAAGGTCAAAAGAAAAAAGATTAAGATCAAAAATCACAATGACAAGCAAGCAGACTTTATCGTTCCGGATACCCGAGAAGGATGGGTTAAGTTATTAGGTAAGATCTTAAAGGCCTATTTCTATTCTGGAGAAGGTTTCACTTACTCAACACAACTAGTTAGAGACCGCGGTGAAGTTATAAAAGGTTTTGGTGGTGTAGCTTCTGGAGCCGGAATCCTTATTGAAGGGATGGAAGAGATTTGTAACATCCTTGATAACAGAAGGGGTAAGCAGTTAAGGCCGATTGATTGTTTAGATATTATGAATATCATAGGTATGATTGTAGTAGCTGGTAACGTAAGACGTTCAGCTCAGATAGCCATCGGGGATCAGGATGATCTTGAATTCCTTAAAGCTAAAAGATGGGACTTAGGTAGTATCCCTAATTGGAGAGCGATGTCCAATAACTCTGTAGACTGTTATGATGCCAAGGCTCTTCCAAAGGAATTTTGGGATACTTACGAGCAAGGTGAGCCATATGGACTTGTCAACATCGAGTTATCTAAGAAAATAGGTAGGCTAGGTGAGACACAATATCCAGATCCAGATGTTCAAGGTTACAATCCATGTGCTGAGCAATCTCTAGCAAATCATGAGACCTGCTGCTTAGCAGAAGTTTATTTACCAAACATTGATTCGTACGAAGAATTATTGAAAGTAGTAAGAACTTTATACCGCGTTAATAAGCATTCATTAGCCTTGAAGTGTCATCACAAGGAAACACAAGATATTGTCAACTCAAATATGAGGATGGGTATCGGTATTACTGGAGTCATGATGTCCACAGAGGAGCAATTGTCTTGGCTTGACGGATGTTACGAGTATTTAAGAGCCTATGATAAGGAGTACTCTAAACAAATGGGTTTTCCGGAATCAATCAAACTGACCACCGTGAAGCCATCGGGAACATTATCTCTACTAGCTGGAGTTACTTCAGGTGTTCACCCAGCAACTTCTGGGCAATACTATATAAGAAGAATTAGGATCAGTGCTGAGTCACCACTTGTAGAGGTGTGTAAATCTCATGGCTACCACGTAGAGTTTCAAGAAAACTTTGACGGAACACTGGACAGAAGCACTTATGTAGTGGAATTCCCTTGTAAGTATCCGGACGGGACAGTGTCTGCAGAAGACATGACTGTTTATGAACAATTGGATATTGTACAAAGGATGCAAAAGGAGTGGTCAGATAACTCTGTTTCCGTGACAGCCTATTACAACAAAGAAGATTTACCAGATCTTAAAAAATACATTGAGGAGAACTTCAATGAAAACTTTAAGACTTTAAGTTTCTTGTTAAAGATGGGTGCCAGCGGGTTCAAGCAGTTACCTTTTGAGGGTATTAGTGAGGATAAGTATAAGTATCTTTCTTCATTGGTTAAACCGATCACCACTGCAGAAATAAATGAAGAGGATGTGGAAGAATTAGGCGCATGTGCCGGAGGTGCTTGCCCTATAAAATAATAATAATATGAGAGAAGATCAAGTTTATTCTTATATGGGGACACCCTGTTGGATGTACACATTATACATATCGCGATTCGCGAATCACAAATAATCACTAAAGGGCTTGCAAGAGCCCTTTTTTATTTATAAATTTGTAACAACTTAAATTAAATTCAATATGAGTAGAGAGATCAAGTACAACAAAGAGGCACGAAAGAAACTTAAAGTGGGGGCAGACAAGCTTGCCAACGCTGTTAAAGTAACCCTTGGTGCCAAAGGTAGAAATGTTATTATTGAGAAGGATTATGCTCCTCCATACGTCACCAAGGATGGTGTTACCGTAGCAAATGATATTGAATTACCAGACCCTATTGAGAACATGGGGGCTCAAATGGTAAGGGAAGCAGCTGGAAAAGCAGCTAAAGATGCAGGTGATGGTACTACAACTAGCACCATTTTAGCACAGGCACTTATTAATGAATCCTTAAAGATTATAGATAACCTCTCTATGTGGGACAGACTTCTGGCCAAGCAAGGTGTTAACCCAATGGACATCAAGAGGGGTATAGACAAGGGTGTAATAGCTGTTGTTAACAGGTTGTCGCAGCTTAGTGAGGAAGTGTCGCACGACAACGACAGGATCAGGCAGATCGCTACAATATCTGCCAACGGAGATGAAGAGATTGGACAGTTAATAGCTAATGCTATGAAAAAAGTCACCAGTGATGGTATTATTACACCAGAAGAATCTAAGGGTACAAATACTTTTGTAGACGTAGTTGAAGGACTAAGATTTGTTAATGGTCTCATGCACCCAGTATTTGTCACTAACCCCAAGAAAATAATAGGAGAGTATGAAGATGTAAATATTGTCTTCTACAGCGGCAAAATAAACACTGCTAAACAAATCGTACCTATTATTGAAATGGGGTTAAATAAACAAAAACCTTTAGTGATCGTTGCTCACGACTTTGATGGAGATGTAGTACTCACCTTTGCCAAAAACAAAAAAGAGAAAGGTTTTGATATCATTCCAGTAAAAGCCCCAGCATATGGAGAGCTTAGAAGAGATATGATGGAAGACCTTGCAATATTTACTGGTGGTACAAACCTCACAGAAGAGAAGAACATCAAACCGGAAAAGTTCACCGAGGACATGTTCGGTCAAGCTAGTAAGATCATTCTATCAAAAGAGGATACGACAATTGTTGGTAACGGAGAGAACCAAGAAGCTGTGAATAAAAGGATTGAAGAACTAAAGCACCAGATTGATGACACGAGTCAAGAGTTTGATGATAGTGAAATTAAAGGTCGTATCGCAAAACTAAAGGGTGGTATAGCCATTATCTATGTAGGTGCCAACACTGAGGTTGAGATGAACGAGAAAAAAGACCGCGTTGATGATGCCTTGGAAGCAACAAAGTCTGCAGTTCAAGAGGGAGTTGTTGCCGGAGGTGGTGTAGCACTACTTGAAGCATCCCGAATCCTAGGGGATTTAAAAGGAGATAACAAGGATCAGTCTAAGGGTATTGAAATCCTAAGGAAAGCAATTATCTCACCTCTGAGACAGATAGCACTTAACTCAGGACTTGATCCAGATTATATTGCAGGTCAGGCATTTGATCTAGGCTATCCAATGGGTTATGATGTAAAAGAAGGGGGATTTAACAACCTACTTAAGCAAGGTGTTATAGATCCAAAGAAGGTTACCAGAGTTGCATTAGAGAGTGCAGCATCAATTGCTACACTGATAATTACTTCTGAGGCTACGATCAACATTATTAAAAATAAAAACTAAAGGAGATGAAAGTTTGTGTATTTGACATAGAAGCGAATGGTCTTGAGCCAACAAAGATACACTGCCTCACAGCAGCTGTAAATACAAATGGCAAGTGGACTCAAAAGACTACAACTAACTATGATGAAATTCGTAAATTTTTCTCTGGCTGTGATGTTGTAGTTGGTCATAACATAATGAGGTGGGACATACCCGTAATAGAAAGGATTTTAGGAATCGAGGTGTCTTGTAAGATCATAGACACCTTGGCCCTTTCTTGGTATATTTATCCAGAAGGTGTAGACGGTAAAAAGAAGCACGGTTTAGAGGACTGGGGAGAGCACTTTGGTGTTCCAAAACCTAAAATTGAGCACAATGAGTGGTTAGGCCCTACAGAGGGTGAGTCTCAGGAAGATTTTATTGATAAGATGAAGCATAGATGTCAAGAGGATGTAAAAATTAACTGCAACCTCATCGACAAACAGCTGAAAGACTTACATAAAATCTATGAAGATAAAGAAGCTGAGGAGAGACTGATCGATTATATCATGTTTAAACTCAAGTGTGCCAGACTTGCTGAGAAGAGCAAATGGAAACTTGATGTAGACAGGTGTGAAGAAGCTCTGGCTAAACTGTCTACAGAGAAGAAAGCCAAGGTAGTTGAACTTTCAGAGGCGATGCCAAAGGTTGTCAACACTAAAATTGTTAAGAAGCCTGACAACATGTATCTGAAAGGTAAAACTTACAAGAAGCCTAAGAACTACTTAAAATCTGATGGCACCCTATCAAAATCTGGAGAAAGGTTTGACAAGATGTGCAAGTCAGTTGGTGAAAACCCTAGTAAGATAGATCAAGTTTATGTTCCCTCAAAAGAGCTCAGTGCTAGAGCCTTGAAGTGGTTGGAAGCTGTCGAAGCTGCTGGCCTAACAGAGGACCATGACGGAGATGTTGAGATTCAAGACTCTGAAGAACTTGGTAATCCAAACAGCCATGATCAGATCAAGTCTTGGTTGTTTGACCTAGGGTGGAAGCCGGCCAACTTTAATTACTCGCAGAAGACAGACGAAAATGGTAAGGAGTACACAGACGAGATACCACAAGTCAGGGTTGATGGGGCAGACGGTAAGGAGCTTTGCCAGTCAGTCAAGAACCTTTATAAGAAGGAACCTAAATTAGAGGTGATGGAAGGACTTAGTGTCTTGACTCACAGAATAGGGATTCTTAAAGGGTATTTATCAAATGTTGATGATGAAGGATATTTAAAAGCTGGGATCAGTGGTTTGACAAATACTTTAAGGTTTAAGCACTCTGTAATCGTTAATCTACCTTCTGTTGATAAACCTTATGGAGACATTGTTAGAGGGGTATTGATAGCACCGGAAGGGTATGAGCTCTGCGGTTCTGATATGTCTTCACTGGAAAATAGGACTAGAGATCACTATATATATGATTATGACCCTGAATATGTAAAAACCATGATGGATAAAAACTATGATCCTCATCTGGCTATTGCAGTTCAAGCTAAGTTTATGACGGAAGAGGAAGCAAAGTTTTATAAGTGGTACAAAAAGAATCATTAATTAAATTCAAATATATGACACTAGAAGAAATGGTGGATCTGCCACCAGATAAGCAGAAAAGTCTTTTTAAAAGATTAAATCAAGAGAGACAGAAAGGAAAAACTTGTAATTACGCGAGCGTTTACGGAGCTGGTGGAGCTAAGATAGGAGAAGCTGCTGGAATACCAACCGAGGAAGGTTTTGATTTACATAAGGCCTATTGGGATGTAAATTGGTCAGTTAAATCATTATCAGGTGATCAAACTATAAAGTATTTCTATAAGCTACCCAATGGGGACACAACTTTTAAGATTTATAAGGGTTCAGATTTAATTCCGGGTGACACTGACTCTAAAAAAGAAAGGAGGGCTAAATACAATTTAGCAAACAAAGCTGAATCTCTTTGGCTTTTAAATCCAGTGAGTAAGTTATGGTACTCTTTAAGATATCCTAAAGATATCTTTTCAACTTTAAATCAAGGTACAGGTGTTTACTGCTTTGATTTATGGATTAAAAAGTTCACTGAGAAAAGATCTCAACTAACTGGTCAAATGCACGATATAATTTTGTCGTGGGTAAATCTTGTTAATTGCTGGAAAGTCCAATATCAATAAAGCTACAACGGGACTGGTAACAGTGAACGTGAAAGCTCAAAAATTTATTGTGTATTCGTTTCACGACAGAAACAAATATTATGGAAAATCAGCAGGATTACATCTTAAACAACAATCAAGTGCAAGTATTATTAACAGGTTATTATGGAGATGGTCATTTAAAAACTAAAAATAAGAAGTTCACTTATATAACATCTTCAATTACTAAGAGTTTACCTGTTTCAGGTATGATGTATAAGATGTGGTCTTCAACGACTAGCCAGAAATGGCGTAAGCTCCAAGCGGAGTTGAAAAGCAAGGGGCAAGTTATGACTAAGAGAGCTTTTACAAATGAGCTTTATAAGAGACTTGCCAAGATATAGTCTGATCTGCATGGTAACATGTAGCAGTTATTAGTTTAACGGGGGTAGTCTAGCGATCTACTTCGAACAAAAATGGAAGTTATATTGACAGTTAAAAAAGGTTACCGAGAACAATGCGAGAAACTGCTTAGAGAGTCTATAGCAGAAGTTAATGAAGAATTAAACCTGAACAGAGAGTTAGATATAGATTGCCAGTTCGGTAATTCATATTCTGAAATCCACTAGTATGAAAAGAAAAAAGAAAGGTAGAAAGGTTGTACAAGCCAAGAAAAAAGTTGTTGATGGAATTGAGTTTGCATCAACCCTTGAAAGTTACATGTACAAGCTTTTAAAATCTGCCGGCATGAAGTTCAGTTATGAGGGTCAGAGTTATCAAACCTTTGATCCTTTTAATCTAGAAGAGGAGTGCTGGGAAAGAGCAACAAAGAGAAGTAAGGCTATGATAGACCGAAGGAAAGTATCTAAAATCTCGTATACACCCGACTTCATTGCATATGATGAGAGTTGGTTTATCGAAGTGAAAGGAAGAGCAAATGAATCCTTCCCCATACGGTGGAAGCTTTTTAAACAAATGGTAGCAAAGAGGCCTAATCCCCCTCTTATTTTTAAACCAACAAATAATAAGGATTGCGAGCAAGTATTAGAAATTTTAAAATCAAAAGGTTATGGCAAAAAGTCCAAATGAAGTATTTAATGAGTGTGAAAGTCTCCACTTGAAAGTAGCTGAACTATATGAAGCAGCTGTTGATGGAGATAAAGACAAGTCACTTTCAATTATAGCAGAAGTGGAGTCTAAATTAGAAAAATTTAAATCCGAGATATGAAATTTAAGAATTTAACTGAGTATGATAGGAGACTTATAGAAGAATCATATAAGAACCCTGAACGCTCAAAAGCTGAAGTACAGTCAATGTTATCTGATCACTATAATGTTGCAGAGAGAACTATAAGATTCTGGGCTAAAAACTTAGGTTTAGTAGAGTCCCCTCACAAACTTGATTTGTCTATTGTAAAAGAAAAGAAAGGTAAAAACATTTTGGTTATAGGTGACCTCCATGAACCTTTTTGCTTAGATGGGTATTTGGAATTCTGCAAGAAACAATATGAAAAGTTTTCTTGTGATGAAGTAGTTTTTATAGGTGACATAATCGATAATCATTACAGCAGTTATCATGAGACAGATGCAGACGGCATGGGTGGATCAGATGAGTTATCCCTAGCTATTAAGAAGCTAGAAGCTTGGTACAAGACTTTTCCAGAGGCAACTGTTTTAATAGGTAACCATGATAGGATGGTAATGCGTAAGGCACAAACCTCGGCCATCCCTAAAGCTTGGATCAAAGATTACAAGGATGTACTAAATGTACCAACTTGGAACTTTGTAGATAGGTATGTCATAGGAGATGTACAGTACATACATGGTGAGGCCGGAACTGCTAGAACAAAATGTAGAGCTGACCTTATGTCTACCGTACAAGGACACTTACACACACAAGCTTATACTGAATGGTATGTAGGAGCTAATTACAAAATATTCGGCTCTCAAGTTGGGTGTGGGATAGATCACGACTCCTACGCTATGGGATATGCTAAAAGAGGTAAGAAACCTGCAATAGGATGCATGGTAGTTTTAAATGAATACCAACCAATTAATTTAATGATGGACTTATGAAAAGTAACGAGCACAACGTCTTTCACAAGGGTTATCATTTCATTATAGACAAAGGGACCAAAACAATATCGGTCCCTCAATCTTGTAGTGAAGAGGACTACCCTCAAGAAGTGAAGGACTTATTAGAGACAAGGAATTATTATAAACAGTTAAATATATTGTAAATGAGAGCACTTAAAAATTTAAATGAGGAGAACCTACTCTTTTTTGATATTGAGACCGCCAGAGTAGTTAAAGAACTCAATCCAGATAGTCAGTTATTTGACAGCTGGGAGTATAAAGTAAACAAGAAGGGGGATATGACCCAGAAGGAAGTTATAGAGTCTTACGATCAAGAATCTGGACTTTACCCTGAGTTTTCTAAAATCATCAGTATCGTTGTAGGTAAAATTGTAAAAGGTAAAATCGCACTAATCACAATTGATGATAGTGATGAGGTTGACCTTCTAGAGAACTTTAATGATGTGTTAAGCAGAAATAGTTCTGACAAGTTAGTAGGGTTTGTCAATACGGGATTTGATACTCCATTCATATTTAAGCGTATGATCATAAACGGAATCAATCCAGATGAGAGACTTGATTCTTCCGGATTAAAGCCATGGGAAGTGGATGAAATTGATTTATCAAAGATCTGGCAAGGGACCAGCTTCAACAGGGGTTCACTCCTTAATATAGCCACAACCTTTGGTTTATCTTCACCTAAGGATGACATAAGTGGAGCTGACGTAGGTAAAGTTTACTGGAAAGAAGGAGTTAAGGGCTTAAAAAGAATTTCTAGATACTGTAGAAAAGACGTAGTTACTACAATCAATATCTTCAAAAAGATGAGGTTAGAAGAGTCTCTAGAAGTATCCACTGTAGAATTTGAAGAAAGACCCTTGATCTTAAGCCTGTTTGACGGAGGTAAGTGTGGTAAAGCAGAGCTTAAAGAATTGTTAGAAGTTATGAAGCCAATGTTACCGGAAGAAAGGGAAGATGCCTACCTACTGCTTAATAGTGTGGTGTCTGGAGCCAAAGGTAAAAAGACAAAACTTAAAAAGGATCATGTGAAACAGTTAAAACAAGAATTAGATGGCTAAAAAAGAATCAAAAATAATTCTCCCTAGACAAGACAAGGAAGGAAAGTACTATATTTCATATTCTCAAATATCTAAATTTAAAAGGAGTAAAAGAGAGTATATAAGGCAATACTTTTTCGGTGAAGATACAGCATCGGAAGCCCTTAAAAAATATGGTGCCTTTGGCCACCTTATTGGAGAGGCCTTTGAAAATAATGATTTCTCAGCATTTGAAGGAGAAGACAAAAAATTTATGGAAGGTGTTAAAAAGTACGATGAATTTGAACGTGAAATTAAGTTAAAGATGAATGGGTTCTATGTTAAGGGGTTTATCGATAGCAATACGAAGCCGTCTAAGCACAAGAAGCCTTATATTAAAAAAATTCTTGATTACAAAACTGGTGATGTAGACAAAAAACGCACTGACTACAGCTCTCCTGAATATAATCAATTGGAGATTTACGCATCAGCTCTTAAGCAAGAGTTTGGTAAACTGCCGGACATAGCACATGTAGTTTTGATAGGAAGAAACGGTAACGCTTTCAATGGGGAAGAGCTGACCCTAAGTAGGAGAATTGCTATCATCGAGAGATCCATGGATCAAGACCTTATTGATGTTGTACTTAAAGATGTACAAGAAACAGCTGAGGAGATTTCCAGATTGTATCAAGTATTTCTAAAATTCAAAAACGCATAGTATGAGTTTAACAGAAAAGATCCCAACTAGAAGCTCCTCTCAGGTATTGAGAGGAGTGTTCTACCGGTTATTTAAGCAAGACGACCAAGGTTTTGCAGATTTTGATTCCTTTTATGAAAGTAAAATGGAAAAGTTAATTAAGCATTATAAACAATTAATAAATAAAGATGATGAATAGAAGTGATTTACCAACAGAGTTTTATGTAGACAATACACGTAAGAATTATAATATTTTAGTTGATTTAGGGTTTAAACTACAAGGAGATTTTTATGAAGACTTTGGATACAATAAGTTTTTAGTTAATAATATGGACAATGAAGTGTGTTTAGGATCAATAAAAGCAGGTTATTTTTGGGAGACTAGTAAAGGAAATGATGACTACTTAGTTATGCAAGAGTTTGGAGGAGACTATTTTAGAGGGCATAAAGAAGGGAAGTTAGTGGAATATAAGATAGAACAAGAAAGAAATAAATTATATTATGTTAACTTAGACGAAGGAGCCAAAGGTATATATGTTTTAGCTCATTCCATGCAGGATGCCTTGAGCAAGGCGATAAAAAACTTACCTGAAGGTAAAGGGGTACATAAGGCTAAAATAAAACTAAGTGCCTTTGGGGAAGACTTAATTTTGTAACCTCAAAAATTTTGTTATATTTGCCTTATGAAAACAATACAACTGCATATAGAACAACTGTTACCGCAAGAGCGATTAGCCCTTGGGAGGTTTTCTATGTGTGATTTTGATGGGATTTAAAACTCATCTATAACAACTAAAAGGAAAAGCCTCTCATTAAACTGGGAGGCTTTTTTATTTCTAGGTGCGATCCATTGGTGTGGTTACCCGACTTGGAATCGGGGTTATTGCAAGTTCGACCCTTGCCACTTAGACTAATGCTCCGTTCGACAACTGGCTAAGTCACTACCCTTTCAAGGTAGAGTAGAGGGATCGAAACCCTCACGGAGTACAAATTGGGATATAGTATACTGGCTATTACACTGCCCTTTGAAGGCAGGGAAGAAGGATCGATACCTTCTATCCCATCATTAAACGTTCCTCCGTTGCACCAAATTGGAAAGGTGGCTTGTCTGTGAAACAAGTAACATGGGTTCGATTCCCATACGGTTGCCCAATAGAGTGTTTACTAAAGAGATCTGTTCATTGCCATTGAACACTTAAAAACAATGAACAACATGCCTATGTGACGGAATTGGAATACATGCCGTTCTTAGAAAGCGGTTCCGAAAGGGTTCCGAAAGGATTGGGGGTTCGAGTCCTTCCTTCTCCACTCTAAACACTCAGGTTGCTTCCAGCGTAATCTCCCTGAGTTCAATTCTGTGTAGCTTAGCGAACAAAGCCCTCGGTTACGACCCGAGAGATCGTAGGTTTGAATCCTACCACAGAATCTTTTTATTTTTGCTTGTGTACGTAAAATGTTTTACGTATGTTTGCTGTTCAACAATTAAGTTTAATACACCATGCTAACAAAAAGTAAAGATCACAACCCAAACTACCTAGCAAAAGTAGTGGCTTTAAAAGGGCTTAAGAAACACAGTAATGCTGACAGGCTACAGACTGTGGACATAGATTTTCAAACAGTTATTACCGGCATGGATGCTAAAGAAGGTGACATCTATGTTTACTTTCCTTTAGAGTCTAAAATCAACAAAGACTTTTTATCATCTACAAATTCTTTTAGGGACAAAGAATTAAATGGAGATAAAGAGAAAACAGGTTTCTTTGAAGATAAAGGTAGAGTTAGGGCAATGAAGCTCCGTGGTGAAAAATCTATGGGTTACGTTGTTCCATCATTTCACGTAGCAGCTTGGTCTGGAGTCGATATACTACCGCAAGACGTTGGTACAGAGTTCGACACAATTGGAGACAAGCTAATCCTAGAGAAGTACCAAATTAAAGAAAAGACAACTAACTCTAAGCAAGGTAAAAAACCTAAAGTCTCAAGACTGGTTGATGGTCAAATCCATTTACATGCTGATACTGAAAACCTAAGGAGAAATGCTCATAAAATAAATCCACAGGACACAATTTCTATCACCTACAAAACTCATGGTACTTCATGGTGGGTGAGTAATGTACTTGTAAAAAGAAGTCTCTCTTTTTGGGAAAAGCTTGGACAAAAGCTTGGTCTTAACGTACAAGAGTTCGAGTACGACTTAGTGTATGGATCAAGAAGAGTTGTCAAAAATCCTTCTGTGGAAGACCCAAAACAAAAGGAACATTTCTTTGGTTACGATCTTTGGGAGAAAATTAAGGATGAGGTTGGGGATAAAATACCAAAAGGGTTCACTTTGTATGGTGAGATGTTAGGATATGATCATAATGGTAAAGAAATTCAAGGCGGTTATGATTATGGTTGTAAGAAAGGTGAACATAAACTAGAGGTCTACCGTATTACTCAAACAACTCCTGATGGACTTGTGACGGAACTAACCTACCCTGAGATAGAAGAGTTTTGTACCAGAGCTGGTTTGAATGCCCCGCACTTATATTTTTATGGTGAGGCAGTTAAATGGTTTACTGAAGAGGCTCTAATTAAAAAGTTACCAACTTTAGAAAGCAATATGTTTGATTATAAGTTTGTAAGTCTGTTAGAAGAGAAATACAACGACAAACCTTGCTTTATGTGTAATAATAAAGTCCCAGAGGAAGGAATTGTTGTAAGAAAAGAATCCTTATTTAGCTGCGAATCTTATAAACTAAAAAGTTTTTCTTTTCTTGAAAAAGAGTCTAAGGAATTAGACAAAGGGGTAATCGATATAGAATCAGATAATTAATAAATAATAAAAACAAATATATAAAGATGAAAAATAGGATAACAGTATTATCAGGTGTGTCAGGCTCAGGTAAATCAACATGGGCTCATGAGAAGTGGTTAGAAGACTCAAAAAATATTGTGATAGTGAACCGAGACAAGATTAGAGAACTCCTGTTTGGTTACACGGAAGATACAATCAAAGAATATTACGACAGGGACGAGATCTATTCAAATGAGAGACTTGTAACTAGGTTCGAGGATACTATGATATATGAGGCTTTGAATATGAACAAGGACATCATAGTTGATTCAACAAACCTTAAGAGGGCATATATAGAGAGGTTTGCTTACTGGAATGTTTCTACAACCTACAAAATGTTCCCAGTTACACTAAAAGAAGCTGAAGTTAGAGACATGAATAGATCCAGACGAGTGGGTGCCAAGATTATACATAAGCAATATGACAGGTTTAAAGATTTGTTCAATCACCTCCAGAAGCAACCGATAGACTTTAGTGTTAAGTCGATAAACAACAACAAAAACCTAGAAGAGACTATCATCTTTGACATCGATGGTACAATAGCACTAAAAGGTGATAGATCCCCTTATGAATGGAGACTTGTTGGTAAAGATACTGTAGAAGAAAGGACGGCTGACATTATGGATATAATGAAGTCCTCAGGGGTGCACGTTACTATTTGCACTGGACGAGATGGTATATCTTTGTACGAAACTCAAAAGTGGTTGGAGAGACATGATCTACACTATGATCAGATCCTTATAAGACCAAAGGGTGACACTAGGCCAGACTGGGTTGTCAAGGAAGAAATGTGGAGAGAGATTTCTAAGGGCTATTTCATCAAAGGGTTATTCGATGACAGGATGCAGGTCGTTAGGAGAGCCAGAGCTTTAGGTTTAAAGGTCTTTAATGTTGAGTATAATAATTTTTAGTATATTTACCATCTAATATTATACACATGTACAACAACGATGAAGACAAGAAGAAAAAGGGTAGCTCAAAAGGTGATGGAGTTAAATCTCAAGTGGAGAAGCACACATCTAAGAAAGGACCAGCCAAAAATGAAAAGGAGGCTAGAAAGCAAATGAAGTCTGCAGCTCAGGATGTTATCAGAACTCGCCAAGAGATTAAAAGGATAGCCAGTGAGCCTAAAGGACACTTTAACAAAAGAGTCATAGGTGACCCCCAGAAACTCAGCAAAAAGCTACGAGGTAGTTTATATGCTAAAGAGAATAAAAGGGATAGCCTCAGAAAAGTGGTCAGGGGTTACGAAAAAAGTAAACTTAAAAAATAATTTTGTAGTATAGTTCTTTTTACTATATTTGCAACTAAAACAATAAAGAAAATGGTTTCAGTAGGTACACTTATTATATCAATTATCATAACGGCAATCGTGTCAGCAGTAGCCACTATATTCGTATATAGAAACAATACAAGAAAGATTGGGGATGTTGCAGATAAGATTGATGGCATCCATGATATAATTAAGAAGAAAGACAAGAATTAGGTTGTAAAGTAATTAAAGTTTAAACCCCTTTTTAACGAAGGGGTTTTTTATTTTACGTTGATGTAGCTCAGAGGCAGAGCAAACGGCTGTTAACCGTTAGGTCGAGATTTCGATATTCTCCATCAGCGCAATTTAACTGGAAGGTAGGCAGATACGGTTTGCTGCGCTGGATTGCTAATTCAGTC
>Ga0307932_1000651_pt1 | contig 14322 bp, 14 predicted proteins | sample OrgLakmetageno48_FD_201843 | JGI IMG/M metagenome (GOLD analysis project Ga0307932, IMG submission 201843) | Saline water microbial communities from Organic Lake, Antarctica - #48 | ecosystem: Environmental > Aquatic > Non-marine Saline and Alkaline > Saline | place: Antarctica: Organic Lake...
GCAAAGGCCCAAAGGGCCTATTGCGAACTTATGCCTGAATTGGCGGCTTTAGCCCGCCGCCAATTCCTAGGCGAGGGAACTCAAACGCCAAAAGAACTCTGTAGATGACCGGAATGAAATCATAAAACAAAGGGCCTATTGCGAACTTATGCCTGAATTGGCGGCTTTCTCCTTACAGGAGCAGTACAGGTTATCGCCGCCTACGGCAGCTGGCAACCTCTTGCGAAGTGATGTTAAATCACTTCTCACCCGCCGCCAATTCCTAGGCGAGGGAACTCAAACGCCAAAAGAACTCTGTAGATGACCGGAATGAAGCAAAGGCCCAAAGGGCCTATTGCGAACTTATGCCTGAATTGGCGGCTTTAGCCCGCCGCCAATTCCTAGGCGAGGGAACTCAAACGCCAAAAGAACTCTGTAGATGACCGGAATGAAATCATAAAACAAAGGGCCTATTGCGAACTTATGCCTGAATTGGCGGCTTTCTCCTTACAGGAGCAGTACAGGTTATCGCCGCCTACGGCAGCTGGCAACCTCTTGCGAAGTGATGTTAAATCACTTCTCACCCGCCGCCAATTCCTAGGCGAGGGAAACCAAGTGCTTAGTACGCCCAAAGAACCTATTACGAATCTAGTTCTCAATTCATATCTTTCTTACAGAAGTTTCAAAAGAAGCTTTCAGACGCCCACAAAAGAGTAGATTAACGCGAATTACCTTGCAATTTATCCTTCATCTGCTATAGTTTCGCCACTATGGTAATTCGAATGCGTCACACGCGGGCACACACCGCAAATCGTCGTTCACATCACGCTTTAAAAGCGCCAACCTTGGCGACCTGCAGCAACTGTGAGGCGAAACATCGACCACACCACATGTGTCAAGAATGTGGCTTTTATAAAGGACGTCTAGTAATTGACATGAAGGCCAAGAGCAATGCTCGAACGGCTCGATTGCAAGCAAAAAAAGGCGCGATTAAAGCAAATCAAACTGAATCCGAAGCTGGAGCTGAACCACAAGCTGCTGAAGAAGAAGTACTTGAAGCACCAGCGTTAGATAAAGTGGATACACCAAAATCAAAGGAAGTGGAGTCACCAGAACTGTCTAAAGCAAAGACATCTACACCAAGAAAAGGACAAGCATCATAATCCACAAAAATACCGCCTAGAGCGGTATTTTTGTCAGTCTTGCTGGTAGACTATAATCAGTAAAAGTTAAGTACATTTAGCATGGCAAATCGACATTTATCCCGCAGTATCGTTCTTCAGTCTCTCTTTGAGTGGGATTTAAACGCACTTGAGAAAAAAGCAGTGCACGAAGTATTAGGGCGCAACGTGAACGAGTTTGCACCCAACAAAACAGATTTGCCATTCATGGAAAAACTCCTCGATGGGGTGATGGCCAAACGCCCTGAGCTCGATCTAATCATCGAAAAAGCGGCACCAGAGTGGCCGATAGACCGCATCTCTCCAGTAGATAGAAACATATTACGATTAGGACTTTATGAGCTTCTGTTCGCTGACCGTTCTGAGGTGCCAGCAAAAGTGGCTATCAATGAAGCAATTGAGTTGGCCAAGCAATTTGGAGGAGACAACAGTAGTCGGTTTGTAAACGGCGTACTGGGTGCAGTCTATAAAGAAATTGGTGAACCTGGAAAAGAAGAGCAAGGCGCCCGTCGCAAAAAAGACGTACCGTTTGAGGAGATGCCTATTGAACGTCTTTCCGGTGCAGTTGTCTATACTGAGCATGAAGGGCAAATGTACCTTGCGCTCGTGCACGATATTTTTGGCCACTGGACACTCTCAAAAAGCAAAGTGAAAGAAGGTGAGACAGTAGAAGAAGGTGCTACCCGAGCGTTGTTGGAAGAGGTCGGTCTACCGATTACTATTGAAGCTGAGCTGGGAAGCAACGAATACATCGCTACTCAACCAGAGAAAGGCAAGGTACGTAAGCAGGTACACTATTTCCTAGCAAATGCACCGTACGACAACATCGAACTTCTAAAACAAGGTGGTCTAGATGACGCAAAATGGTTTAAGGTGGCAGAGATTCTTGACCTAAACTTCTACGAGGATATTCTGCCTATCGTCACCAAAGCGATTACTATGCTAGTTGGCAGAGGCTCAAAATAGTGATACTCTCAAAAATATACATTTAACCCAGATTATGGAAGATACTGCAATTCAGACAAGCCTTTCTAAACTTCAAGAAATCCTACAAGTCACGTTTACTGATGCAACAGTTTTGTTGTCTGCAGTGACACATCGCTCATATCTCAATGAGCACAGAGAAGCCACGTGGGACCATAACGAACGGTTAGAATTTTTAGGAGACGCTGTCTTAGAATTGGTTGTCACTTCATTCCTGTTTGAAAAGTACCCCGAAAAACCAGAAGGAGAGCTGACGGCGGTCAGAGCGGCTTTGGTGAATACTCTCTCGCTTGCTCAAGCATCAGAAAAGCTCGGGGTCAACGATTTTTTATTGATGTCAAAAGGAGAGGCCAAGGATATGGGCCGAGCTCGTCAGTATATTCTCGCCAACGTGTTTGAGTCGTGTATTGGGGCTATCTATCTGGACCAAGGTTATGAAGCGGCCGGAGAATTCATTGGCCGGCAGTTGTTTGCAAAAACCGATGAAATAGTCACAAAACGGCTCTGGCAAGATGCAAAAAGTCGATTTCAAGAATTATCCCAAGAACACGCATCAGTCACTCCTCGATATGAGACACTCTCACAAGCGGGGCCTGATCATGACCGAACTTTTACCGTCGGTGTGTATTTAAAAAATGAATTGATTGCAGAAGGGAAGGGTGCTGCGAAGCAGGAGGCAGAGCAGCAAGCAGCTGAGCACGCTGTTGAAGCCAAGGGTTGGGATACAAACTAAATACTCTACTACCCTGTGTTTAAGAGCACTCGTATCCACAGAAACGTGTGCTATAATTTTTAAATGAAAAAGTTCCAGTTTGGGTTTAGCCTAGTTGAGATAATGGTGGTGGTTTCTATTATCGGTGCTTTGAGTGCAGTAGCATATGCAAATTTCAGCCAGAGTTCAGCCCAGTCGCGTGATGTGCAGCGCCAAGCCGACCTTCGAATAGTGAGTACTGCCTTAGATATGTATAAGAGTGAGTACGGTCGATACCCAGAAGGGTGCAACGGGCCTAATAAGTGGTCTGGGCATTCTCCAGACTACAGCTGTTCGTCTGGTAACCAATACATTGAAGGATTGGCTCCAGAGTTTATTCCGCGCCTCCCCCAAGATCCAAAGTTAAATGGTGACAATTCTGGCTATGTCTACACTACAAATACAGATGGGACAGTCTACAAATTTACTGCATACAAAACGGTAGAGTCTGAAGAGGTGACGTATAGCCATGAATTCAAATTTTGTGATACTGACTACGCAGCGGATTCAGCTCAAATATGTGTCAATGTGTCTGAAGAGCCGTACTACAACGATACACCTGATCACTGCGAAGGCGACGATGCTATATTCAAAACCTCGTATGCAACGTGGGGTGGCTTTACCATCCCTTCAGTTGCTGCTACACATAGTAACTTTGACGCCAGTGTAGATCGGTATACCGAAGAAATAATATGTGATAAACCTGTTCCTCCCGTACCTCCTTCCCCTGTTCCTCCCGCACCTCCTTCCCCTGTTCCTCCCGCACCTCCTTCCAATGATGTGGGCCGGGGGTGGCCGTTTAATTGGGGGCCGTTTAATTGTTGGGGGTGTTAACCTGGCAGCAATGCTAAAAATCAGTCTTATTTCAGGTGGCTGTTGTTCAGAAAACCTAATCGGTACTGCGGCCCCTCCACTGAGATGTACTATAGTATAATAGCAACATGAATAACAGACTCCTTGGTTTTACAATAATTGAGCTCATGGTAGTGATTACTATCATCGGGATGTTGGCTGCAGTGTTGGCTGTTAATTTCAACAGCGCTCGAGCCGAGTCGCGCGACAAGGTGCGGCAAAACACCTTGCAAGAAATGCAGATAGCTATCGAACTCTACAAAACCCAGTATGGCGTCTATCCTGTTCCAGGATGTGGGGTTGGTTATGATTCCGGTTCTCCGCAGTGGGTCGGATCAGAAACATATCCAAATTATCCTTCGGTTAAGAGTTGTCCTGATAATTATATCGTTGGTCTCGCTCCTAATTTTATTTCAGAGTTACCGTCTGAAGTTGGTCCAGGACCTGCTGATAAAGGCTACGTCTACGCTTCAAACGGTGATGCGTATAAATTAATGTCACACTATAATGTGGAGGTAGCTTTGGTTGAAAGTCACGATGATAATTTCTCGCGGTACATGACTACCTGCTCGGGCGCGAAGGGAAATTCTATTCCAGAGGGAGAAAAATATGTCTACGCTGTATATTCGGCTGGAGCTGAGTGTTGGTAGGCAGCTATACTGTGGGCATATGTATTTTACCTTTGCTTTGAATGCTAGAATGAGTGTATGAACAGAAAAATCTTAGGCTTTACTCTTATCGAAGTTTTGGTTGTCATCAGTATCATTGCCGTGTTGTCTGCGGTTATCTATGCAAACTTCGGAGAGGCTCGAGAGAGCGCTCGGGACAAAATCAGGAAAACTAGCTTAAAGGAAGTGGCCCTCGCGTTGGAGGTGTACAAATCACAAAAAGGTGAGTATCCGCCAAATTGTGCATCTGGTCCAGATGCTCAAAAATGGGCTGGTCCAGGACCTCTGCCATCATGGGGTGTCTCTTGTGAAGATGATGATTATATAGACGGGTTAGTCCCGGATTTTATAGAGGAACTCCCCACTGATCCTAGTCAGGAGTCTATAAACGGTGTCGGCTTTATCTACAAAGTGAGCCCGCAGGGAGATAGGTATAAACTAATGGCTTATCAGTCAGTAGAATTTGCTTTGGTGAAAGACTTTAATGATGAATTTGCCCGCTGCCCCTCAGCTACTTCTGGGAGCCCGTGTGCGTCTGTGCCTGCGACCACTTACGCAGTGTACTCACGCGGGGCTGAAGATTGGTAGAGCTGAGTGTTGTTATGTATCTAAAAGAATTATCAATTCAAGGTTTTAAATCATTCGCCAAAAAAAGCGAGCTGGAGTTTTCTTCGTCTATTACGGCGATAGTTGGTCCTAATGGTTCTGGAAAGAGTAATATTGCTGAGTCATTTCGGTTTGTACTAGGAGAACAGTCGGTCAAGTCTCTGCGGGGAAAGAAAGGCGAAGATTTGATTTGGGGCGGTTCGGATAAAATTTCGCGCGGGAATCGCGCGGGAGTGGAAGTGACCTTTGATAATACTGACCGAAATTTTGGCGTAGATTTTAACGAAGTAAAAATTGAAAGGATTGTTCACCGCGACGGACAAAATGAATACAAGATTAATGGTTCAGTAGTCCGCCTCAAAGATATTCATGAACTTCTGGCCAGCGCAAATATCGGCTCTTCTGGACACCATATTATTTCTCAAGGGGAAGCCGACCGGGTCTTGGCCGCCGGTCCCAAAGAACGCCGAGAAATGATTGAAGATGCTCTTGGTCTCAAGGTCTATCAACTCAAGAAGCAAGAAACCCAGCGGAAGCTCGAAAGAACCCAGGATAATATTTTGCAGGTTGAATCACTCCGTCGCGAAGCTGCACCGCATTTAAAATATTTAAAAAAACAAGTTGAGAAAGCTGAGCGGTCTTTGGAAGTCCAGGGACAACTGAAACAAGCCTATTGCGAATATCTTAAGCGAGAAGATACCTATTTAGCTTTTCACTACGACCAGCTGCAAGGAGAAAAGATTGTCCCCGAGACAGAGCTCCAGGCTATTGAAAAGAGGTTAAGTGAGCTCAAAGAGCTACTAAAAGAAACTGACGATGAGCAAAATCAAAATAAGAAGTTTCAATTAGTACAGTCTGAACTAAAAGAATATTCCCAGTTGCGACAGACAGCTGAACGAGAAGTCAGTAGCGTCGAAGGACAGATAGGCTTTTTAAGAAGACGGCTCGATGCACCAGCACCCGAAGTAGCAGTAGGAGAAGTGATTGAGCGAGCTGAGCTTGAAAAACTCGTGACCGAAATAGAGAATGGGGCTGACAAAGCATTGAGTAAAGGAGGGGAATCTGTTCTTGAACGAGCATTAAATGACTTGGTAAATCAGCTCAAAACTTTTATAAAAAAAGAACCAGTCAAAACTATAGACACTACCCAAGCAGATAAGGAAGAGCTAGAAGTGCTCGAACATACATTACATACCGCCCAAGCTGCAGTAACTATTGCCTTGGAAGAAGAAGAGCAGGCACGATTGAGAATGTCTGAGGAAGAGACACAAAAGCAGCAAGGAACTCAACAGAATCGCGAAGCAGAGCGTGAAATGTTTACGTTGATAAACACCCAAAGAGAAACCGAACAAACACTCCATCAACTATCCTCTGAATTAAGTGTCCTGGAAAGGGACCGAGTCGATTTCAAGCAAGAGCTACAAGAAGCTGTTTCGTTGATTGGGAGAAGTGCCAGTGATTACTATACTCACGCACTACAGCTTGAAACTGGCGAAGTGGTTACCCAAGAGCAGATAGTGCAAGAAGATAGACAAAAGCAAGCCCAGCGAAGAAAAGAGCTTGAGAAGCTCAAAATTCGTCTGGAGGAGTTGGGAATTGGCGCAACTGAAGACTTGCTCAAAGAATACAAAGAGGCGCAAGAGCACGATGAATTTTTATCTAAGGAACTTGAAGACTTGTCCCAGTCTGTACAGAACCTCTTGTCGTTAACCCAAGAGATGCAAGAGAAACTGCAAGAACAATTTGCAGCAGGAATGGAAAAGATTTCACAAGAATTCAATACATTTTTTACGTTGATGTTTGGAGGCGGATCTGCGGAGCTCCAGAGAGTGACACTTAAAGTACGCAAAAATGATGAAGATGAAGAAGAACAAAAAACAGAAGAGGGAGTTGAGCTCAATGTCCAGCTGCCAAACAAACGCGTAAAAGGGTTAGAGATGCTCTCTGGAGGAGAAAGAGCTCTGGCTTCCATTGCACTTATTTTTGCAATGAGTCAGGTGAACCCCCCACCATTTATCATTCTTGATGAGACTGATGCGGCGCTCGATGAAGCCAACAGCCGTCGGTATGGAGATATGATTGAAGCATTGTCAAAGAAATCTCAGTTGGTCCTGATTACCCACAACCGCGAAACAATGAGTCGAGCAGGCATCCTATATGGAATCACAATGGGTGGCGAAGGAGTGTCAAAAGTGCTCTCGGTGAAGTTTGAAGAAGCGGCAGCAGTGGCCAAATAAATCTTTATGGGCTCCGGGTATGACTTATCCCGCGTGGAACCATTTTGACACTCGCTTTTTTGTTATGATGTAGACATGGAAAGATTTACGTCTAGTAAAAAAACATCTGAAAACGCTCGGTATGAGAAAGCAGAATTTGCTGAAAGAGTTCCTGGTGACTTAACTCCAGAGCAGGAAGCTGAATTACGTGAAGCTCTCGTTTCAATCGACTCACCAAATACGCAAAAAAAAAGTATATAAGAGCTTTGGGTAAGGAAATAGCGACATCTATCGGCGTGGCTGCTGTTGCGGGCTTGGCTTATTACGGTGCTGAAACTAGTAAAGGTGAGGTAAATGGAGAGGCAGCCGCTGATAAAAGTGAGCCCCACTCTGAGGGTATAGATGAGTCTCCCAAGACAGCAGAGGAATCAATAAAAGATCTGGTTCGTCGTTTTTTACAAGAAGATGCTGAACAACAGCAGCTCCGCTACGTCTTTAATGAAATCTTATCTGCTGAAGAGGGTTCTCACGGACATGAAGATTTTAATGCCGCGATTTCTGGCTACGCAGCCTTCGCAGCTCTGCGCAAAGATGAGGTATTATTTTTAAATAAAAAAAACGAGCCAGTAGGTGAGCCGCGGAGGTTTGTGGATTTTGTGGATACAAAACCAAATTTTACTGGGGCTTATAAATATTCACCGGGTGACGAGGACAAGACCGGTATTTTGACTGAGGTGCCGACAAGAGAATGGCGTCAATACGTACAAGCGCAGCTGCAAGCGCAGCATCCAAACCAAGAAATCACTCATGACCTGAATACCGTACATTTTTTTCGAGAAGCGTATAAGCTCGGTGATTCTCAGTTACAGCAAAAAATTGCTAGTGGGGAAATCGTGAGTCGGAATCAGGTGTATGAGTATCGGATACAGCAAAGCTTTCCAGGAGCAAACGGCCAGAATCGAGTCGAATATTTACAAAACAATGTGACGTTCCGTAGTGAAGTCGAAGAAATACCCGGTGTTCCAGGTGCTGAGAAAGTAGCTGTACCTCCCGTGGTACAAGCTCAATTACGGAGATTGTTGCCCGGTCTTTTTGCGCAAGAATCAGGTTTCCGCGAAGATGCTGTCAATGATACGACCAATGCAACTGGCTCGGGGCAGTTTATGCCAGGAACGTGGGAGCGTTATACTGGAACAGATAAGGTCTCGACGAATTATGTAGATCAAGTGGAGGTGCTCGGTCCAATGATTTCAGATGTGTACGATAGAGTGCTAGATAAGATTGGTGAAGATGTACTCGCAAAACTGCGCTCACTTTTTGAGAATGAAGAAGCTTTTCTGGAAAGCCTTATCGTTCCAGCCACCATTAGTGGTTTTCATACTGGCCCCGATAGAATCGCAGAAGCAGTCAGGCGCTATACAGATTCTGTCCAAATTGCTGATATGCCAGCCGGGAAAGATTTATTTCTCGCAATTGCGAAGTACGGTTCATTGTCAAACGAAGGGTTGCTCAGCGGATTCAAAGAAGAGTCTCAGGAGTATGTCACCCAGGTCTATGCTATCGCAAGTGTCTTAGCAGAGCAATATCAACAGCCAGATGATCAGGCCTCACAACTAGCGCAGAACTAAAAAATCGACCGGCCCCCTTGAGCCGGTCGATTTTCTAGGGCTGCGTGATTTATGTCTTCTCGCCAGTAACCATTTCGAAGTCTAACTGCCGCTCGTCTTTGTCTGCGCGGACGAGTTTTACTCGTACCTCGTCACCCAGTCGATACACCTTGCCGGTTTGCTTTCCCTTGATGCGGTACTTGGTTGCTTCATGTTCATAATAGTCACCTTTGATAGTGGACAGTCGCACCATTCCTTCTGCCAGGGAATCTTGCTCTTGCACGTAGATTCCCCAGTCGGTAACTCCGGTGATAATTCCATTGAATTCTTGGCCCACTTTGTTGAGCATGTACTCAACAGACTTGAATTTAATTGAGTCACGTTCTGCCGACACCGCTTCCATTTCTCGTTCCGAAGACTGGACGGAAATCTGTTCGTAGCGAGCAGATTCCTTTGGCCCAATCGTTTCTCCGTCTAAGTGCTGTCGGAGCATTCGGTGAGCCATCAGATCGGGGTAGCGTCGAATTGGGGAAGTGAAGTGGGTGTAAAACTTAAAGGCTAACCCGAAGTGTCCAATATTTTTGGTGGAGTAGATGGCTTTGGACATAGAGCGGATACTGGCAGTTCGGATGAGGTTTGCTTCAGACGAGCCTTCTACATCACTCATCAGCTTGTTGAGTGCTTTTGCTCCAACCATGCCTTGTTTGGTTTCAAACTCATAGCCTAGTGCATGCACAAACGTAGCGAGTTCTTCAATCTTGTCTGGGTTTGGTTCATCGTGAATTCGGTAGACAAAGGTCAGTTCTTTGTCTTGTGACTTCGCTTTCATATTAATGAACGTAGCCACTTCCCGGTTGGCTAAGAGCATGAAGTCTTCAATCATCATCATGGTCTCAATGCGCTCTTTGAGAAAAGCTCGAATCGGAGTGCCGTTTTCGTCGAGTTCGAATTTTACTTCTGGCTGCTCGAAGGCGATAGCTCCATTGGCTTGTCGTTTGCGTCGGAGAATTCGACCCAGCTTCATCAGGGTGTTTAGTTCGTCGAGATACTCTCCCGCTTGGTCGTCGAGAATTGTCTGAGCATCTTCATAACTAAAGCGTTTATCGGAGCGAATGATTGTTTGTCCGTACCACTGATTAACCACAGTGGCATCAGCATCGAGTTCGAACACCGCTGAGAAAGCTAGACGGTCTTCGTCTGGTCGTAGGGAACAGAGGTCGTTTGAGAGTATTTCAGGGAGCATAGGAATTACTCGGTCCACCAGATAGACAGATGTCCCACGCTCGACCGCTTCGACATCGAGCGGTTCACCGGTGCGGACGTAGTGAGATACGTCAGCAATGTGAATACCGACTTCAGTGTTTCCGTTCTCGAGTGTTTGGATAGACAGGGCATCGTCAAAGTCTTTGGCGTCGTGCGGGTCAATCGTCGTGGTCATGACTCCACGGAAATCTTTGCGCTTGGGGTCAGCTACAGCGTCAGCAAAAATCTGCTCTTTGTTTTCGTAGATTTCTTGCGCGGCGTTCTGCACAGACTCAGGGAAGTCTTTGGAAAATCCACCAGAGCGAATAATCGCCTGCATTTCCGTTTCGTGATCTCCAGCGTGACCGAGTGTTTCAGTGATTTTAGCAAGCGGGTCTGTGTTTGGCTCTTTCCAGCTGGTAATCTCTACTACCACTTTCATGCCCATGTCATTACCAGTTGCCTCAGGAAGGACCGGTCGAATGTGAATACGGCTGTTGTCAGGAGACAGAAACTTAATGGTTTGCCCGCCGACGGTTTTTTCTTTCACGACACCGATAAGTTCACGGTGGATAGCTTTTACCACGCGCACCACTTTTCCTTCTTGACGTTTGCCCGCAATAGCGTCTTTTAGCTCTACTTCAACAATGTCGCCATTGAGCGCAAAGCCCAAGGCGTCTCGCCCAACAATGACATCCTCCTCAAATGCTTCATTTTTAACAAATCCAGTTCCTTTGCCGCGGACCATGATTGGTCCTTCTATAGTTTTATTCATGAACAAATACTAGCACCAAATGAGCAAAGGCTCAAAGTGTCTATACAAATGTACGACAAAATGAAGACATATCTCATGAAAGATTCCCGAAAACGATTGATATTTTTTTGATCAATATGCCCCCCTATTGACCCTGTTAAGTGAAGAAAGGAGAGTAACGACTATAGTGAATGTGTGTCTCAATTTCGGGCTTTCACCCGCCCGAAATTGCTAGACACAAAACTTAGAACGAGCACTCTTGCAATATTGGTAACTTCTGTTAGTATTGCCGCACTATGTTAATGATGCGTTTACAACGAGTTGGCCGAAAAAATGATCCTGCGTACCGGATCGTCGTGACCGACAAGCGAACAGGTGTAGGAAGCGACAAACATGTCGACCGCCTTGGTTCGTATAACCCGAAGCTCAATCACATCCAATTGGATGCTGAAAAAGCAAAAGAATGGTTGAGCAAAGGAGTACAACCTTCTGACACGATGCACAATATTTTGGTGAGTCAAAAAGTGATTGACGCCAAGAAAATCAACGTCTTACCAAGAAAGTCTCCGATTGTAGACGAAGCAGCTATTAAGAAGGCAGAAGAAGAGGCCACAGCGAAAGCAGACGCCGAGAAGAAAGCAGCCGAAGAAGCTAAGGCTGCCGAGGCAGCTGCAGAAGACGTGAAGGTAGACGTAGTTGCCGATGAAGATGATCCTACCGATCACTCAGAAACAGCCAAAGAAGACCCGAAGAAAGTTCAAAAAGAAAAATCAGAACACGCTCAAGCTCAGACTGACGCAGAAGCTGACTAACTCCAGAACTAGACTAGCTTATAAAACAACGTGACTCGTCACGTTGTTTTTGCACCTGGGTCAGTTGACTCACAAGGCATACTCTCGTATGCTTTTAGGAGCGCGTTACCCAAGCGGTAACGATTGCTTACTAGTTAGTCAAATGATAGTTGTATGGATACGTACGAAGATAAGCAATTTCTCGAGAGTTTAGTAAAAACACTAGTCGATCACCCAGAGTCGGTGAACGTAAACCGAACAGTAGATGAGATGGGAGTACTCCTGACTCTTGATGTACACGCCGAAGATATGGGAAAGATTATTGGCCGCAGTGGAAACACCGCCAAGGCCATCCGAACTCTTCTGCGCGTAGTTGGGATGAAAAATGATGCTCGAGTAAACCTCAAAATTAACGAACCAGAAGGCGGAAAGGGAATGAACCCAGAAATTTCAGAAGCGATGCAAGAAGATAATGGAGGGTCTGTGGAAGCGAAGTCGCTGGACCAGGCGATTGACGATTTGAAGATATAGTCGCTCGCACCACCCTCAGGCGACCGTAAAAATCTCAGCAGATTTTTACTTCGGCTTCGGCCGCAACTTTTAAAACACCACGACTCTTGTCGTGGTGTTTTAAAAGACTGACTTGCGGCCTGCAGATGCTCGCCGGAAGGTGGTGCTTCGCTCCGAATGTTGCTGCTGACCAGCGCTCTTCCAGTAAAGATTCTAGACACTGCCACTTTGCTCCGGTTGTGGTAAGCTTTTTTGTATGAACTTTCATGTCATCACTTTATTTCCTGATATCTGCCAAACGTACACTGACGCCAGTGTGCTTGGTCGGGCGCAAAAGACTGATAAGGGACTGGGGGCGAAGGTGCGAGGGAAGAAGATTTCGGTTTCCTATTATAATCCCCGGGACTTTGCGAACAATAAGCACAATAAGGTAGACGACAAACCCTATGGCGGTGGGCCGGGCATGGTGATGAAAGCGGAGCCGATTCTTCGGGCGTGGCAAAAAGCGGTGGGCCGGAAACGAGACCAAAAGAAAGTAAAAACGCTCATAATGTCTCCACGCGGGACGGTCTTCACTCAAGAGCTAGCCAAGGAGTACGCCAAGAAGTACAACCACCTAGTGCTTATCTCTGGTCGCTACGAAGGTATTGATGCGCGAGTGCAGACGGCACTCAAGGCAGAAGAGGTGAGTGTGGGCGACTACATTCTGACCGGGGGAGAACTACCAGCATTGACTATTATCGACTCAACCGCGCGGCAAGTGTCTGGCGTACTTGGCACCAAAGAATCTTTAGAGGACGACCGGGCTACTACCGGTGAAGCATACACCCGCCCAGAAGTCATTGAGTATAAAAAAAAGCAGCTGAAAGTCCCCGAAGTGTTTGTGACCGGAAATCATAAGGAGATTGAGAAGCGCCGGTCTTCATGAGAAGGTTATGGTAAAAATGGAACCCTTGGATGAGTAAAAGTCAATAGCTAGACTTGCAATCCTATAGATATCACGTATACTCCTGTCCACATACGCAGTGTTGCGATCTCGAGTGAGTTACGATTGAGAGATGTTTCATAGGCGGAGGTAATTATTCACGGGAGTGATGCATTTATTTATCCGATAGAAAATTTGAAACAATTAAAAAAGCGCTTCTGCGTTCATTTTTGGTTGTTTGCTATTTTCTGTTTTAATTTTTAGGTTGTTATGTCACAAGAGATTTCAGTTGGACACATGCCACAGCGAACTTTTGCGAAAGCCGCAGCACCGCGGATTCCGCTACCAGACCTGATTGAACCACAACGAGAGTCGTACAAGTGGTTTGTAGAAACTGCCTTGAAGGAAATCTTCACGGAGTTTTCGCCGATTTCGGACTATTCTGAAAAGAAGTTCGAAATGGTATTTAAGAAATACGATATTGGTGTGCCAAAGTATTCACCAGAGTTTGCTAAGGCAAACAAACGAACCTACGAAGCTTCTCTGCGAGCTGAAGTAGTGCTCAAGAACAAAACCTTTGAAAGTGAAAAGAACCAAGAAATCTTCATGACTGACATTCCGGTGATGACTGATAATGGCACATTCATTATAAATGGAGTGGAACGAGTAATCGTCCCTCAGTTGGCCCGAAGTTACGGTATCTTCTTTACTGCAGCAGAAAGCAAAGGTAAGACGCTTTTTGGAGCGAAGATTATCCCAGCACGAGGAGCGTGGGTGGAAATCGAATCAGAAGCTGACGGTGTTATATACGTAAAAATCGACCGAAAAAAGAAGTTCCCAATCTCTTCTTTACTGCGTGTTCTTGGTGTTGAAAAAGACGCTGACATGATTAAGCTAGTCAAGGATATCAAACGAGGTGAGGAATACATGAAAGCGACTATTGCAAAAGATCCAGCGAAAACAACCGACGAATCATTTGTAGAAATTTACAAACGGCTTCGTGATGGTGATTTGGCGACAATCGACAATGCTCGAGACTTTGTACGATCTATCTTTTCACCGGAGCGATACGACCTGTCTGAAATCGGTCGTCACCACTTCAACAATCGATTCGGTCGTCCAGTGACTGCAAAAGCTACTGCTGAACGAACCGTGTCTATCGATGACATGAGGTTGATTTTAGGACACATCATCGTGTCAAACCACGATAACCAAGCAAAGCCAGATGATATCGACCACCTCGGTTTCCGTCGCGT
>Ga0307932_1000653_pt1 | contig 14302 bp, 9 predicted proteins | sample OrgLakmetageno48_FD_201843 | JGI IMG/M metagenome (GOLD analysis project Ga0307932, IMG submission 201843) | Saline water microbial communities from Organic Lake, Antarctica - #48 | ecosystem: Environmental > Aquatic > Non-marine Saline and Alkaline > Saline | place: Antarctica: Organic Lake...
GGTGGCACCGTCAGCGCGGCGAAGACACTTTTCTGCTGACGGGAACCGATGAGCACGGCGAGAAAGTTTTGCGCACCGCCCTTGGAAACCAAACGGACCCCAAGAGCTGGACCGACAAGTTGGTTACCGAGTCCTGGCTTCCACTTTTGGAAACCATCGACATCAATAATCAAGATTTCATCAGAACAACTGAGCCTCGGCACGAATTGGCCGTTCAAAAGTTTTTGCAAAAGCTTTACGACGATGACTTCATATATCAGGGTTCGTTTGAGGGAAATTACTGCGTTGGCTGTGAAGAGTACAAAAATGATGGTGATCTGATCGATGGGACCGACGCTTTTGTTGGGCAGCGAGTTTGCGCGATTCATTCAAAGCCAGTGGAGCAGCTCAATGAGACGAATTATTTTTTCAAGTTGAGTCAGTTCCAGGAAAGACTTTTGGATCACTGCGAAAAGAACCCAACTTTTATCCAGCCGGCCTCGGCAAAAAATGAAGTTGTCTCTTTTGTGAAATCCGGCCTTAGCGATTTATCGATTTCCAGATCCAAGGAGCGTTTTGACTGGGGAATCGATATTCCCTGGGACTCCGATCACATCACCTATGTTTGGTTTGATGCACTTTTGAACTACATCACTGCAATTGGCTACGGCAGCGACGAAGAAAAGCTGAAATCGCTTTGGCCAGCTGATGTTCAGGTTGTGGGCAAGGACATTTTGCGTTTCCACGCGGTGATTTGGCCCGCGATGCTCATGGCTGCAGGCCTTGAACCACCACGTCAAGTTTTTGGTCACGGCTGGTTGCTGGTCGGTGGCGAAAAAATGTCGAAGTCTAAATTGACTGGAATATCTCCAAACCAAATAACAGATATTTTTGGGTCCGATGCTTTTCGGTATTACTTTATGAAAGCAATTGGTTTTGGTTCTGATGGCTCGTTTAGCTGGGAGGATCTGTCAGCTAGGTACAACTCCGAATTGGCAAATGGCTTCGGTAACTTGGCCTCTAGAACCGTGGCTATGGTGAATCGCTACTTCGATGGGGTCATTCCGACGCCTGGAGAATTTTCGGAAGCTGACAAAAATGTATCGGCCATTGCCGCAAAGGCTTCCCGAGAAGCTGATTTTGCAATTTCACAGATTGCTCCCCACGAGGCAATAGCGAAAATTTGGACGCTGGTTGACGAGCTCAATAGCTACATCACCACCCAGGAGCCTTGGGTGCTTTCCAAAGACCCAGCTAACAGGCAGCGGCTTTCTACCGTGCTCTACACGGCAATCGAAGGACTTCGCTGCTTAGCGGTGTTGCTATCACCGGTGATGCCAAAGGCCGCCAGTCGGCTTTGGGATTCAATCGGCAGCTCGCTTGGTGACATCGAATCTCAGTTACTTTCATCCTGTGAGACCTGGGGGTTGTTGCAGCCCGGCGTGAAACTGGGTGAACTGGAAGCTCTGTTCCCAAGGGTAGAAGAGAGCGCATGAGTGAGTTTGTGAGAACTCGCAACAGCTATGACGGCAAAGAGAAATCAAAGCGTCGCTATCCACCGCTACCTGAAGCTCTTGAAGTCGGCACCTACGACAACCACACTCATTTAGAAATAGCCGACGGCGATGAACCGCTTAGCGTGGAACAGCATGTTGATTTGATGCATCAAACCAACATGCTGGGAGCCGTCCAGGTTGGGGTGACTCTGGAAAGCTCAAGGTTTTCAGCGGGTATCGCAGCCAGCGAGCCCATGCTGCTGGCCGCGGTTGCAATTCACCCCAATGAGGCTCCGCTGTATGAGTCAATTACTCAATTAGATGACGCAATTTCGGAAATTGCTGCTTTGGCAAAACTCCCCAGAGTCCGAGCTATCGGTGAAACCGGGCTCGATTATTTTCGAACCGAAGGTGAGCCCAAAATTGCAATGCAGACTCACTCTTTTGAACAGCACATTGCGATTGCCAAGGAACTTGATTTGGCGCTGCAAATACATGACCGAGATGCTCACGCGGATGTTGTTGCGACTTTACTTCGAGTTGGAGCGCCTGAGCGAACAGTCTTTCACTGCTACTCGGGCGATCTGGAGCTTGCCGCAATCTGCAAGGAAAATGGTTGGTTTCTATCTTTTGCCGGCAATGTGACCTTCAAGAAGAATCAACACCTCAGAGACTCATTATTGGCGGTCGACCCCAGTCAACTTCTAATCGAAACCGATGCACCTTTTTTGACGCCGGAACCTCTGCGTGGCAGACCAAACGCCCCCTACCTTATTCCGCACACCCTCCGGTTCATGGCTTCGCTTATGGGGTGGAGTCCGACTGAGTTAGCTATTCAACTGAACAAGAACACCGAGGACGTATATGGTTCCTGGGCCGAAGGGTTGGGCTAGTGCTGGGAGCAAAAGAGATTCGTCAGTTAGCTGAAACGTTGGATATAAAACCAACTAAAAAGCTTGGCCAAAACTTTGTGATCGATCCGAACACCATCAAGCGCATAGTTACCGCGGCTGGACTAGTCCCCGAGGATATAGTGGTGGAAATTGGACCTGGTCTTGGGTCTCTCACTCTCGGCTTACTGGACAAAGTCGCAAGCGTAATTGCCGTTGAAATTGACACCAAGCTTGCCAATCAGCTGCCCGTCACTATTTCTCTGCATGCACCCGGTAAGAGTGTTGTTCTTGTTCAGGCTGATGCTCTGCAGACACTTGTGTTACCAGAAGATCCGACTGCGCTGGTTGCAAATCTTCCCTACAACATTTCGGTTCCGGTGCTGCTGCACTTTCTGGCGACATTCCCAACTCTCAAAAAGGGCTTGGTGATGGTTCAGGCCGAGGTCGCTCATCGCTTGGCGGCGTCCCCCGGGACAAAAGACTACGGCTCCCCAAGTCTGAAGATGTCTTGGTATGGGCCGACGAGGTTGGCCGGAAATATTGGAAGACGTGTCTTTTGGCCGGCTCCAAATGTTGATTCGGCCCTGGTGTACTTCGAGCACACAAGGACCAGAACGGCGGATCGAAAAGCTGTCTTTGCAGTGATTGACGCTGCTTTTGGTCAGCGCAGGAAGACCTTGAGGCAGTCACTGTCAACCTGGGCAGGATCACCTAGTGTTGCCGAGGAGATACTTATCAGAGCGGGTATTGATCCGCGATTTAGAGGCGAGCAGCTGCTGATTGATCAGTTCATTGCGATCGCGGAGGCCAAGTGATTAGCGCAATTGCACCGGCGAAAATAAATCTTGCTTTTCTTGCTGGCCCATTGCGCCCAGACGGTTACCACAGCGTCATCAGCATCTACCAAGCCCTTGACATTTTTGAAAAGATCAGCGTCGAGAGTTCTAATGACTGGTCAGTGGAGCTAGTCGGAGTGAACCTTGCCGAAGCCGACCGCATCCCGGTAGATGGCTCAAATCTCGTGATCAAGGCAGCCCTTGAGCTTGCCAGGCACGTTGGAATCGAAAAGCCACAACCAATGCGGTTTGTTATTGAAAAGCGCGTGCCACCAGCTGCTGGAATGGCGGGTGGTTCGGCGGATGCCGCCGCCAGCTTGGTTGCCCTAAACCGGGCTTGGGGTCTTGATCTAAGCTCAATCGAACTTTCTAAAGTGGCGGGAAAGATTGGCTCGGACGTGCCATTCGCTTTGCTCGGTGGGACTGCTCTTGGTCTTGACACTGGCATCGAGCTGACTCCGCTGCCGCCTTTAGGCGTGCATTTTGCACTGTTAGTGTTCAGCACGCCGGGGCTCTTGACAGCGGATGTATTTTTGGAGTTTGACCGACTTTTTCCGGCTGGAAACTTGACTAAAACCCCGGATCAGGTCAGGAACGAATACGAGTCAGGAATAGGAAAGATACTCGGCGACAATTCTCTTGAGGTTGCCGCTTACTCTCTTCGACCAGATCTTTTCGGAATGGCTCAGCTGATTCCAGGCAAAAAGGCTTTCGTATCGGGTTCCGGACCGACTCTGTTTATGCTTAGTAAGGATTCAAAGGAAATTGATTCTTGGAATCAGGCATTTATTGCCAGTGGATTTAGCGCGATAGTCTGTAAAACATCTAATGGCAGTGCGGAGCTTGTGAACTAATGGCACACCTAATGGGCGCCGAAGCCATCACCCACGAGTTTCCAACCAAGGAAGTTTTTTCCGAGGTAACGGTCGGTATCAATGACGGCGATCGAATCGGAATCGTTGGACGCAACGGCGACGGTAAATCGACGCTGGTGAAACTTCTAACCAAGCAGTTTGCTCCCGATTCTGGTCGAGTGACCTGGCGAGGCGGCTTGCGTATCGGGTTTCTAACTCAGGTCGATGTTATAGCCGACGACATTACAATTGCCGAAGCAGTGGTCGGGGACATACCGGAGTTCGAATGGGCTTCAGACCCAAAGATTAGAGATGTGTTTTCGGGCCTACTTGCAGATCTTGAGTGGCACCAAAAAGTTGGGCTTCTCTCTGGTGGCCAGCGAAGAAGGGTTGCGCTCGCTGCTCTCTTGGCCGGTGATTACGATGTTGTTTTTCTTGACGAGCCAACAAACCACCTAGATGTGGATGGAGTGGCATGGCTTGCCAATCACTTGCAAACCCGCTGGCCGAAAAATGTCGGTGGCCTAGTTGTTATTACTCACGACCGTTGGTTTTTGGATGCCGTATGTAATCTGACCTGGGAGGTCTACGGGGCGCGCATAGAGCCTTTTGAGGGCGGTTACGCCGCTTACGTTCAGCAGCGAGCCGAGCGATCAAGACAAGCCGATGCGATTGAATCCAGAAGGCAGAACTTGCTTCGCAAGGAGCTGGCTTGGCTTGGACGCGGCGCCCCAGCCAGAACCGCAAAACCTAAGTTCAGAATAGACGCAGCGCTTGCACTAATCGGCAATGAGCCACCTCCGAGAAACAGCGTTGAGCTAGCCAAGCTTGCAACCACTCGTCTTGGCAAGGATGTGGTTGACATGGAAAGCGTCAGCTACAGCACGCCAGATGGCTTAATGATTCTGAGTGACATGACACTTCGACTTGGCCCGGGGGATCGAATTGGCTTGGTCGGGGCAAACGGGGCGGGCAAAACCACCCTGATGAAGCTGATTACTGGAGAGCTGAGCCCGGATGCCGGGCGTGTAAAAATTGGCAAGACCGTGAAATTTGCAAAACTATCGCAGGATGTTCACGAGTTGAATAAGCATTCCGAGGAGCGAATTTTTGACCTTATTCGTCGCGAAAAAACAACGTTTATGGTGGGCAAAAAGGAGGTCGGTACCGGCCAGCTCTTGGAGCAATTGGGCTTTGACCAGCAGCAGCTTCAAACCCCGATAAAAGACCTCTCCGGAGGGCAACGACGAAGGCTTCAATTGCTTAGGTTGTTGTTCAGTGAGCCAAATGTTTTGATTTTGGATGAGCCAACCAACGATCTTGACACCGACATGCTTGCTGCAATGGAGGATGTTCTAGACAGCTGGCCAGGCACTCTGATTGTCGTTAGCCACGATAGGTATTTGCTTGAACGCGCAACAGACAACCAGTATGCGATGCTCGGAGACGGCGGGCTGCGGCACCTAACCCAAGGTGTTGAACAGTACTTGACTCTTCGAAAAGCATCGGGAGATGGAACCAAATCACCGGTCGGATCGAGTTTAATTCCGGAAGTTTCGGGAGCTGAAAAGCGAAATCTAGAAAAAGAAATTGCCCGGCTCGAGCGCTCAATTGCAAAGTCGCAGGTTGAGCTTGAAGAATTGAACCAAACCCTCGGTGACCACGATCCAGCTGATTACGAAGGTCTCGTAGCGCTCGGGGTAAGGCAAAAAGAACTCGAGACTAAAATCGCGAAATCCGAAGAGCTCTGGTTGGATGTGGCTCAAAAACTGCAACTGAGCTGAACTTCTGGCAGACTATTGCCCGAGGCTAAGGTCTCATTCCGCCCTAGTGTAACGGCAGCACGGCGCTCTTTGGAGGCGTCCGGTCTAGGTTCGAATCCTAGGGGCGGAGCTACCGAAGTTGAGGAGAACCTAAGTGCAGTTAGCAGTTATTGTGCTCGCAGCTGGTGAAGGCACCAGGATGCGATCCAACTTGCCCAAGGTGCTCCACCAAATAGCTGGACTGCCACTGATTAGTCACGTGCTATCGACCGCTTTTTCGTTATCGGCGGAACATGTTGTAACGGTCTTGGGTCATCAAAAAAATCTTATATCCGAGTATGTCACCGAACATTTCCCCGCCACGCTTGTAGCTGACCAAGGCAGCACCCCCGGAACCGGAGCTGCAGTTGAAGCAGGGCTTGCGGCTCTGCCAAAAGAATTCAAGGGCGAGGTGTTGGTTCTTTCCGGTGATGTACCGCTGCTGGACATAGCAAGCATTTCTGAACTGCTTGAATTGCATCGCGGTTCAGCAAACGCTGCCACGTTGATTAGTACGATTTTAGATAACCCAACCGGCTATGGCCGTATTCTGCGTTCGCGAGACGGCCTGGTTGGCATCATCGAACAAAAGGACGCTAGCGAATCAGATCTTGCCGTAACCGAGGTCAATGCTGGAGTGTATGTATTTGACCGCAATCACCTGGATAAAGCGCTGGCGAGTGTCACCACGCGAAACTCTCAGGGTGAGAAGTACCTGACTGACGTTATTTCGATCCTGCTCGAGCAAGGACAGAGTGCCGCCGCTCACCCGATAACCGACCATTGGCTAGTGGCCGGAATAAACGATAAAAAACAGCTGTCAGAAGTCGCGGCTGAACTAAACGCCAGAATCGTCAAGGCCTGGCAGTTGGCCGGAGTGACGATCATCGAGCCTTCGACTACCTGGATCGATGTGACCTGCCAGGTTGGGCCGGATGCCACTTTGTTACCAAGCACCAGACTCCATGGGCTCACGCAAGTTGGAACACAAGCAACCATTGGCCCTGACACCACGGTGACCGACAGCTTCATTGGCGCTGGAGCGACTGTCTCAAGGTCGCAAGTTTCTTCCGCCGAGATTCTGGAAAATGCCAGTGTGGGACCGTTTGCGTTTATTAGACCTGGAACAGTTTTGGGTGCTGATGGAAAAATTGGGGCATTTGTTGAGGTGAAGAACTCAATCATTGGACCCAGTGCGAAAGTGCCGCACTTGAGCTACGTGGGCGATTCCGAAATCGGCGAAGGGGCCAACATCGGCGCCGGAACGATTTTTGCCAACTACGACGGAGTGGACAAACACCGAATCACCATTGGAGCATTTGCTAGAACTGGTAGCAGTAACACTTTTGTTGCACCGGTTACGGTGGGTGATGGCGCATACACGGCCGCAGGTTCGACTATTCGTCGGAACGTCGAGTCGGGAGCATTAGCATTGAACGAAGCGGCACAGAAAAATCTTTCCGGTTGGGTCTTAGCCAACAGACCGGGGTCTCAATCGGCTAAAGCAGTGAATCTAGATACGGAGTAAAAAGATGGCAATCGAAAAAGCCGCCAGAAAGCAACTAGTAATTGCATCAGGAAGGGCTCATCAGGCTCTGGCTCAAGAGGTTGCCGACATTCTAGAAACTGAGCTTGTCCCGGTCACTGCCTATGACTTTGCAAACGGTGAAACATTTGTCCGATATGAACGCAGCGTTCGCGGCGTTGATGCCTTCATAATCCAGGCTCATCCGTCACCCATCAATCACTGGCTAATGGAGCACTTATTGATGGTCGATGCCATGAAGCGTGCGTCGGCTAAGCGAATAACCGTGGTTGCACCTTTTTTCCCTTATGCCAGGCAAGATAAGAAGCACAAGGGTCGTGAGCCCATTTCGGCAAGACTGGTTACTGATCTTTATGCAACAGCCGGAGCGGATCGCATAATGTCCGTGGACTTGCACGCACCTCAAATTCAAGGATTCTTCAATGGTCCAGTTGATCACCTCTGGGCTTTGCCTTTGCTTGCTGACCACATCGCCGACACCTTTGGAACCGACAACTTGACGATTGTTTCTCCTGACTCTGGTCGCGTCAGAGTGGCGGATATTTGGGCAGATCGCCTAGGAACGCCGCTTGCCATTGTCCACAAACGTCGCGATCCGGACAAACCAAATCAGGTCGAGGTCAATGAAATTGTTGGCAACGTCGCCGGTCGCGATTGTCTTTTGGTGGATGACATGATTGACACCGGCGGCACCATCGTTGCCGCAGCAAAGGCCCTGAAGGACAAGGGTGCCGCAAGAGTTATTGTTGCTGCCACTCACGCGGTGTTCTCTCCTCCCGCGATTGAACGCCTAAGCAATGAGGCGATTGATTCTGTAGTGGTAACCAACACGCTTCCGGTCACTCCAGATAAAGAATTCAAAACACTCACCGTCTTGTCAATTGCTCCGCTGATTTCCAAGGCGATAGCCGCCGTGTTCTACGACGATTCTGTTAACTCACTGTTTCCCGGGCACTCCTAGATTTAGGTTGTGAAATCTCGTCTAACGACCTTTGATGCGGTTGGCATCGGAGTTGCTTCAATGCTCGGTGCGGGGGTATTTGTAGTTTTTGGGCCGATTGCTGACCTGACCGGAACTCTGATGCCGTTGGCCATATTGGTTGCTTGTTTTGTCGCTTATCTAAACGCTGGCTCTATCTCTCAACTTGCTGCGCAAGTTGCAAAAAGCGGGGGAGCTTATTCGTACGCAAGGCACTATCTGAATCCAACCTGGGGGTTTCTAGCAGGTGCTAGTTTCTTGGTTGGAAAAATTGGCTCCAGCGCGGCTATTGCGCTGGTGGTTGCTAGATATGTTTCAAGCTCAAATCTGATTCCGGTCGCGCTCGGGGCTGTGTTGGTAATGACAATTATCAACATCGCAGGCATTAATCGCACCGCACAGGGATCAAAGATATTGGCTGGCATTACTCTGGTGTTTCTTGGCGTGTTGATGTCAGCTGCGCTATTTACCCCAAATGCCAGTCAGGTGCTTGTGACCGGTTCTATTTTGAATGTCCCCGGTGCAGCCGCACTCGTGTTTTTCGCATTCGCCGGGTATGCCAGGGTGGCAACTTTGTCGGGTGAAGTAGCCAACTCGGTCAAATCGGTACCGAGGGCAATTGCCTGGTCACTGGGAATCGTCGGGGTTATTTACTTGATGCTTGGCCTACTTCTTCCCGCGAAACTTGGCCTGAGCCTTGCGGGTTCCCTAACCCCAATTGCCGATCTTGCTGAAGTTAGTCTGCCGGATTTGAACGCAGGTTCGGTGGCAGTCTTTGCAGCACTTGCTGGCCTAGGATCGCTGCTTGCACTGCTGGCCGGGATGAGCCGCACTGCGGCCGTCATGGCCGATGATGGCGAACTGCCAAAAGTGTTTCGGATTCATCTGAAGAACGGCGTGCCGATTGTGGCGGAGCTTGCTGTCGCACTGTCGGTCGTGCTCTTGGTGCTTTCCGGGAGCATTGTTTTCACCATCGGACTTTCCTCTTTTGCCGTCCTGAGTTACTACGCGATAGCAAACCTGGCAGCTTTTAGGCAACCGAGGGCCGAGACCACAAGAGCCAAATGGCTCAATGTTGTGGGGCTGGCTAGTTGCTTGCTTTTGGCGCTGAGTGTTCCTGGCCAAGGACTAATACTAGGTGTGCTTATTTTCGCGATCTTGCTGTTTCTAAGGTGGATTTTGGTAAAGTTTCGCTAACTCAGCTATGCTTTTGGAAGTTCAGCGGCGAGGGGTGCAAGAAAGTATCCGTAATCGACGGGGTCCCTTTCCTCGCCACTAATTCGAAGAGGAAACGATGTCAGAAGTAAAGCTAGTTGCGGAAGTCCGCGAATCATTTGGTAAAGGCGCGGCGCGTAAACTCCGCGCCGCTGGTCGCACCCCTGCAGTCATTTATGGCCACGGTCATGACACCCGCCACATTCACCTGTCTGCCCACGAAGTTGCCCTCGCGTTGCGTATCAAGAACGCGCTTTTAGAGCTAAGCATTGGCGGTAAGTCGGAGCTTGTGTTGGTAAAAAGTGCATCGAAAGATCCTTTTACTCAGATTATTGAACACGTAGACCTAGTAGAGGTCAAAAAGGGCGAAAAAGTTCACGTTCAAATCCCGGTACACATTATTGGTGAGACATTGGGCGGAACAGTTCTTGACTTTGAGCACAAGAGCGTGAAGGGCGAGGCTGAAGCAACGCATATTCCTGAATTTGTTGAACTACACATTTCGAAGGAAAACCCTGCAGGTCACCACTACTTGGTAAGTGACTTGATAGTGCCACAGGGTGTCACTATGGAACTTGCACACGACGAACTAATTGCATCGGTAGTTGAGACCAGAGCTGGAGTTGCTGATGATGAATCTGCTGCAGGTGCTACAGCTGAGGGTGAAGCCACTGAGGCCGCCTCCAGCGACACCGCCGAATAGTAGTACTTGGTTGATAGTCGGGCTAGGTAACCCCGGGCCCGACTACAAAACCAATAGACATAATGTTGGCCAGCAGGTCCTAGACGTTATGGCTCTAAGGCTCGGCGTTACTTTTAAAACTCATAAGTCTTTGGCATTAGTTGCCAAGGCCAAAACGACCGATGGCCATAGTTTGCTGCTGGTCAAAAGCACCGGGTTTATGAACCTTTCCGGCGGACCCGTTGCCGCGGTTGCGAAGTTTTACTCGATAGCCACCGACCGCATCATCGTCGTTCACGATGAGCTAGACATCGAATTCGGTGACATTAGAAAAAAGTTTGATGGCGGTCATGCCGGCCACAACGGGCTGCGTGACCTGAGCGCAAAGTGCGGTGCGGGTTACCACAGAGTTCGCTTCGGAATTGGTCGCCCCCCCGGATCGATGCCGGTTGCTAGTTTTGTACTTCAAGATTTCTCAACTGTTCAGAAGAAAGAGCTTCCCGTGTTACTGGAGATTGCAGCAGATAGGGTTTTAGAGAGCCTGCAACCAAATTCCAAATAGACTTAGGTTCGTGACTCTGGGCCCTTTAATGAAAACTGCGGCCCTGTCGCGCTCGCTGGCACAGATTACCAAGGGCAAAGCCAATCATTTTTACTCTCCTCCCAAGTCCAATTTCATGGCGCTGGCCGCATTGGTTCAGTCTTCGAACAAGCCAATCGCAATTATTACCTCAAGCTCTAGGCAATCGCAAGAAATAGCTGGCGCGCTGATCCAGTTGATCGATGAGGTTGAGGTGATTGTCTTTCCATCCTGGGAAACGCTGCCTCATGAGCGGCTGTCGCCATCGGCGGAGACTGTCGGAAAGAGACTTCAAGCTCTTCATCGGATGAACCAGTTCTCTGCCAGCAACCCAAAGCACAAAGTTGTTGTGATGGTTTCGATCCGGGCAGCGCTGCAGCCCGTTATCGGAGGGCTTGAAGATCACCCTCCCTTTGAAATGACTAAGGGCAGGAACTACTTGCTGCCTGAACTCGCGCTAAAGCTTATTGAGATTGCCTATGAGCGCGTAGACATGGTGACTAGGCGTGGAGAATTTGCCATCCGTGGCGGGATCTTGGATGTTTTTCCAACTACCGCCGAGCACGCTGTTCGCCTCGAATTTTTTGGGGACGAGCTTGAAGACATTCGTGAGTTCCAAGTTGCCGACCAGCGGTCGATTGCGACATCCTTGAAGTCAATCGAGCTCTATCCGGCCAGAGAAATGCTGATCACTCCAGACGTCGCCTCTCAGGCGAGAGAAATGGCCTCGGAATTTCCAGGACTTAGCGAGATGCTAACGAAAATTTCCGAGGGGATTCCTGCCCCAGGCATGGAATCTCTAGCTCCAGTTTTGTCAAAAAAGCTTGGTCCACTGACCCAATACCTGCCGACCGCCACATTTGTCTTGCTGGATCCTGAGGTAATTGCTTCACGAGCTAAAGCACTAGCGGACACCAATGAAGAGTTTTTACATGCGGCCTGGGACACGGCAATCGCGGGTGGCAGTGCTCCGATTGATTTATCAACGGGGGGCTTTCTTGAGTTATCGGTGCTTTTGGACGCAATTCGGAAAACTAATCGACTGATAGAAATAAACTCACTGCCCCAAGATCACTTCATTGACCTTGGGTTGAGAGAAATTCCAACCTTTCAAGCCGATGGCTCTGCCGCCGATTGGATCGTTGATCAGTTGGCGCAATCTCAAAAACTCGTTATTACCGCCAAAGGGCACGGCACGGCTGAACGGATAGTGGAAGTGCTTTCCGGTTTATCTATTCCGGTGGCTCTGAGCGAAGTGGTTAGAGAGCCAATCAGCGGTGAAGTGATGGTCGTGGTGGCAGATTTGCCCCATGGGTTCTCGGTTCCAGATAAGAACATGCTGGTGATTACCGAAACTGAATTTTTTGGAACAGCGTCGAGCTACCAGTCCCCAAGTTCCCGCAGGCTGGCTAAACGTCGAGGAGCTCAGGTCGACCCGCTTACTCTGAAGCAAGGTGATTACGTCGTGCATGAAATCCACGGCATTGGCCGGTTCAAGGAGCTGGTCCAGCGAGATAACCGCTCCCAGATAAGGGAGTACTTGGTTATTGAATACGCTTCTCCGAAGCGCGGCTATCCCCAAGACACCTTGTTTGTGCCCACCGATCAATTAGATTTTTTGTCGCGATACGCCGGTGGCGAGGCGCCAGTTTTATCGAAGATGGGCGGAACTGACTGGGCAAGAGCCAAGGGTAATGCCAGAAAAGCGGTTCGGAAGATAGCCATTGATCTAGTGAAGCTCTACTCGGTCCGGATGAAATCCAAGGGATACGCGTTTGGCCAGGATACTGAATGGCAACGCGAATTAGAAGAAGCGTTCCCATTTCAAGAAACCCCTGATCAGTTGACCACAATCGACGAGGTGAAAAGGGACATGGAGCGCGATATTCCAATGGACCGACTGCTGGCCGGTGATGTCGGTTATGGCAAAACGGAGGTTGCGATTCGAGCCGCTTTCAAGGCAATTCAAGACGGCAAACAAGTAACAATGCTCGTGCCTACAACCCTGCTTGTCCGCCAGCACATGCAAACTTTCAGAGAGCGCTACGGCGGGTTTCCCGTCAACATTCGAGCACTTTCTAGATTCCAGACTGCCAAAGAGATAAAGGCCACTCTCGCCGAGACTGCATCCGGTGCGGCCGATCTAATTATTGGAACGCATCGACTGCTCTCCAGCGGTGTCGAGTTCAGAAATCTTGGACTGATTATCATCGACGAGGAGCAACGCTTTGGCGTTGAGCACAAGGAAAAGCTGAAGGAACTCAAGACCAACGTCGATGTTTTGGCAATGAGCGCGACACCAATCCCGAGAACACTAGAAATGGCAGTCACTGGAATTCGAGAAATGTCTACCCTGGCAACTGCCCCCGAGGAACGCCACCCTATTCTGACCTTCGTCGGCGGGTATTCCGAAAAACAAGTAGCCGCGGCAATCAGAAGAGAGATGATCCGTGAAGGTCAGGTGTTCTTCGTTCACAACCGAGTGGCGACCATTGAAAAAGTGGTCGCAGATATTCGTAAGTTAGTGCCGGAAGCCAGGGTTGCAATGGCTCATGGCAAAATGCCTGAGGCCGCACTGGAGCAAGTCGTGGTTGATTTCTGGGAGGGGAAGTATGACGTATTGGTTTCAACAACGATTATTGAAACCGGTATCGACATTCCAAATGCCAACACTCTGATTGTTGATCGGGCTGAGAATTTCGGTTTGAGTCAACTTCACCAGATTAGAGGACGAGTGGGTCGCTCCAAAGAGCGCGCCTACGCGTATTTTTTCTATGACCCGACTAAAACACTAAGTGAAACAGCCCACGATCGTTTAGCGACGATTGCAACCAATAATGAACTTGGTAGCGGCATGCAAATCGCCATGAAGGACCTAGAAATCCGAGGCGCTGGAAACATGCTCGGTGGAGAGCAGTCCGGCCACATCGCGGGTGTTGGCTTTGACCTATATCTTCGAATGATTGCGGAAGCGGTAAGCGAGTTCAGGGGTGAGCCGGTTAGCTCGCCTGCAGAACTTAAGCTTGAAATTCCGGTTGATGCCCGCATTCCGCCAGAGTACTTAGACAGCGAGCGACTTCGCCTTGAGGCGTATCACAAGCTTTCTGCGGCGAGTTCGGGCAAAAGCAACCGCAAGGATCTAGATGCGATCCTTGCGGAGCTAGAAGATCGATTCGGTAAAGCACCCGAGCCGGTTATGCAGTTATTGCAGGTGACCGAGCTTCGACAACAGGCCAATCGCTTGGGCTTGAAAGATGTGAACCTGCTTGGCGCTCAGGCAAAGTTGTCTCCGGTTGATCTATCCGATGCCAAAATGGTGGCGCTCAGCCACAAATTGCCTCGGCTTCGCTACCTGCAAAGCTCCAAGCTTCTGACTGTTCCAATGCCTATTTCTGAGGGCATTGCGCCGATTACGAGCACAGAAGTGATTGACTGGCTAT